>JAEIGA010006464.1_pt1 | contig 17840 bp, 9 predicted proteins | sample 9270691 | NCBI WGS metagenome assembly JAEIGA01 (sample SAMN17057246, study PRJNA624740) | gut metagenome | biome: biome; isolation source: fecal sample | host: Bos grunniens | place: China: Xizang | collected 2019 | reverse complement strand
GAGTTCCAGATTTCTTATCGTGAACTTATCGAGCCACACGAACTGACCTTGGTCGATACGAGAAAGAGAACTTATATATGAAATTTTATCATGTTGTGTTTCATGAAGATAATGAATTGCAGCACCAGCAGCAACGATTCCTTTAGGAAAGTCATCAACGCCAAAGCCTTTCAGAGAATTAGTGTTGAAATGACGAGTCAGGATATCGTTGGCATAATCGTCGGTGAACACCCAGTCGTCGAAGACCGTGAGATAATATTTATCACTGAAATTCTCAATAAACGACTTACGTTTATTGCGTTGGCAAAGCACTTCCGAAGGATTGAAACTCTGAAGCAGTTTGTCGATATATTCGTTGTTTCCTTGAGTGAGATAAAACTCGCCTGTCGACACGTCGAGGAAGGCGATTCCCGACTCTTTTTCTTCGAGATGAATCGAAGCGAGGAAGTTATTTTCTTTTTGGACGAGGACGTTGTCGTCGTATGTCACGCCTGGCGTCACGAGTTCAGTGATGCCACGCTTCACTATTTTCTTTGTCAGCTTCGGATCTTCAAGTTGTTCGCAGACAGCCACTTTCTGACCAGCTTTAACGAGTTTCGGCAGATAAGTGTCAAGGGCGTGATGCGGGAATCCGGCAAGCTCTGTGGCAGTAGCAGCCGACTTGCCGCGTTTCGTCAAAACGATGCCGAGTATTTCAGAAGTCTTTATGGCATCTTCGCCGAAAGTCTCATAAAAATCGCCCACTCTGAACAGCAATAAAGCTTCAGGATATTTAGCTTTAAAAGAATAATACTGTTTCATCAAAGGGGTTTCAAGTTCTTGATTTTCTTTATCTGTCTTTGCCATAAAACCTTCTATTAATTTTTATTTTCTTAATCTACAAAGATAAATATTTTTATTGTCGTTTTCTTTTCGATAAAACATTATTTTTGCAACAAAATAAAATACGATGCGCAAATTGACTATGCCTGAGTTAAACAGATTAAGTTTAACTGAATATCAAGAAGTTGAGAAATTAGATGTAATTATTGTATTGGACAATGTCCGCTCATTGAGTAACATCGGTTCATTTTTCCGCACTGCCGACGCCTTCAGGATTGGCGAGATTTTCCTTTGCGGAATAACGGCATGTCCTCCACATCGTGAGATTCACAAGACCGCATTGGGTGCAGAAGAAAGCGTGAAGTGGAGATATTTCGAAAGCACAGAAGATGCTTGTAAATTTCTGAAAGACAACGGATATAAAATCAACGCTGTTGAACAAATCGAAGGCAGTGTGATGCTTAACGACTTCGTTCCAGAATACAAAAGCGCATATATCTTCGGCAATGAAGTCGACGGCGTCGATGATGACGTTTTACAATATTGCGACACAGCTGTCGAGATACCACAAGAAGGAACGAAACATTCTTTAAACGTTTCAGTCAGTGCTGGCATCGTAATGTATCACCTCTTCAATTCTCTTTGGAAGAAATGACCGTTGACTGTTGACCGTTGACCATTGACTGTTGACCGTTGACTGTTGACCACTAAAAAATTTCATTCCTTTGAACCAAGGGCTTTCATCTTTGTTTTTTCATAAATCAATAAAAACAACAAAAGATGAAAACGTTAAATTCACTATTCAGGACATTACTCGTCATCATTATCATGATGACACCTATGGTTTTTCAAGCTAAAAACCATGACGTAAAAAATATGGCGAAGCACATCGACAAGGTCTATATCTCAGCTTCGCCCGAGATTTTAGAAAACCACGGCAACACAGTGACAGTCACCATTGAAGCCGAGTTTCCTCCACGATATTTTCATAAGAAAGCAGTGATGAACATCACACCAGTTTTAGTTTATGAAGAAGGCGAAACAGAGTTGCCAACGATGAATTTCATTGGTGAAAAAGTCAATGGCGACGGCGTAGTCATAAGCAAAAGATATGGAGGCGTTTATTCTTACACTGTTACAATACCTTATAAAGATGAAATGTACAACTCCTTATTAATTGTCGAGCCTCTTGTTTATAAATTCAAGGACATTGTCCATCCCAACCATCAAAGCATAAAAGATAAAGCCGATTTCGCTATAGCAAATTCCTTTTTGGTTGCGGAAGGAGTCATAAACACAGCACAAAAAATTGATAAAAACTCATTGCATACCGCTTATGCAGGACAAACATTAAAACAAAATACTATTACCGATAACGGTGACATTTTCTTCATGGTAAATTCCGACAATATCAACTGGGGGCTTCCTTTGAACAAAGAAACACAAAACAAAACTGCTGTAAAAGACCTAACATCACATATATTAAAAGGCTGGAACATCCAAGACATCGAAATCACTGGTTGGGCATCACCTGAAGGAACGATTAAATACAACACCAGTTTGTCTCAAAACAGAGCGAAAACGACAGAAGAATTCTTGAAGAAAAGACTTGCATCACTATCTTCACAGAACAAATCTAACGTAAGTTACAAGAACGTCAACGACATTAAATTCGTAACAAAAGGCAACGGTCCTGACTGGGACGGACTCATGGCCGCAATTGCCAAATCTTCTATTAAAGATAAAGATTTAATCATAAAAACATTAAAATCACAAACGCCAGAACAAAGAGTTGCGCAACTCAGCAAATACATCCAGCAATATCCTGAGTTTGAAAAAAGCATTTTACCATCATTACGACGCAGTATCGTTAAAGTCAACACATTAGAGCCAACAATGAGTGACGAGCAGATTACCAAGATGTGCACAAGCAATCCAAAATCGTTAAGTTGCGACCAAATGATGTATGCGGCCACCATGGTAAAAGACTTGAACAAAAAGGAAAAGATATATATCACAGCTATCGAGACTTATCCTAACAATGCTGAACCATATTGCAATGCTGGTGTTGTAGCAATAAAAAAAGGCAACATCAAACATGCTAAACAACTTACTAATCAAGCAATTGAAATTGATGATTTATTGGCAGAAGCATATAACAATTTAGGTGTCATTGCAATATTTGAAAACAATTACAAGACTGCAGCCGACATGTTTGCACAGGCCAAAAGTCTAGGTTTTAATACAGACTACAACGATGGCGTTGTCCTTATAAACAAAGGACATTACGACAAAGCCGTGAAATTAATGGCAAAGGACAATCCTAACTGTGACTACAATATAGCTCTAGCTCAAACATTAGATAAAAAATACAGCATTGCCGAAGAAACTATCAGATGCATGGAAGAAAACGGACAAACTCTTTATTTACAAGCTATTATAGCAGCAAGAACCAACGATATGGAAAAGAGTTTGAAACATCTTAGCAAGGCCATAAAGAAAGATTCAAAAATCAAAAAACTTGCAAAAGAAGACATGGAATTTGCATATTTGCACGACAATCCTGACTTCATAGCTCTGACAGAATAACATAACCACAAAAACGCCAAGCCGCTTCGCGCGGCTTTTTTTTTATTTTTTATATATTTTTTGTAAACGTCATTATTTTTTTACTATTTTTGCAAGTCATTTATATAGTTTTTTTTAAAATCAAGATTTTACAACATGATAAACATCAAACGAGTACTTGCTATCGTTCTATTAGTCAGCCCATTAACTTTTTGGGGACAAGGAAAGAATTCTAACAAAAACAAAATAAACGCAGGTGATCAGCCTATAACCAGAATAGAACCTGGCTTTAATGGAAAGAAATCTAGCAATTATTTCTATTTCAATGCTAGTGCAGGTCCAACCATTCTCAATGGTGACAATGGCAAGTGGAAACTTGGCATTGAGGGCAATCTTGGTTTCGGATATCAATTGACAGAATATTTAGGTTTCGAAGGAAAACTTGGCTTTGCTTCGTTCAATGGTGATTTCAACAATATCAAAAAAGTTGAATCATTCAAATCAAATGCATTTGAAGCAAACGTTAATGTTATGCTCGAATTGACAAATCTTATATTAGGATACAAGAGCAATAGAAAATTTGGCGTTACACCTCATATCGGTTATGGTCAAATACAATACAGAAGCCATATTGCTTTTGCTGATGGTACAATAATCACGTTTGGTGACAAGAAAAACAATGACAATCCTGAATACAACACAGAGTTAAACCAAGATGGTAAAATCGTTTTAGACAAAAATGATGGCACTTCATTTACTCCTTATGGCCGTGGTATAGGTGGCAGAAAGGTTGCCGCCACATTGCCAATGGGTATTCTTCTTAGCTATAACTTCAACGAAAACACAAGATTGCATCTCGATGTAATATCAACAAAAGTTTTCTCAGACGCTTTAGATGCACTTCCAAGAGGAACACATAAAGACTGGTTTACAACTATCAACGTTCGTGTTCAATGTAAATTCAAGAAACATAAGAAAGTACATTCACCTTGTGATAATGTGTTTGGTGATTATAAGTACAAAAGAAGATAATAGAATAATAAGGAGATTTGAAGGATAGACATTTTAAACAACAAACAAAACAACAAAATAATAGGTATGAACAAGTTGAATTTTTCAAAGATTATGTTAGTTTTTGCGTTAGTTATCACAGCATTGACAACTTATGCACAAAACAATGAGGGGGAAGTTATTAAGACCGAGGTTGATACACCTACTGAAGTTGACACACCTGTAAAAGCTAACTTTTCAAGATATCTTTACCTCAGTGGTGATTTGGGTTTAGGTATTTTAGATGGTGACAACCCTGCTTTTAAATTAGGCTACAACGGACATTTAGGAATTGGTTATCAATTTGACAAATGGGTTGGTCTTAAACTTAATTTAGGTTACGGAAGTTTAAATGCAGGCTTCGATAATATTACAATTGATAAATTAAACTATTTAGAAACAAATATCAACTTGACATTCGATTTGATTAACATCATCTTCGGATTTAAACCTGACAGAAAATTCGGTGTAGTTCCTCATGTTGGTTTAGGCCAAATTCATTATAGACTTAACGCAAACTATGACAACGGCAAAACATTTAGCAAAATAGGTTATAACAACGGTGGTCTCTTCGGCAGAAAAATTGTTGGTACTATACCTTTAGGAATTGAACTCAACTACGCCATAAATAACAGATGGAAAGTATTCGCTGATTTCACAACCAACTACTCAGACAGCGATCTTCTCGAAGGTATGAATGGTGACTATAGAAACGATTGGTTCTATACTATTAACTTAGGTACAAACTACAGATTCAATGCTATTGTTGAAAAAGCAAAACGTGTTAAAACCAAAGATAGTAAAGAAACAACAAAAGAAAAACCAGAAAGACTTATTAAAGTCAATACAACTTGTTGCAACTATTGGTATATGGCTGTTGATGGCGGTGCATCATTCTTGTTTGGCGACAACAAAGCTAACTTCAGCTCTTTAGAAAGCAACCTCAATGTTGGCGTAGGTTACAACTTCGGCGATTACTTCAGAGTATATGGAAGAATCGGTAAAGGTAACATTTCAGGTCAAGAAAGAGATCATCATTGGGCTATCACAGATGGCAACTACTTACAAGGATCTCTCAACATATCTGTTGATGTAATAGGTTTAATTGCAAAGACAACAGACAAACGTATTGAATTATATCCTCATGTCGGTATCGGCCAAGTACATTACAGAACAACAACTAGTGTTTATGGTGAAGGCATCAAACAAATTGGTTATGACAATAGCAAGAACACTTTTGCAAGTGGCAAAGGTATTGACGAAAGATATACAGCTTTAATGTTCCCTGTAGGTATCGAATTCGCTTATAACGTTACTGATAGAACAGACTTATATGCAGATGCTACTTCAACATTCGCACAAAACGACTTGTTAGATTGTATTGAATCAGGTAAAGCAAATGATGCTTACTCAACATTTAACATCGGTTTGCGTTATAAATTCAACAAATCTTGTGTTAAACCAGAAGACAAAGTAACACCTGAAGAAGTGCAAGAAGCTATCCAAAACGCTATCGAACAACAAAAAGCTGTTGAAGAAGAAAACAAACCTGTTTATGTAACACCAGAAGAACTTCAAAAAGCTATCAAAGAAGCTATCGAAGAATACGAAGCTAACAGACCTAAAGTAGATGAAAAATTCGGTCAGTTGAGCAATGCTACAATTATCAACAATAACTTCAGTGACATTTCTTTCCCACAAAATGGTGCTCTTAAACTTAAGACACAAACAAATATCGATGCTATCAACAGAGCTTCAACTCAAGTAAACGATGGTTCTGCTGTTAACAGAGTTATCATTGAAGGTTATGCTTCACCAGAAGGCGATAAAGATTTTAACGAACGTCTTGCTCGTGAACGCGCTGAACAAGCTGCTAAACTTATTCAAAACGAGCTCGGTGAAATTGATGCAGAACGTATTGAAATAACAACTAAAGGTGCTGACTGGGAAGGTCTCTACGCTTCTTTAGAAAATTCTGACATTGAAGGAAAAGAAGATATCATCGAACAACTTAAGAACTCTGAAAATCCAGAAGAAACAATGAAAGAGCTCTTAAAATCTAATCCTCAAATCAGACAATTATTACCTCAATTACGTCGCGCAAGCATCGTTATCACAACAGTGAAGTAATAAAAGTAAGACTTATTCATAATAGAAGAGCTACTCGTTTGAGTAGCTCTTTTTGTTTCTTAATCAATGAGATAATAACATCTTTATTTTAACCATAAACTAAAACCTCAGAAGTATCTTCACATTCTTCCAAAAGAGCCTCATTCGTCTTTTTAAATACAGGATGTTCAAAATCAGGTGCAATGTCGCATAACGGCAACAAAGTGAAACGACGTTGATGCAAACGTGGATGCGGCAGAATCAAGTCTTCTTCATCCACAATCAAATCATCATAATACAAAACATCCAAATCCATTGGTCGCGACGAATAGCCTTTCTTTGTTTCATCCCTCTGTCTTCCCAAAACAGTTTCTATCGACAGCAGTTCCTTCAACAAATCGTGAGGTCCAAGCTTAGTTTTTATCATAATCACTTGATTTAAAAAATTGTTTTCAGCAACGAACCCCCAAGGCTCTGTCTCATATATTTTAGACAAATTCACGATATCACCACAACTCTCCCCTATCATAGTGATGGCCTTTTTCAACAATGATTCTCGTTCACCTAAATTAGAACCCAATAGAATAAAAGAATGTCCCGTCATATTCACTTTTGTTTTGCACAAAATTAAAAAAAATTGTATTTTTGAACCAAAATAAACTTTAATATATTAAACGCTACAGATAATTTCACAACGGCCTATGAAATCATTTTTCAAAACATTTCTCGCCTCATTCCTAGGATCGGCACTATTACTATTTGTCATTTTTATACTATTCATATCAAGCATCATATCATCATTAGCATCATCAGAGACATCGGTTACAATCAAGCCACAAAGTGTCTTATACATGACTCTCGACTATGAAATTCCGGAACGTACAAACAGCAACGATTTAGGATTCACATTCACAGGATCGACTTTCAAAGTCAGCGACAATGCTGGCATGAACGATATCATAAATAATATCAAAGCCGCAGCTACAGACCCTAACATCTCAGGTATTTTCTTGGAATTATCTCATATAGGAACATCAACAGCCAATATTGAAGAGATTAGAAATGAATTAAATGAATTCAAGAAATCGGGCAAGTTCATCGTAAGTTACGCTGAGACTTACACTCAAAGCGCATACTATCTTGCAAGTGTTTCCGACGAAATATACATGTTCCCTGATGGTATTCTCGACATTCACGGCATGGCATCTCAGAATATATTCTACAAACATCTTTTTGACAAGCTCGACATTGAGATGCAAATCATCAGACCTGAGAACAATAAATTCAAAAGCGCTGTTGAACCATATTTCCTTGACAAGATGAGCGATGCAAATCGTGAACAGAATGAAGTCCTGCTCAATTCTATCTGGAACAAAATATGCAACGACATAAGCGTTTCTCGTGGCATTGACATTAAGACTATCAATAAGTTAGCTAACGATTTAACATTAATGTTTGAACCTGAAACAGCCGTAGAAAATAAATTCATTGACGGACTTATGTACAGAGATGAGATTATTGACAAATTACATCAGCATCTCAATCTAAGCAGCAACAAGAAGTTAAATCTTATCAAGAACACACAATACGCCAAAGTTCGTCCTGAATTATATAATGGAGAAGATAAAATCGGCATTGTATATGCGTCAGGACAAATCATTGACGGCGAAGGAGATGAGACAACTATCGGTGGAGAGAGCTTATCTAAGGCCATTAGAGCTGCAAGAAACGATAAGAAAGTCAAAGCTATCGTAATGAGAGTCAACTCGCCTGGTGGCAGTGCATTAGCATCAGAAGTGATTCGCCGCGAAGTTGAACTAGCTGCTAAAGAAAAACCTTTTATCGTCTCTATGGGTAATTACGCAGCATCAGGAGGCTATTGGATCTCATCAAGTTCCGATTATATATTCGCCGACCCTAACACTCTGACTGGTTCCATCGGCGTATTCGGAACAATACCTAACCTCAAAGGCTTCATGAACGACAAATTAGGTCTTACATTCGATGAAGTAAAGACAAATGAAAATTCTGACTTCGGATCACTCACAAAGCCTTTGTCACCTTACCAATTAAAAATGATGCAAAAACACGTCACAGAAACATACGACGACTTCATCACATTAGTTTCTAATACAAGAAATCTCCGCAAGACATTCGTCGACAGTATCGCTCAAGGAAGAGTATGGAGTGGCAGCGATGCAATAGAACTCGGCCTGATTGATGAACTCGGAGGCATTGAAAAAGCCATTGCATACGCTGCTGAAAAAGCAGGATTGGAATCATATTCAATCAAAGAATTCCCTAAACAAGAAGATATGTTCGAAAGTCTGTTAAAGACTGATCAACAAGAATATTACACAAAAACAATTTTAAAGAATAAAATAGGAGATAAAGTAAAGTACATCGAATCATTAGAGAGATTAAATCAAACAAAAGGAGTACAAGCTTTAATGCCACTTTATTTCTATAACTAACTATTTTAAAAAAAATGATTATGGAAAAATTTGATAGCATAAGACCTTACAATGACAGCGAATTCGCCGCTGCAATAAAAAGAGTCACAAATCACGAATATCTGCCTATTGTCATCAATTCTGTATTTCTCAACACTAATGCTGAGGAATACATCAAGAATATGAAGAAATATAAGAACGCTAGGGACTTCCAACATGGTTTTATGCGCGATGCAGTGGAAAACATCCTTAAAAAGACTTCAACAAACTTCACATATAGCGGTCTGGAAAACATCAGCAACGACAAACGCAGTATGTTGGTAAGCAACCACAGAGACATTGCTTTAGACGCAGCTATTTTGTGTTATGTATTCGCAACCAATAATTTGGAATGCTTTGAAGTAGCAATAGGCAGCAATTTGTTACAAGGCGACTTCGTCATCGACATAGCTGGCATCAACAAGATGTTCAAGATTGCGCGTAGCGGCAGCGCCAAGGATTTCTACAGAGATTCTATCCTAGCTTCAGAATATATGCGTCATGTAATAAATGAAACAAAAAAATCTGTATGGATTGCTCAGCGTAACGGAAGAACAAAAGACGGCGATGACAAAACAGAATTAGGCGTATTGAAAATGTTCTCGTTAAGCAGTGAAAAACCTTTCGTAGAAAACTTCGAAGAAATAAACATCACTCCTATTGCGATATCTTATGAATACGAACCTTGCGACTTCTTGAAAACCATGGAATTATACATATCAAGTTTCCAAAAATACGTCAAGGAGCCAGGTGAAGACCTAAGAAGCATCATTGCTGGTATCATGCAGCCAAAAGGTCAAATAAATATTACTATAACACCAAGCATTACAAAAGAAGAATTAGAATATTGCGACCAATTTGAGAAAAACGCAAAATTCACCCACCTAGCAGAAATAATTGACAAGAGAATATACAATGGTTATAAGTTATACAAAACCAATTATATAGCTCATGACATTCTCAACAATGCAAACACCTATGCAGAATTCTACAGCACAGAAGATAAAGAAGCATTCATTAATTATATGAAAACTGGATTAAATAAATTGCCATGTACCAGAGACGGCGAAAATCCAGAGTTGGAAAATATCTTCCTTAAGATTTACGCAAATCCAGTGGAGAATAAAAGTCACTAAGACCTATAGTCACCGAGACACCGAGCCATCAAGTTAATTCTTGGAGACTCGGTGTCTTGGTGTCTTATAAACTCATCGCTTTCTCTTCCCACTGTTCCATCAGTGTTTGGAGCTTATTTTTTTTCTCTCCGTAGCGATTATACCAATCATTATCGAGATTTACATCAGGATGATTGTCGGGCGATGACATTATATCATCCATCTCAGCGATTTCTCTTTCAACAGATTCAATTTGTTCTTCAATCTTCTTAATTTCGCGTTCAATACGTTTTATCTCTCTGTCGTTCTGTTTCTTAATTTCGTAATCCAATTTACTTTGAGAGACTTTATTTTCTGTCGGTTGTGACTTCTGTTTTTTATTAAGGTCATCTAGCTCCTTCAGTTTTTTCTCTTCGAGGAAGTCATAGATGTCGCCGATATATTCTTTTATATTAGGCTTTTTAAATTCATAGACTTTATTTGTAAGACCTTGGAGGAAGTCACGGTCGTGAGAAACAATTATCAGAGTTCCGTCGAACTGAATGAGTGCCGATTTGAGAATGTCTTTCGACAGCATATCGAGGTGGTTAGTCGGCTCGTCGAGGATGAGCAGATTTGTTGGGAATAGCAGCATTTTAGCGAGCGACAAGCGAGCTTTCTCGCCTCCGGAAAGGACTTTCACCTTTTTCTCGATAGCTTCTCCGCTAAAGAGGAATGCGCCGAGTAAGGACTTCACTTTCACGCGCATATCACCTGTAGCCACATCATCGAGAGTTTCAAACACGGTTTTCTCAGGGTCGAGCATATCCTGTTGGTTCTGCGCATAATAACCAATCTGCACCTCATGACCGAGTTTCACCTCGCCTTCATAATCGAGGACGCCAGCAATGATTTTAGACAAAGTCGACTTGCCTTCTCCGTTACGTCCTACGAAAGCTATTTTCTCACCTCTTGGAATCAGAAGGTTGATATTATTGAGGATATTTTTCTCACCATAAGATTTAGAAACATTATTAAGTTCAAGTGTCACCTTACCAGAATGTGGTGCTGGTGGAAACTTGAAATGCATCGCCGATTTATCCTGGTCATCGATTTGCACTACGTCCATCTTTTCCAACTGCTTCACGCGCGACTGCACCTGTTTGGCCTTAGTTGCCTTATATCTAAATCTCTCAATAAAAGCTTCTATCTCTTTTATCTCACGTTGTTGGTTATCGTAAGCCGCTTTCTGTATATCAATACGTTCTTCTCTTCTTTCTATAAATTCAGAATAAGAACATTTATAATCGTAAATCTTGCTACAGGAAATCTCTATTGTTCTTATGGTAATATGGTCGAGGAATGCCCTATCGTGCGACACCATGAAAATTGCGCCATAATAATTCTTAAGGAAACCTTCGAGCCATTGTATTGACTCGATGTCGAGGTGGTTTGTAGGTTCGTCGAGTAGCAATAATTTCGGTTTACGAAGGAGAATCTTAGCGAGTTCTACGCGCATCTGCCAGCCGTTACTGAATTCGTTCATCTGACGTTGCATATCGTTATGGTCGAAACCAAGGCCTATGAGGATTCGCTCAGCCTCCCCTTCTATAGAATGTCCGCCCATGACAGCAAGACGTTCGTTAAGATGACTCATCTTTTCACATAGACGCTGATACGAAGCTGTTTCGTAATCCTCTCTGTTCGACAACTCATCTTGTAATTTTGCTAGCTGACGTTCTATTTCGTAATATTCCTCAAATGCTGTCATTGCTTCATCGAGGACTGTCTTTGTACTATGTACGTTTTTCTCTTGAGGAAGATAACCGATGGTGACATCGTCAGACATTATCACGTCGCCTTTATATGGCTGTTCGAGGCCACAGAGAAGTCGGATAAGAGTTGTTTTGCCTGCGCCGTTTTTTCCGACAAGGCCTATCCTATCCTTCTCTCGAATCATAAAACTGATGTCGGTGAAGAGATCCTCACCGGTAAATTGCATGCTAAGATTTTGTATTGATACCATAATGCAAAGATAAAAAAAATGTGGAGATTACTCTCCACATTTTTTTGGATTTAAGGGTATGAGGGTTTGAAGATTTCCTCAGTTCCTCAATTCCTTAGTTCCTTAGTTCCTTATCTAATAACAGAAACTCTTTTAACAGATATTCCGTTTTCTGTCATGATGCGAACCATATAGATACCAGCATCGAATCTTGACATATTAACGATTTCCTTATTTGAGTTAACATCTTGATCATATACAATCTGACCCAATGCATTTATAACAGTGATACGTTGTAATCCTTCTGCTGTTATATTCAAGTTTCCATTTGTTGGGTTAGGATAAAGCTTGATATCGCCAGTGCCATTTTCTTCTATTGCATTAACTTCAACCATAATGTAGTCATTTTCTGGTTGATAATATGACTTAGCTGGATCTGACTCACATGTAGTTTCACCATCTAAATAAGTGGCTGTTATTTGGTAGTAATAAGTACCCATTTCTACTTCATCGAAGTAATATCCTACTGTTGGTTGAGCAATGATTTCAAGATTATCCATTGAAGTACCGCGGTATACGTTATAATGTGAGAATGTTGCATCTTCATTACGTTCATTACCTAAAGCCATTTCACCTCTGTAGTTGCTTGTCACGAAAGCACGAATCATAAATGTACCTTCCAATCCTGGTGTTGCACCAATATCACCCCAGTTAACGCCATCTGTTGACATCCAGCGACCATTTTTCTTTCCAGTGTCTTTACAAATTGTTGCGACCCAGCTACCAGTGTTATTATGGAATACAATCCATAAGTTCAATGAAGCATCGACTGGTATTGGAGCTGTCAATTCGAACTCAACGAATTCTTTTGCACCTTTACAACTATAAGGTTGGCTATGGATTAACAATCCTGGAGCATCATCGCCGCCATAATAAATGTTGATTGTACCATCATGTGATTCCCAGTTATACAAAGATACTTTAGTAAGAATTGTTCCATTATAATATTCGAGTTCTTCTTTAGGGAACATGATACCCCAGTATACTGTAGCACCACTAAGACCTAAAGCTGTTGTTGGCATACCATTGTCGTAGTACAACCATTCTGAGCCATGCAATGTGTAAGGCCATTCCAATCTAGTACCTATTTTACCATCAGCATCTACTGCTGCTGACTCTGCATGGAAGTTGCTAGGAGCCTTACATTTCATAACATGATTAAAATCTATTGTTTGAGGGCATGACATTGCATAATATGTTTCTTTTTCGCCGCCATAAACAACTCTCAATGAATATTCATATTTAGCATATTCAAGGAGAGAATCAACGAATTTTTCTTCTGCTATAGGTTGTTTTGTCAGCAACTCTCCATCGCGGTATAACATAGCGCCAAGCACTTCTAAATCTGTTGCGTTAGGTATTGGTGTCTCTTCAACATAAGCACGAATTTGCCATGTAAGGTTATATCCAGCGTAGCTCAAGATGTCTGTCCAATCTGTACCATTATTTGAGAACCAACGTCCATTAGCCTCTGTTGGACCAACGCAGTTAGAAGCGACATTTTGACCTGTAAAGTTATTGAATATGACCCATACATTTTGTTCACCTGTGATTTCTACAGGATGTGTCAATTCATATTCAACATAGTCTTTAGAAGCAGTTCCTTTATATTCTTGAGTATGCACCAAAGTACCAGGAGCCTTATCGCCTCCGAGGTAAATCATAAATCTACCTTCGTGAGCTGCGAAGTCGAACATAGATACTTTTGTCAAAGTTCGGCCTGCGAATTTTTGCAAATCTGCTGCAGGGAACATCATACCCCAATAGAATGAAGCACCGCCTTGCAATCCTAATGCGTCATAGCTCTTGCCGTTTTCGTAATACATCCATTCACCATCGCGTTTTCTTGTCTCTGCTGTTGTCAATTCTACATTATCAATATTGATCCAGAATTGATTTGTACAATTAAAGTGACGGAATGCGATATATACATCTTGTCCTGCATATTTGCTCAAGTCGACGGTTCTCTCATACCAAGTGCCGTGATTTGTTGATGAATTATCATCTTTAGGCAATGTTTCTTCCCAGATTGTCGCAAAATCAGCTACTTTATGATTGCTATTTGTTGAGATTGCAACACCGTAATGTTCTTCTGGACAAGCTTTATTTTCAGCACTTACTCTAAAACGAAGTATTGAATTTTCTGTGATATGATATTTCTTTGCTGTTGAAAGATAATTATCTGGTTTTAATGCTTTTGTTTGTAAGCTTGAATGTGACATCACACTATAGAAACTTTGGAAACCGCATTCTTCTTCTGTATATTTTGAAGAGTTTGCCCATGTATAACCATCGCCATCAGCATCTATTGCAACCCAGCCATTTGATGTTCTATCTTCAAAATCGAATCTGAATTCTGAGTTGTTGTAATCTTTTACAGGGAGTGTCCAATATACTGAAACATCTTTTCCTTGAGCATCTACTTCAAAGTCGCTGGCTTGTACCAAGTCATCGCATGAGAGGTAAGTCCAAGTGTATTCTAATTTTTCTGTTTCATCATCACCTATAATTGTTGTTACATATTCTTGACCTTTAACGAGATTTGTAACATCGAATTGGTAATAATTCACTGATGGATTATCCACGACTTCTCCATCTAACATAACTGTATAAGATTCAGCATCATCTAAGATTTCTTTCCACATTGCCCATCCTGTTGAAGAAACGAAGATATCGCCCAAAACAAATATTTCTTTGAATGTATATTCCAATTTTGTCGCATCCCATATTTCAATCAACTCATTTTTAGGACCTTGTTTAAATCCATCTAATGACATTGAATATCTGTAAGTTCCTCTACGGAATGAATCCCATTTATATGTTCCTGTTTCATCTAATGTGACTTCATATTTGAATGAAGGTTCGTAAACATTATAGAAAGAAACTTTTGTTCCCGTAGGAGCAACACCTGTTTCAGTAGCGACAGCTACTTCCAAAGATGTGAACATGTCTTTACCGATAGAGTTTGAGTAAGTTACACCTGTTTCGAATTTAGCGTCATTGCCTGCATCATAAATTACAGAAACGCCCCATTGATAAAGACCCATTGTCATTGAATTCCATGTGTCAACTGTATATGTTGTATCTGTCACGTTTTCTGCAATGAGTTCTGGAGCATTGTCGTTCAAGGTATTTTTTCTATAGACATTATATCCCAAGACAGTTTTATTTTCATCTCTTGTCTTAGACAATTCATTATTGTTAAGTACTACAGCATTATTGATGAAATCGAAGCTCCATGTAAGGTTCACATTGTCACCATTTTCTTCAGCAACGACTTCTGTAACAGGATTGAAGCCTTTTTCTGTGATAGCGTTGATATTTACAGAGAAGCGTTCTGTTGCAGATACTGCGAGGTAGTAGGTACCAGCTGGAACTGTATATTTTTCTGATTTAGCATATCTTGCGCCGCGACCTGGAGTCAACTTCACATTATCGACGAATATAGCAAATGATTTTGTACCTGTTTCAAAGTGACGGAAACCGATAACTACATCCTTTCCTGCATAATCAGCGAGAGAGACTGTCTTATGGTTCCAGTTTGCATCCATGAATGTTTCTTTTCCAATAGTTTCAAAGTTGATGCCGTCTAAAGAAACCACAATAGCATAAGTCTCATGTGTAAAGTAATCTTCAGTTGCTTTAATGTCGAATTCGAGGACTGAATTTTTATCTATTGAATAAGAACCTTTTGTAACTATGTAGTTATCAGGAGTAAGACTTGCAGATGAAGTAAAATCGTAAGAATATGAGCCTATACATTTGACATTTTCGCCTGCACCGCTTGCTATATACATCCAGTTGAAATTATCACCGTCTATATCTATTGTTCTCCATGCATCAAGGTTTCCATCATTGAAGTCGAATGAGAATGAATTGCCTTGTAATTCAGGTTTTTCTACTTCTGGGAATTCTGGTTCAAATGGTTGGTCTGGGTTTATTCCTAATCCGTAATAGTTATCTACGTCTGGACCACCCTTGCCATTGAAACCTTCTGCATACAAAGCCATCTTTGCGTTTTCACCATTGACACCTACAGCCAATGTTGTTGGTTCTGTGATGGTAAGCTTATAAACAGCATCAGGTCCATCTTGTGTTTCACCTGGCAAATAATAGTTATTGTAGATATTATCAAAATCTGGTGTGTCGTTATATGGATATGATGAAACTACTGTTGCTTTTTCCCATACGTCAGATTCTGCTGGAGAATATGTCGTAGCCTTCATGTCAACTACATTTTCACCATAATTTGTTGTTACTGTAAGCTGTCCTTTCATTTCACCAACTACATTACTTTCTGTATTTTTAATTTTTAATGAGAAAGGATTTTCTGTAGTTACATTTACAGGAACTTCAAAACTTGATAAAACAAAATATTTGTTTGATGACTCTATTGACAAAATACTTGCTGGCAATGAATCTGTTGTCATATCCACTGTTACAGGACGCATCCAAGCGCCAACAGGACGCATGCCTAAATCGATTGGATTTGGAGAAATAACGATTGGTGATTTAACTTCACCATAAACTACGTCTAACATTACGTTAGCTCTGTAGGTCATTCTAGTACCTTTGTTACTTGTTGTTGGAGGAACATCAGCGATGCTTTCATTAGCGTCATTTGCATAATAAAGTGTCGTAGTATATTCATCATCTGAATAATACCATTTCAACTTAGAATTATATCCATAAGTTTTTTTAGCAACAACGATTGCAAGATTACCTCTGCCATTAAAGTAGAAAGGAACGTCTAATTCAATCTTTTCCCATGGAGTATCACCGATAGTAACATTTGTTCCACTATAAACTTTAGTAAGAGAAGTTGTTGGCACCCAGTCGATTTCTGAAGCGAAAGCCATTTTTTCAGTGACAGCCATATAAATTTCCAATTTATCCAATACGATAGGATATGGAGTGCTTTCTACTGTACTATGATATGAAATTGCATTGATAGTACATTCGCCACCTATTTCTGCTCCTGAATAGATTGTCTCATTCCATGAGTAGCTATATTTATTTACAAAAGGTGTTTCGTCAACATTTGAGCTAGTACCTATTGTAACTTGCGCACTGAAAAATTCGTCACCATCTGCATATAAAGCGATATTACAGACGAAAAGCGCCAATGTTAATAATAATTGTAAAGTTTTTTTCATGATGATTATTTTAAATTAGTACTAATTATTCTTCTATCAATTCTGCGTATGAGCCTTCTGTTTCTTTAAGTAAAATCTTGACGAGCTGAATGCCTTCTGGCAATCTTTTCTTTATTTTTTTCGAGAAATCGATGAGCATCATTTCTGTTGTAGGTTGGAAAGGAACGATAATTATTCTATCGTAATGACGTTTTACTTCTTCAATAAATTCTTCAGGCATCTGATGATTTATGATAAAGGCATGGTCATAGTGGTTTATAATTTCTTCATTAACAATATTTTTCAGATCACCGAAATCCATCACCATTCCGTTTTTAGGATTATTCTCATCCATGATAGGATTACCTTTTATGGTGACACGCATTTCGTATGAATGTCCGTGAATATTACGGCAACGACCATCATAACCTTTCAAGGCATGAGCCGCTTCGAAATGAAAAATCTTAGTCAGATGAAACATAACTTTGTAAACTATTTTAAGCCT
>JAEIGA010006463.1_pt1 | contig 17841 bp, 10 predicted proteins | sample 9270691 | NCBI WGS metagenome assembly JAEIGA01 (sample SAMN17057246, study PRJNA624740) | gut metagenome | biome: biome; isolation source: fecal sample | host: Bos grunniens | place: China: Xizang | collected 2019 | reverse complement strand
TTCAGCAAGCATAGTAGGGTTTACACCTAAAATGTAAGCCATTGCTAAAAAGGTGGTTAAACCAGCAAGTAACTCAGTTTTTAGATCAGTATTATTTTCGTCTAATTTAAAAAATTTGTTTAACATAAAACACCTCAAGTATGAAAACTATATGAGATAAAGTTTTCAATAAATATATATTTAATTATTAACTATTTTAAATTTTTCTTATTTTTTTATTACTCACTGAAAAAAACAAGATATTTTTGAACCTATATGCAATAGTAACCATAAAAAATCTTAAATATCTTAAAAATCCTTTTAATAATATTTTAATATTTCTTTAATAATTCTTTAATGGTTCTAAAAACTAATTTTAAAATTATAAAATTAATAAATATCATTGAGTCAAACACTGCTTTGACTTTTCTTTATAGATAACAAATTAAATCAAATTTAAAGCAAAAAATAAAATATCACTAATTACAAAAAATAAATATGATATTTGATTTATAAATTTATAATATTGAAATTATTAAAATATGAGGAAATATAAATGGAATTAACAAAAGAATTAATATCATATGTTTTTTTTGGAGTTTTAACAACCATAGTAAACTTCATCACTTATTTTTTATTCGCTGACGCTTTAGGTATTAATTATCTTGTTTCCAACATCATAGCTTGGTTTTTCTCTGTATTATTCGCATATGTTACTAATAGAATCTGGGTATTTGAAAGTAAAGATGACAATATCCTTAAAGAAATCGGCTTGTTTTATGGAGGCCGGATATTTTCTGGAGTAATAGATACAGCATTAATGTATCTCTTCATCAGCATTTTAATGACCGGAGATGTGATTGCCAAGATTGTAGTTCAAGTAGTGGTTACTGTTTTGAATTACGTCTTTAGTAAATTCCTCGTATTTAAATAAAAAACACGATAAATATTAGAAATAATATTTCAATAAAAACAGTGATAAAAATAAAAATCAATAAACATATATAATAATGTTTACCAATAATTAATTAGAAGAATATGTGATTTTATGAAGACTGCAATACTTATACCATGTTACAATGAAGCATTAACTATTAAAAAGGTCATTAATGATTTTCAAAAAACTTTACCTGAAGCAGATATTTATGTTTATGACAATAACTCCACAGACAATACTGATAAAATAGCTAAAGAGGAAGGGGCTATAGTCAAATATGAATACAAGCAGGGAAAAGGAAATGTAGTAAGATCCATGTTTAGAGATATAGATGCCGACTGCTATATAATGGTGGACGGCGATGACACATATCCTGCTGAAGCAGCGATCGAAATTGAAAAACTGGTTCTTGAAGGAAAAGCAGACATGGTCATCGGAGACAGGCTTTCCTCAACTTATTTTAGAGAAAACAAAAGGCCGTTTCATAACTCCGGAAACAAATTTATGAGAAAAGCAATCAATACTATTTTTGGAAGCGATTTGCATGATATTCTAACTGGAATGAGAGGATTCAGCTATGAATTTGTAAAATCCTATCCAGTTATCTCAAAAGGATTTGAACTTGAAACCGAAATGAGCATTTTCGCTCTTGACCACAACTTTAAGATAGAAGAAATCCCGATTGAATACAGAGACAGAATGGAAGGAAGCGAATCAAAACTTAACACATATTCCGATGGTGCTAAGGTTATAAAAGTTATTATCACACTGTTTAGAGATACCAAGCCATTAGCATTCTTTTCAATAATCACCGGAATACTCAGCATTATTGCTTTAGCTTATTTTGTACCTATTCTGATAAACTATTTATACACCGGTTACGTATTTAGAATTCCTACTCTCATAGTAGCGGCAGTAACATTTTTGGTGGCTGTAATGATATTCCTAAGCGGGCTTATTCTCCAAGTGCTTAAAAAACAGCATGACCAAAACTTTGAGCATCAATTAACATTAATCAGATTAAATAAATGGAAGAAATAGGTGAATTATGAATTATTAGAATTATATCAATTATTCTATTTCTATTTTAAAAATTTCAGGCACAAACTTTTTTCAGCCCTATAAATTTTAAAAATCAATTATTTAAATAAATTGAAAGATATTTTTATCCCTTTAAAAATTAAAAGGAGATTATATGGATTTTAATAACATTGACAAAAAGGATTTAGTTAAGACAACAATTTTTTCATTAATATTTACTTTTTTTGCAGAATTATATGTCGTGATTGTAGAGAATACATATAGACTTTCACAAGTAGGCAGTTCCGTGAGTTATGGAAAATTAATTGAACTTTTCACATTCAAACAGTGCATATTTTTCTTCATTCTCATTTTTATAGCTGTTTATCTCTATTATAATCCTGTTTTAAGGAATAAAATTAGTGAATTCGTATACAAATATCGTTATCCTTTAGCTTTAGTTCTTTTAGTGTTTTTAGTCTTATTTGAAATAAACGGATCATCTATCGGAGCCTGGGACTCATCAATAATCAATAATGACCATCAATCACTATTAGGCAGTGTTAGATATACACAATCAGATGAATGGCGTGTTTTTACTCCTTTTACACTCTCACAATATCTGAATGATTTTTCTTACTTTTCATCCATTCCAAGAGCTAGTCCTACAGATATGTTTGCAATTTATGGCGCCCCTATATGGACCCTTTTAATGGTTTTTAGACCATTTCAAATAGGTTATCTGTTCTTATCTCCCGAAAAAGGATTGTCATTTTATTGGATGAGCAGATTAATTGCCTTATTCTTGGTTTCATTTGAAATGGGAATGCTAATCACTAACAAAAATAAAACTCTTTCATTGGCATATGCAATCCTAATTACATTCTCTCCAGTTGTTCAGTGGTGGATTTCAGTTAACGCATTGGTCGAAATGTTAATATTTGGTCAACTGGCGGTCTTATTAATTTATTTCTATATGAATACTGAAGATTATAGAAAAAGGCTGATTATTGCCTTGGGATTTGCGATAAGCCTAGGAGGATATATTTTCACAATATATCCTGCATGGCAAGTACCGCTAGGTTATGTGTTCCTGTTTTTAGGTATTTGGGTACTTTTAGATAATTATAAAGACTTCAAATTTGACAAATGGGATATTGGATTTGTATTATTAGCTCTAGCTATAGTTGGTGCAGGAGGTTTATATTTCCTGCATATGTCTGGAGATACAATCGAAACTGTTAGAAATACTTTATACCCTGGCGGAAGACAATTCATCGGGGGGCTTGATTCCAGCCAATTCAAAGGCGAAACTGGATTTTTACAATCATTATGCAATTATATTAATTCAATATTTTACCCATTGAATATCGATTCAGCTTTCGGCGAATCACTAGGTATTTCAAGACTGGATTCATTTTTCTATGATTTCTTCCCAGTGCCATTAATATTGTATCTATTTATTACATTTGTTGAAAAGAATAGAGATAAACTTTTAAATTGCTTGATAATTGTTTATGTTCTACTTGCAATATTATCCATATTCATCTTTCCGGAATATGTATATAAACTTACTTTAATCAATAATACAATTCAAAGAAGACTTATTCTTGCATTTAGTCTATTGAATTTATTGATTTTATTTAGATCTCTGAGCCTGTTAAAGAAAGATTCAATCAACAGGCATGTCAATTATATAAAAAATAATACCCTAATCTTAGCAGTGATTTCCATAGCAATGGCTGGGTTAATATTTTACCTAAGCACTTCAAATGGTTATGGGATACTTGAAAAATCAATATTTATTCCCGTTTTAATTATTTCAATATCCTTGCTTAGCGCATCCCTCTTATTTATCTTTAAATCACCTGACAAAAAATATGCAAACCTATTCTTAGTAATGTGCATAATTATTAGTGTTATGGGTGGGGGATTAGTGAACCCGATTGAATCCGGAATAGATTATTATAATCTTGAACCTGTGAAATTTGTTGAAGGCCTGGTTCAAGAAGATCCGAATGCAAACTGGATTGGTGTTGGGGATAGAGGAATACAAGACATGTTTATAACAGTGGGTGCCCATACAATCACTAGTGTGAACACATATCCAGATTTGGAGAAATGGGAAAAAATAGACCCAAATCATGAATTTATAGACGTTTATAACAGATATGCTCATATGAATGTTAATCTTACCACAGACGAACCAAGCAAATTTGAAAATGTGCCTGGCAGAGAAGATATCATAAGTGTAACCCTGAATGTTGATGATTTGAAAAAATTAAATGTGACATACATTGAAAGCAAGGAAGATCTAAGCCAATATTCCACAGCAAATGTCGAGCTTGAAAAAATTTATTCTTATAAAAAATTGCAAATTTATAAAGTAAATTATTTAAATTAATGAAAACTGATTCTTTTTAAAGAATATTTTATTAAAAGTTGTTAATAGAAAAATATTAAATAGATAATTTAAAAAAATAATCATATTATTAAGATATTTAAAGATAAACCTTCTTTAAAAGCAAATAAGTTATTTGGTGTTATCATGAATCTTGATGAATCTTTAGTTGGAAAGCCTAAGTCAAAGCGTGTATTTTATTTAGATGCGTTAAGAGCTGTTGCTATCATTGCGGTTATCACTTTCCATATATTCCAATTGACAAGAAATTTTGTCTATGGGGAAGCCCTTTTTCATAGCTTATCATGGTTTTTAAATGATTTTATGGGTGTATGTTGTAGAGTGGGAGTTTTACTATTCCTAATGTTAGCTGGTTCATTGTCATTAGGTAGAAATTGGACATTGAAGAAATTTTTAGGAAGGAGACTTCCCCGCATTGTTATTCCGTTTGCAATATGGGGTTTTGTGATTGCAACAATAATTTGTTGTTTTGTGTGGTTTTATCCCGGCAGTTCCAGCATGCTTAGCCAATACTCATTAAATAAATTAACTTACCTGGGTAACCCAAGTTTAATGAATTACTTAAATTATCTATATTCATTTTACATGGCAAATGAACTTGGTTCAACTGCTTATTGGTTCTTTTGGATGATTTTAGGTACATATTTGATAATGCCTATCTTTGATAAGTGGGTTTATTCCTCAAAATTAACAGATTTAGAATATTTCCTATTCTTCTGGTTAATTACCTGCATATTTGATTTTACTTTAGGCTACAAATTCCCAATAAAACTTACATACTTTGTAAGTCCAATCGGATTGGTTGTTGCAGGATATTATTTAAGATATACCGAAAGAAAATTTTTTAACAATCCATATGTGGCAATTTTAATTTTGCTTGCAGGAATGATAGCTAACTTTGCTTGTTCATACTATTGGTCTACACCTGATGAAATCTTTAAATTTAATAGATACTCAATATTTAACACTTTAGAAGTTATTGGAATATTCTTATTATTCAAAAACTTTGATAAATTCAATATTCACATAAAATTCTTTGAAAATCCAGAGGGAATATTTAAAAAATTCGTATACTTACTTGCTAAAAACAGTTATGGGATATACTTAATTCAAGACTTTATTATAGTGGTGATTTATGAAGTGATTATGTATTTCAATATATTCCCAAATATCAATGGAACAGCAATGATTTTCCTTTTAATATCAAGTATTGTTGTAAGTACGGCCATAATAGAATTATTAAGCCATATACCTGGCTTAGGTAAGATTATTGGTTCAAAATGATTTATATCCTTTTTTTATTTTTTATTTTATTATATTTTTTTCTTTTTTTTGCTTTTAAAATTTAATGTGCTCCACTGACTTCTTTTAAGTAAGGTATTTTACTGAATATCCATGGAACAAGCCAAGCCAAGAAGCATATCAATGCTAAAACAATAGGTAAGAATATTTTAGCTGATTGCTGGAATATAGGAATTCCATTGTTGCTGAGGCCTGTCAATATGTATAACCAGAAATAATGAGTTAAGTACATTCCATAACTGCATATGCTTAAGGAAAAGATTATCTTATATATGAAAGTGTTTTTCAATAATGAGTAGATCTTATTGGAAAAACTTTCAATATTGCTTTCACAGTAGGAAGTGAAATACCTGAAAGCCATGTATAAGCCTGCTGATTCAATAGCTGTAACAATAGAAAGATATCCGTAATATGTGATTTTGCCTGTTATCGGACTTAATGTCACTATTCGGTTAACTTGAATGAAGATGCATATTAGACAAATCAAAAAACCGATTAGCATTAGCTTCTTATCGGATATGTTGAACTTTTTATTGGATACCCAATAGCCTAAAAGTAAAAAACCAAGATAGCCGCCAAAATATTCAATTTTAAGTTGATAAAAAGGATAATAGCCAAGGGTGTTTAATATCATGATAAAGATCCAAACTATAAGGAAATATTCGACTCCCTTCATTTTATACTTTTGAATAAATGTATTTATGATAGGTATAGCCAAATAAACCCCTATCAACATCCAAACATACCAGTATTCTTCCTTGATGAATAAGACCATGTAATTATGGAAAGTCCAAGGTTCTGCCAGCCAAATCATTTTATGTATCGGCAATAGCAATCCCCAAAAAAAGAAAGGTATCAATATCCTTGTGAATCTGCGTTTTAGGAAATCATTCAATTCATAATCTCTATCCAATAGCAATGTGCCACTGATCATAAGGAATAATGGAACACCCATTATTGCTATTGACATTAAAGGAGAACTGAAGTTCCAATTGGCACTTCCAACAGTTGAAAATTCACAAAATTTCCTTAAGACATGAACTAAAATAATTAGGATAATAGCCAATGCCCTAACTAAATCCAAATAAAAAATCCTTGGTTTTTTTCCACTAATTACTGCATTCATAAATCTATTATGATTTTAATGTTAAAAATAATTAACTAATAAATCATAGGCATTGATTATTTCACAATTGTTAATTTGAATTCTAAAGCATTGATTATTTTACAAGATTTTATTTGATTTTATTGATTTTATAAGGCATCATTACTTAAAAACAGTGTTGAAAATCTGTTCAGAGGAATTGGCGTTTTCAAACTGATTGAATTCTTCACTGAATTTTCTTCTTAAATGCTTGGTTTCCTCTTCGACTTCGTCAATATTGATTATTGCATTTTCCACTTCCTTAGAAGTGTATAAAATAGGTCCTGGACGATTTTCCACTATATCGGTGTAAAATCCACGAAGCTCATCCCTATAAATGTCCAAATCATAAGTAAACAATAGAATAGGCCTATCTAAAATCGCATAATCAAACATCACTGATGAATAATCAGTGATCAATATATCTGAAATCAAGTACAGCTCTTCAGAACTTTCATATTTTGACAAGTCATAAACAAAATCTTCATTTTTTGGATGTTTGTATCCAGATGAAAGATGGTGCAGCCTAAGAATGAAAACATAATCATCAGATAATGATTTCTTGAAAGAATTCAAATCAATCTTCAAATCAAATTCCTTTTCCACACGGAAAGTTGGAGCATAAAGTATCACTTTTTTATCCAATGGAATTCCTAGTTTTTCCTTTATCCTGTCAATATCCTCTTTATTGTTTTTTGTATACAATATATCTGTTCTAGGATATCCGAAATTCAAAAGCTTTTCACCATATCTGAAGCAACGCTTAACTATTTTACTGACATACTCGCTCTGAACAGTTAAATAATCCCAATAGGACCATCTTCTAAGAGCATTGTTTCTTGACTCTTCAGTTAAATAGTAACCTGGAGCATCCAATCCTAATGTTTTAAGAGGAGTTCCGTGCATGGTTTGAATGACCTTTTGGCCTTTTCTTTTTATGTAATCTGGAGAAAATGCTATGTTATCTATTAAGTATTTTGATGTGGCCAAATAATAATAGTATTTCATGGATCCGGTTCTTACACGCTTAGCATTCCCATTAATTGGAGTGTGCTCATCCTTCATGGACCAGATACATTCATATTCCGGATGATTTTCATCAATAAATTCGTAAAGATATCTAGGATTGCAACTGTATTTTTCACCTGCCATTGACTCGAATACAATACGCTTACTGTTTATCCTAGTGAATTTTCTAAATAGCTTATAGATTTTTTCTTTGATAAATTGTCTTTTTCTTGGAGAATTTTGAATAAAATCCCATTGGCGCTTCACTTGAATTCTGAATAGATTTCCATTTCCACGGTAAACCCTATAAGAAAAATCTCCTAAGGAAAATCTCTTGGAAAAAGGATTCAACAACTGCACAGATGTTGAAAAAGCAGCATCTCCAAAATCATATCTTGCATAAACATTATGATAACCATGATAAAGATTTTTGTTGTATTCTTCCTTTGACATGTCCAATTTAAACTTTACATTGCCATCTTTTGAAATGATTCCTTCTGAGACATGGGATAATTCCATAGTTTTATTGTCTTTTAAATAAAGGGTTGCGGATTTGAGTTTTTCCATATCCAATGGCAAATGATGCAATTTTGCATCCAAAGTAAATACATTGTCTTTTTCAAAAACATGTGAAACAAGGGTGATATTGTCATGCTTGTCAATTTTAAATAAATGATCTCTTTTGGTGTCAATTACGCATTGGCCTTTATCAGAATGGAAATAGAGGATTTCTTTAGAATCGCAAACAATAGGCTCTCCATTAGAATATGTTAGTATTCCTTCAGACTTGGATAGGTCATCGATATCAATAGAATAAGAGTTATTTTCATTATTGAATGTCAAAGGAATATACTTTTCATTATTAATTGAATCTTTTGGGTAAAAGAGGAATAAATCTCTATTATAATCGGAAGAATCAATGGATAGCTTATTGTCTTCAAAGGAAATATTGCTATAGCGGTCCTTGTAAGAAAGGTCAATGATTAAATCGTTTAAAGGTGAATACTTAAAAATAAAATATTTGTTTTCAATCAATTTTACCTTTAAATTGCTTTTTTTCATAATTTTCTGTTGAGCTTGGCCTGCAAAAAATGTTTGGTCTATTCCATTTTGCTTAAAGTTTACAACTATTCTGTTTTCACCTAGAAAATCACTGCCTACTACGGAATAAGGAATATAGACTTCATAACCTGAAGCTTCGTATGAAAAATCTTCTCCATATGGCATTGTAATGGAATCGAAATTTCCAATTTTTACCTGCTTATATTTCAAATCGATTTTCCTTTGAGTTAAACTATTGAACAAATAAAAGGAGTATTCAATATCATCAAAACTTTCGACTTTCAATCCTGGAATAAAGGCTAATCCTTTCACTAGAATATCATTGGCCCTGAACTTTACTTGCTGAATAAAACTTGTCTTTCTTTGCCTTTCAATGAACTTATCGATAGAAACAGAAGATTTTTTAAATATTGCCTCATCAACATCAATCATGATATGGGAATCCTTAAGATACATTCTAGTTTGACTTAGCTCATCAGATTGGAAATTCAGCAAGGCCATTAATTTTTCATAATCATTATCAATCAAATATTCATATTTTAACTTATCAAACTCATCAAGGCACTTGAAATCCTCAACATCTACATTAGTTTTGATATAATCATTTAAAAGGTCCATAAAGATTTTTGAATCATCTTCATCTAAATCCCTTATACTGTTGATAAGTGATGGCAAATCATATGATAGACATTTTCGCCTTCGGGTTTCATTTAGCAAATCATTTTCTATATTCTCTTTAAAATAATCATCTAATGAACGAAGAACAGAAAGCCTATCCATCAAATTTTCAGTTTCATTGCCTGATGAATTGGATGAGTGTGGGATTCCATTAAAGACTATCCAAATAAAGCAATCCTCAAAAATTCTAGAAATTTTATTTGCATGAAAATGACAGCGGAAAGCCAATAGATCATCGTATGCAATTTGTTTGGAGAATTGGAATTCATGCTCCTTCCAGAAACTTCGCTTGAATAACTTGTTAATCATTGTAGCATCATATAAAAGTTCAGGACTTTCTGTAATATGGCTTATCTGTTTATTTCCTGAAAATGCTTTTACATGAATAGGGGATTCAGAATAATTTTTAGAATTGAAAAATAGAACATTGCCTGTAACCATTTCACTATCATCTCTAATAGCTGCAATATACATCATTTCGAAAGCCTTTGGAGTGAGCTTAACATTGGAATCTAAAAAAATGATGTAATCTCCTTGTGCAAATTCGCTTGCATAATTAAGGTTATTGGCAGCTTCATGATCTTTTCCGCAAAGATACTCTACATTTGAATAATCTCTTGCATAACGTTGAGCAATTTCAGAGGTATGATTAGGATTGTCAACTAAGATTACTTGAACATTGCGCTCATAATCTTCAGTCAATTCAAGATCATTTATTGACTGTTCCAAAACAGAGTCAATACAATCTTCCAAATATCTTCGCTCCCTATTCAGTGAAATGATAACGCTTACTCTAGTTTTCATTTTAACCCTCATTGCAAATAATAAAAAAATAGTATATTATGCTAGATTAACTAATTCACCATTATATTTTTCTAAAAAAAACTTTAAATAATTTATGGTATAACAAGAGAAAATCGTGAATGAGATCATGAATAAAATGAATACTATAAGTATATAAAAAAGGAATTTTATATAATTAATTAAATATTGAGATATTTGTGATTTTTATGACAAATTTTAAAATTTCAGTAATTATTCCAACATATAACACGGGTTATTACTTAAAACAGGCAGTTGATTCCGTTATAAATCAAACTATTGGCTTTGAGAACATTGAACTTATTTTAGTGGATGATAAGTCTGATGATGACTATACAATTTGCATTTTGGAAAAAATAGACAAAATGTATTCCAACTCCAAAGTAATAATTTTAGAAGAGCATACCGGTTTCCCAGGACTTCCTCGTAATGTAGGTTTTGAAAATTCAACAGGTGACTACGTCATCTTCATGGATTCGGACGATACATATTCATTGGATGCACTTGAAGTGATGTATAATTTCGCAATTGAGGAAGATGTGGATTTTATATTCTCTAGCTTTACAAAAATATTCAAGGATAGGGTTGAATTTTTCCAACACCCTGACTTTGAAGAGGGGGACATTTATAGAGCAAGTTCCATTGACGAAAACACTGATTTCCTAAAATTGCAGCCAAGCCTTTGGACAAAATTATTCAAAAGGGAATTTTTAGTTAAAAATAACATATGGTCAGTGGAAGGAGTGAATGCCCAGGATATGGAATTTGTCCTTCATTCATATTTATGCGCTGAAAACTTCATCTACCTCAGCAAATTCTCTTCATATAACTACAGTGTACGTGAAGATGAAAACAATAAATCTGCAATTCGAAAACATAATGAAAAATTGTTGTATGGCTTGCTTGGAGGATATCTTGCAACTTACAACACATTAAAAGAATTTGATAAAGAGTCATATTTTTCTATCTTGTTTGAAAATCATATTAAGTTTTATATGAATATTTTAGGTGAAAGCGATGTTTCAGATAAGATTAAAATAGACTTGATTAAACAATTTGCACTCCTATTGAAAAAACAGCTTGAAATTACTCCAGATTTTTTAGTTAACATATGTGCTCCAATTAAAGAATCCTTATTAAATGATGATTTTGAAGGGATGGTAAAAAATATTAACAAGGCTTACAAAGCCAGAGTGGAATTGGACAGTGAGAATTACTCTGAAATTTTCTATAAAAATGAAAATTACAATACATTAAGGTTTGATATGGAAGGCAGTGATGGGGAGTATTTGGTATTCACTCCACTGAAAAATAGATTATTCCCTTGCAAATGTTCAATAATTGATTATCAGACCGATTTCAATATTTCAAAAGTGGTTTCATTATCTGCTGTTAATGGCATTGATGCTGACGAGCAGATTTTTCCAAACAAACTCCCAACCTATAGGTTTTATGGGGATTTTTCAAAAGGATCCTTTTTTGAAATTACTTTTAGTTTCAGTAGAATCAGTGAAACAGAATTTGATCTGTTTGATGAAAACATTAAATTAAATAAAGATTACAATAATCTGCTTGTTCAGAATGATAATCTGAAAAACAAAAATAAAAACCTGGAAGATGAGAACAAAAATCTGAAAGATGAAAACAAGGAATTGAAAAAAGAAAATAAGGAATTGAAAAAAGAAAATAAGAAATTAAATAAAAAAGTCACATATTATGAAGAACTATTAGAAACCAAACCATATAAACTAGCAAAATCTTTAAGAAATATGGGTGAAAAAATCAGATGATTCCTTTAGTTTTTTATTTTTGTTTTTTGATGAATCGAGGAATATAAGGAGAAGCTATAAATGAAAATAATGAATAAATTAAAAAAAAATCTTAAAACCTCTAAAAAAAATATGAGTGAAAGGTTATCCTATAATATTTACTACCATGCACCAATTTATGAAAGCTTGGTTTACATTGAGTCCAATCATGGAAAAGACCTATCAAGCAATATATTGCGAATGATTGAAGAGCTTTCATCAAAAGCATATAATTATAAGATAGTTGTTTATTCAGATAAAAAATCAGCAGGCAAAATCAAGGAACTGAAAAAGAAATATAAACTCAATTTTCATCTCATTACACACCCTCTTGCATCAATAATGGCTATGGAACATGCAAAATATATTATCATTGATCACACCTTAAGAAAAGCATACACTAAAAGAGATGGGCAAATCATTGTGCAAATACCTAATGGAACTCCATTAAAGCTAATAGGAAAAGATTTCAAAAAAGAAGAGCATAAAATAGCTTCCCTTCAACATACCATGATGAACTCCGATTATTTAATCTTTCCAAGCGATTATTCAAAAAGCAAATTTCTTAATTCATACATGATTGAAAAGATATATCCTGGAAAAATATTGATGGAAGGATTGCCAAGAAACAGCATATTTTTTGACGGCGAAAAAAGGGAAAAGACAAAAGCCGAATTGAAACTTAAAAACCATCAAATATTTGCCTATATGCCTACTTACAGAGAAAAAAACAGTACTGAGCCTGAAACAAAGCTAATGGAAATACTGTCTAGATTGGATAAGGAACTGAAGGAAAATCAAATATTATTCTTAAAATTGCATCCAAAAGATGGGCGAAAAGTTAAATTTTCAAAATTAAAACATATTAAGCCTTTTCCAAAGTCTCTTGATAGCTATGAAGTATTGAATGTAGCAGACTGCCTAATAACTGATTATTCTGGAGTGATGTTTGATTATTTAAACACCAAAAGAAAAATCATATTGTTTAACTATGATGAAGAGGAGTATGCAGAATTCCGTGGAACTTACATTCCACTAAATGAATTGCCTTTCCCTAAAGTAAATGATGTAGAGGATCTGGTTGGAGAATTGAACTCATCAAAAGAATATGATGATAGCGAAGTTATTGAAGAATTTTGTACTTATGATAAGCCAAATGCAGCTGAATGCTTATGCAAACATATTTTTACAGATGAGAAAGTCTCTAAAGAGGAAACTATAGAAAACACCAAGAAAAATGTATTGATATTTACAGGGGTAATCTGGAAAAATGGAGTGACATCTTCTCTCTTGAGCTTACTTGACAACATAAATAGGGAAGAGAATAATTATTTCATTACCTATTACCAATGGGACAAGCAATTCAAGAAGAACCATGAGGAAATATTTAAGAAATTCCATAAAGAAATCGAATTTTTCCCATTAATAAGGGAAATCCAGCCAAAACATGCAGAAAAGGAAGCATGGGATAAATTCCTTAAAGGTGAAAGCAAAAACATTGACACCGTTAAAAAAATGTTTAAAAGAGAATTTAAAAAGTATTATGGCAAAGATGTGTTCCAAGAGGTTATCAACTTCGATGGATATGGAGCTAAAAATCAGCTGCTTTACAACTCAACCAATGCAAGAACAAGCATATGGGTTCACAGTAATATGATTAGGGAAATTCAAACAAGGGGCAACCAAAATTGCAACTCATTGAAAGAGGCCTATTCAAATTACGATAATGTGGTTGTGGTTTCACCTGAATTGGTTGAACCAACCTCTAAAATCGGTGGAAAGAGAGATAACATTAAAGTTGTCCATAACCTTTGCAATTATGAAGATATAAAAGAAAAGGGAGAAAAGGAAATAGAAATTAATAAAAACAGTATCGTAACTACAAGTAATCCATGGGGTATTGATGGAGTGTTAAAGTCAAAAGGCAAAAAATTCATAACAGTTGGACGTTTTTCACCTGAAAAGGGACATGAGCGTTTATTGAATGCTTTTGATGCTTTTTGTGATGATTATCCTGATACCCAACTTATCATTATAGGAGGACATGGCCCTCTCTACAATAAAACCATGAATTGGAAAAATAAGCTCAAACACTGGAAGAATGTAACAATTATTCAATCAATTGACAATCCACTGTCTATATTGAAAAGATGTGACTTATTTATTCTATCCTCATTTTATGAAGGATGGCCTATGGTTACAATGGAGGCAGATGCATTGAATGTCCCTATCATTCAAACCGATATAAAAGGGGCTCAATTGTTAAGAGATTACAATGGCCATATAGTTGAAAACAGTGAAGAGGGTATCCTAAAGGGAATGCATGATTTTATGGATGGAAAGGTAAGTGCAATGAACATTGACTTTGAGGAATATAATAAAAAAGCTGTAGAAGAGTTTTACTCAATCTTTAGGTGTTAAAATGAAAATTACTGTAATTGGAACAGGTTATGTCGGTCTTGTTACTGGAACCTGCTTTGCTGATATGGGAAATAAGGTTTATTGTGTAGATATTGACAGTGAAAAGATAGAAGGGCTTAAAAAAGGCATGATGCCAATTTATGAACCCCATCTTAGAACTCTCGTACTGGACAACCAAAAGAGGAAAGACCTTATATTTACAACAGATATTAAAGAAGCCTTGAATGATTCAAATATAATATTTATAGCTGTAGGAACCCCTATGAAAGAGGATGGCAGTGTAGATCTGGATTATGTGATGTCTGCAGCAAAGGATATAGGAAACAATATATGCAAGGATTCTATTGTTGTTGTAAAATCAACAGTGCCAGTTGGAACAAGCTTTAAAGTAAAAGAAGAGATTGAAAGCATCATAAAGGAAAGAGATTTAAATATTTCAATCGATATAGCATCAAATCCTGAATTCCTAAAGGAAGGGGTGGCTGTAGAAGACTGCATGAGACCTGATAGAATTGTGATAGGAGCTGAGAATGAAGAAGTGTTTGCAGCCTTAAAAAAACTGTATGCTCCTTTCGTATCCAATCACCACCGATTCATCCTAATGGATGTTAAAAGCTCAGAGATGACTAAATATGTGGCTAATGCTATGCTTGCAACTAAAATATCCTTTATCAATGAAATAGCTAACATTTGTGAACTTACAGGTGCAAATGTCAAGAAAGTGCGTTTAGGCATTGGAAGTGACAAGCGCATAGGATATAACTTCATATATGCAGGATGCGGTTATGGAGGATCATGTTTTCCAAAAGATGTGCAAGGATTGATTGATACCGCTAAATCTTATGGATATGAGCCTTTATTGCTTTCAAATGTGGAAAATGTAAATAAAAATCAAAAAATGATTCTTGTGGAGAAAATCGTTAAAAGATTCGGAGAGGACTTAAGCAAATTTACATTTGGAATATGGGGTCTTGCCTTTAAACCTAATACAGATGATGTAAGGGAAGCGTCCTCACTTGTCATTGTTTCCGAACTGATTAAAAGAGGAGCTAATGTTAAAGCTTATGACGCTAAAGCTATGGAAACCTTCAAAACAGCTATTCAAAAATATCTGGACAGTGATGATCAACTAAGTCAAATTAAGTTTCAACAATACAAGTATGACACTTTGGTTGACAGCGATGCCTTGGTTTTGATAACAGAATGGAAGGAATTTAGAAATCCTGACTTTGATGAAATAGCTAAGCTTTTAAATCAGAAAATCATATTCGACGGCCGTAACATTTATGATTCTTCTATTAGGGAAGAAGGGTTTGAATTGTATCAAATCGGCTGTTAAAGAATTATTTTTGCATTTTTCAATTATGAGAAGCTTTACTTCTCGCTTTTTTTATTATTTTAATATTTCAAGATGAAAATTATTTCTTTATAATGCAAATCAATGTATTAAAACAGAAATGGTTCTAGTCTCTTATTGAATGCTTTCACCACATACTTACACATCTTTCATCACAAGCTCCCATACATCTTTCATCACAAACTTTCATCACAATTTTCAAATAAGTTATTATAATAGTTAATATATATATTTAAATATAATGTTAAATTATCAATTTTTAAAATTATTAAAGGAGATAATATGGTTCCAAAAGTAATGATCATTTTAGGAAGCGCTTCAGATAGGAAAATTGCTGAAAAGGCAACCAAAATTCTAGAAAAGCTTCAAATTCCATACAGTCTTAAGGTAGCTTCAGCTCATAGGACTCATGACAAGGTCAAAGGACTCGTGATTGACTCAACAGAAGAGGGAATTGAAGTATTCATAGCTATTGCAGGACTTGCCGCTCACTTGCCGGGAGCAATAGCTGCATATACCCACCGACCTGTAATTGGAGTTCCTGTAGATGGAGCGATTGTAGGACTGGATGCACTATATGCATGTGTTCAAATGCCTTATCCAATAGCTGTCCCAACAGTTGGAATAAACAGGGGAGAGAATGCCGCTATCCTTGCTGGGCAAATTATAGCTTCACACGATGAAAAAGTAAAAGCAAACATCTCAAAGCTTAGAGAGGAATATCAGCAAAAGGTTGAAGATGGAGAAAAAGAGCTTTTAGCAGATATTGAAGGTGAATATATCGACAAGGACTTCCTATCCAATAAAACTTATGAAAAGACAGAATACAATGAAACTCTGGAAAATACTCCTGATGTGATGATTTTAGCTGGAAGCCATTCAGACAGTGCCATTGCTCAAAAAACAGCTGTGCTTCTTGAGAGAATGCATATCAGCTATAAACTTGATTACATTTCTCCTGTAAGGGATGTGGAAGCATTCGAAGAATACATGGCAAAAAGAGCAAATGCAAAAGTATTCATAGCAATCAGCGGTCTTTCCAGCGTTGTCGCAGGATCCATTGTTGCCTTAAGTGAAAAACCAGTTATCGGAGTTCCATGCGAGAAAAAGCTGTCAGGTCAAGATGCTTTATATTCCATGGTAAACATGCCTCCAGGAATGCCAATTGGAACCGTTGGCATTGACAATGGTAAGAATGCAGCTATTGTAGCTGGAGAAATACTAGCACTTACCGATAAAAAGGTGGAAGAGCGATTGAAATGGATTAGAGGCAAGGCAGGGGATTTATAAAAGATCATTATAAAATCATGAAAATACAATAAAAAAAAAGCATTAATGAAGATTATTATTTAAAAAACCAATGAAGTGATTATCATGGCAGATATGAAGATTATTCAAATTGATAAGGAAGTTGACCCTGTTTATGAGGCAACTCAAATATTAAAGAAATATCCAAAGGATACTGTAATACTAAACAATGTGAAAGGCTTTGACATGCCTGTAGTATCCGGAATATGCAACACACGTCAAAAAATAGCTGATTCCCTTGGATGTGAGGTCAGCGAAATAACTCAAAAGATCATTGATGGAATGAACAATCCAATTCCTGTAACTGATTTCATTGACCCTAAAGATGAATACAATGCAAAAAGAGCTGATTTGACAAAATTACCTATTCTAACTCACTATAAACGTGACGCTGGAGCTTACATTACAGCAGGTGTTGTAATTGCAAAGGATCCTGAAACTGGAGTTCAAAATGCATCCATTCACAGAATGCTTGTAGTGGATAAAAAGACATTGGCTATTCGTATTGTACCTAGAAACCTTTATACCTATTTCCAAAAGGCTAAGGCACAAGGAAAAGACTTGCAGATTGCA
>JAEIGA010006462.1_pt1 | contig 17841 bp, 11 predicted proteins | sample 9270691 | NCBI WGS metagenome assembly JAEIGA01 (sample SAMN17057246, study PRJNA624740) | gut metagenome | biome: biome; isolation source: fecal sample | host: Bos grunniens | place: China: Xizang | collected 2019 | reverse complement strand
TTATTCCGTAAGATATTACGGTGACGATAAGGGTCGTTACAAGGAAATTACGGATATATACAAGGACGAGAAAACCGGCAAGACTATGAAGAAGGTCACCACCTATACCCTTCAGCAGGATATCAACGGTAACTCTATGTCCCCTGACATCGTTCAGAAGCCCACGTGGAATACCTATTATTGCCAGGATTCCACCGGTTACTACCACGGATATTTTAATTTCTACCTGGTAGACGGTTCTCACACCTTTACTCTTGAAGCTGAGCGTGAGCCTGTTGTTGTAAAGTCCATAGAGCTCGTTCCTATCGATAACGGAGATTCGGATATCCCCACCTACGAGGAGGTTCTTGCCGACTATAAGAAGAACGGCTTTAAGGCTCCCCAGGCGAAGGACCCCTTCATAATTGAAGCGGAATTCCCGGATTTTGTATCCGACTCTTCGGTATATGCTACCAACGATAATACCTCCGCTGTAAACTCTCCCGCAGTTTCTCACGCCCAGCTTTATAACGTAATGGGTGAGAACAGCTACAGTGCGGTAGGGCAGTGGGCTGCTTATAAGTTCAAGGTAAACGAAAGCGGTCTTTATAAATTCGCAATGAGATTTAAGCAGAACGCCCTTCAGGGTATGTATGCCTGCCGTGCGATTAAGCTTTCCAGCAGTGATGGTGAGTACGGACTTGCTGACGGAACTCCTACCGTGCCCTTCCTTGAAGCCTATAACGCTCAGTTCAACTATGACAAGAGCTGGCAGTCAACTTACATAGGCGACGGTGTTACCGATAAGGACGGAAACGCGAGAGCCTTTGAGTTCTATTTCAAGAAGGATGTTGAGTACACCGTATATCTTGAATGCTCTCTCGGTACTCTTAAATCCCTTATCCAGAGAGTTTCCACGTCTCTTGAGATACTCAATAACGCATATCTCCGTATAATTCAGCTCACAGGTACTGAGCCTGACGAGGGCAGAATCTATGACTTCATAGGTATTATGCCCGAGGTTCTTATCGCATTCTGCGAGCAGGCAATAGAGCTTGAGGCTGTTAAGGCTGAATTTGAGGAGCTTTGCGGAACTAACGGCTCTCATATCACCACTCTTCATACCGTAGCTATCCTTCTTGATAAGATGGGAGCAGACGAGGGCTTGGAAATTCCTGCGAATATGTCCACTCTCAAGTCCTATCTCGGTACCCTCGGTACTTGGGTAAACAACTCTCAGATGAGCTCGGTTATCTTTGATAGCATTTCTGTATGCCCCTCGGATGCGGACGAAAGTGCGCTTCTCCCTGCAGAGGCTAACTTCTTCCAGTCCATCGGCTTTGAAATATCCTCCTTCTTCTATTCCTTCTTTACCGACTACGACGCAATGGGTCTTACGGTAATTCCAGATGAGAATTCCAAGAAGGTTGACGTATGGCTTGCAACCGGACGTGACCAGTCCCAGATTTGGCGTTCAATGGTTGACGCGGAGGGAAGCTTTACTGACAGCACAGGCGTTGCCGCAACCCTTAAGCTGGTAACAGGCGGTACGCTTCTTCCTTCCATTCTTTCCGGTAAGGGTCCCGACGTATATATGGGACTTGGCGCAGCTGACGTTATCAACTATGCGATAAGAGATGCGGTGCTTGGTGTCAGCGGAAACGACCCTAACCTTGACCCCGACGAAAATGAAATTTTCTCTTCCAATTATTATACATATAAAACAGAAGTCAAAAACAGCGACGGAACAGTTTCTTACAAGTACGACGTTGTAAAGGACCCCAAGGATTATAAGGGTAAAGGTGAGCTTACGAATGCTACCGAAACCTTTAAGCAGAACATAGAGGGTAATTACGTTGACGCCGCTATGGATACCATAAGACTGAAGGGTGTAACCTACGGTATTCCTCAGGGTATGTCCTTCGCTATGATGTTCTACAGAATGGATATCTTGGCATCTCTTGGTCAGGAGGTTCCCGAAACCTGGTCAGAGCTTCTGGCTCTTCTTCCCGTCCTTCAGACAAACAATATGGAAATAGGTCTTACGTATGGATCCGCAATTAACTTTATGCTCTACCAGAAGGGCGGTAATATGTGGAAGTATACCGACAACGAGGATTATGCAGGCTCCAAGATAGACCTTGACTCCGATATAGCTCTTGAAGCATTTGAATACGTATGTGAGCTTTACCGCTCCTATTCCTTCCCTGTATCCTTCGATGCGTCTAACCGTTTCAGAACGGGTGAGATGCCCATCGTTATAGGAGATTACGCAGGTGTCTACAACACACTTGTTGTTTACGCAACTGAAATTTCCGGTCTTTGGGAATTCACCTCTCTTCCCGGCGTGGTTAGAGAAGACGGAACTCTTAACTACGACTCCATAGCAGGCGTTAACGCAACCGTAATGCTTAACGGATGCGACGAGATGCTTGGAGCATGGCAGTTTATGCAGTGGCAGACAAGCGCAGACGTTCAGGCTAATTACAGTAACAGAATGGTAGCGCTCATCGGTCCTTCCGCAAAATACGAAGCAGCTAATATCAACGCTATAAAGAATATGTCCTGGACAGCATCGGAAAAGAAAGCAATCGACCTTCAGATTAAGCATCTTTCTTCCATAGTTAACTATCCCGGCTCTTACATTATAGACAGATATACCAAGTTCGCATTCCTTGCGGCTGTAAACGAAGGTGCAAATCCCGTAGAATCTCTCCAGGGATACATTGATGCAATCAATACCGAAATCGAGCGTAAGCGTCTTGAATTCGACCTTCCTATAGGAGACCCGCCCGAGGCGAAGGATTCTTAAGATTTACACTACGAGAAATACAATAAGGAGATAAACAAATGTCACAGACAAATGCAGATACAAACCGTCCGGTGAAACGCACGGAAGTTTCTAAGCTGCGTTGGATCTGGGAAGAGATGAAGAACAACAAGACGGCGTACTTTATGTTAGCTCCGTTCCTGCTTCTGTTCATCATATTCACAGTCCTTCCGGTTTTGCTTTCGGTGATTCTCAGTTTGACCGACTTTAATATGTTGCAGCTGCCTAATTTCTTGGGCGTATCCAACTTTACGCGTCTGTTCCTTGAAGACGATATATTCCTTCTTGCTTGTCAGAACACGCTTATATTTGCGGCGGTAACAGGCCCCGTTTCCTACATACTTTCGCTTCTTATTGCGTGGTTCATAAACGAGCTTCCCCCGAAAATCCGCGCGGTTGTTACTCTTATATTCTATGCGCCCTCTATTTCGGGTCAGGTTTACCTTATATGGAAAACCCTCTTCTCGTCCGACTCTTACGGTTGGGCAAACGCAACTCTTATCGACCTCGGAATTATTTCCGAGCCGATACTGTGGTTTGAAAACGCAAGCTACGTAATGCCTCTTTGTATAGTGGTTGCTCTTTGGACGTCCCTTGGTACTGCGTTCCTTTCGTTCATAGCGGGCTTCCAGACAATAGACCGTTCGATGTACGAGGCTGCGGCGGTTGACGGAATTAAGAACCGTTGGCAGGAGCTTTGGTATATCACCCTTCCCACTATGCGTCCTCAGATGATGTTCGGTGCGGTTCTTGCGATAACCAACTCCTTCGGATTTGGTGCGGTAGTTGACGCTCTTTGCGGATTCCCCTCGGTTGATTATGCAGCTCATACCATAATGCATCACCTTAGTGACTATGGTGGAGCACGATATGAGATAGGATACGCATCGGCAATAGCAGTAGTGCTATTCGTTATAATGTTCGGTTGTAACATTGTAATCAAGAAAGCGCTCTCGAAGGTAGGTGAGTAATATGGCAGAGCAGAAATTAAGAACAAGAGGCCATAAGGTCGTACTCAACCGTTCTGCCGGCGGAGATACCGGTATCACCATAATGCTCGCCATTCTCGGACTGTTTATGTTCATACCTATGTACTACGTTGTAATTCAGTCCTTGAAGCCTCTGGATGAGCTGTTTATGTTCCCTCCGAGATTTTACGTTATCAGCCCCACCTTTGAGAACTTCGGAGACCTCTTTACGCTTCTCAGTGACTCCTGGGTTCCGTTCTCAAGGTACATATTCAATACAGTATTTATTACTATTTGCGGTACTCTCGGTAACCTTATATTCGCATCTATGGCTGCTTACTCTCTTGCGAAGCTCCGCTTCCCCGGAAGAAATGCAATCTTCCAGCTGATAGTAACGTCGCTTATGTTCCACTCAACGGTTAACCAGGTAACCCACTTCATTATTCTTTCCGCCTTCGGCTGGATAGATACCTATCTTTCAATAATCGTACCCTCAATGGCTACGACGATAGGTCTTTACCTTATGAAGCAGTTTATGGAAACCTCCGTTCCCGATACCGTTCTTGAGTCTGCAAGACTTGACGGCGCAAGTGAGTTCAGAACCTACCTGACGATAGCAATGCCTATGGTTAAACCCGCATGGCTTACGCTTATCATCGAGTGCTTCAAGAACCTTTGGAACACAGGCTCCTCCATATACATTCACTCTGAGGAACTTAAAACCTTCAACTATGCTATATCGCAGATTCTCTCGGGTGGTATTGCCCGTTCAGGAGCAGGAGCTGCGGCAACGGTTGTAATGATGCTTGTTCCTATTTTAGTATTCGTACTTAACCAGAGCCAGATTATCGAAACCATGGGCTCGTCGGGTATGAAGGATTAAGGAGGGGAGAAAATGAAGAAAACTTTGATAAAAGTATTACTCCTGTCGTTAGTCCTCGTTATGGTATTCGGTACGGTTTCCGCATCTGCGTTTAACTCATACGATACCTACACCTATTCTATAGACGGAGAGCCTCTTAAATCTCCCGAAGCTTATTCGGTAAATATGTCCGCAACCTCTGCTGAAATGAATCTTCTTCAGGAGAAATATGGCAATAAGACTCTCAATAAGCCTACGGATATAGTTTCCGACGTTGACGGTAGCCTTTATATCGCAGACCGCGGAAACAACAGGGTGGTAGTTCTTAACAAGTACTACTCCGCAACACACATTCTTGACTCCTACGTAGACGAGTACGGAAGAGCGCAGAGCTTCAAGGAGCCCTCAGGCGTTTTCGTAACCGACTATAACGATGAAAAAATACTCTACGTATGTGACACTAATAACTATCGTATTGTAAAGTTCAAAATGGATTCAGCAGGCGAGTTCGGTTACGTCGGAACTATTAATAAGCCCGATTCCGACCTGGTTAAAGCTGAAGCCTTTAAGCCTTATTCAATCGCAGTTGACCTTTACGGCAGAATATTCGTAGTATCTCTCTCTTGCTTCGAGGGCGTTATCGTAATGTCCGGTGAGGGCGACTTCACAGGATTTATCGGCGCTCAGAAGGTTGTAGCTAACCCCATTCAGAAAATCTGGATGAAATTCCAGTCCGTGGAGCAGAGAAAGAATCAGACAATTACCGTTTCCAAGGAGTATAACAATATTGCGGTAGACCCCGATGGCTTTATCTATGTAACGTCGGATAAAATCGACCCCGATGAGCAGCTTGCTTCCATAGAATCCAAAAAGCCTGACTACTCTCCCGTAAAGAAGCTTAACTCTGCGGGCGACGAAATTATGAACCGTAACGGATTCTTTGATCCCGGTGGAGAGGTTCAGGTAAACTCCTTCTCAAGCGGTCTTGGCGTTTCGAAAATCGTAGACGTTGCAGTAGGCTCCGAGAAATCCTGGACAATTCTTGACCAGAAGCGTTCGAGATTCTTCACCTACGACCAGGACGGTAATCTTCTGTTCGCATTCGGTGATCAGGGTATCCAGCTTGGTAACGGTGCAAACTTCGTTGGTATGACCTATCAGTATGTTGACGGAACAAACTACCTCGTAGTTCTTGATAGCCTTGAGGCTAAAATCACCGTTTATTCTCCTACGAAGTACTGCGATACTATTATGGCGGCTCTTCGTAATCAGAATGACCATAAATTCTCTGAATCTATAAACTACTGGCAGAAGGTTCTTACTCTTAACAACAACTTCGATATGGCTTATATCGGAATTGGTAAGGCTCTTTACAGCCAGGGTAAATACGACAAATCTATGGAAATGCTTACTAAGGCTTATGAAACAGCTCAGTATTCAAAGGCGTTTGCACAGATTCGTAAGGATATTATAGGTACTTGGCTTATTCCTATTATTATCGCAATAATTGCAGTTTTGGTTCTCTTCTTCAAGTTCCTCGGATGGGCGAAGAAGAAGAATAAGGCAACAGCGCTTAAGGTAGGGAAGAAGTCCTACGTTGAGGAGCTTCTTTATGTATTCCACCTTTGGTTCCACCCCTTCGACGGCTTCTGGGATTTGAAGCACGAAAAGCGCGGTTCTGTAAGAGCGGGTACGACGATTCTCGGAATTACAATAGTAGCCTTCTTCTATCAGGCGATAGGACAGGGATATACCTATAACCCCAGAGGAGATACATCTACGGTAATACTCCAGCTTCTGGCAGTTATCGTTCCCGTGCTTCTTTGGTGTGTTGCTAACTGGTGTCTTACAACACTCTTCGACGGAGAAGGAAGCTTCAAGGATATCTATATTGCAACAACATACTCCTTGGCGCCCCTGCCTCTGCTTATAATCATTTCAACGATTCTTACCAACGTAATGACTCAGTCCGAGGGCTCTATCGTATCCCTTCTCGTATCCATAGGATATATCTGGGTAGGAATACTCTTGTTCTTCGGAACAATGGTAACCCACGACTATTCAATGGGTAAGAACGTTCTTACCGTGCTTGGAACAATCGTTGCTATGGTAGTTATTATGTTCGTAGCGATACTGTTCTCCAGCTTGCTTGTCAAGATGGTAACATTCTTAATTTCAATCTTCTCGGAAATCGGAAACCGAGTATCATAACGAAAGGGAGGAAAATAAATGAAACTTAATAAAATTTTATCGTCCGCCCTTGTGCTCGTAATGATATTTACGGCTTTGGTTGCGGTAATGCCTGTTCAGGCAGATGCGGCTTACGATTCCGGAAGCGAGAGTATCAGCTATACCTCGGATGAAATCAAGGTAATCGTTGAGGAAGCTATTAAATATAATTTCGCCTCTGCGGAAGAGATGCTTGCGTATGAGCTATCAAAGGGTTATCTTGATTCGGTTACGTCTTCGGATAAACACAAGTCCTATACAATTTACGTAAACCGCTATACAGGTGCGCTTTATTACGTAAACAATCTTACAGGACAGATTCTTACAAGTAACCCCTACGATGTTGGTTATATAACCGCATCGTCGGTTCGTGAGGAGCTTTCGAGCCAGGTAGTAATTGATTTTACAATTATTGCAAGCGGCCAGAAAATTTCCTACAATTCTACACACTGGGCAGCGAATTACGGTCAGATATCCACTGACTATATTAAGAACGGAATAAGAGTAAACTACACCCTCGGTGATACAACCGCAAGATTCCTCCTTCCCGGAAGAATTTTAGCTGATAAATTCGAGGAGAAATATATCATACCCGCTCTTAATACCTTTGAGGGAAAGCTCGTAGAGCTTCTCGGTGAGCATTATAAGACAGCGGATTTCAAGTTCATTGACGACAAAGATGCTTACAATACCAATAAGGTTCCTACGCCTGACGGTGAAGAACGCGAATATAAAACTGTAAATTCTTCAGCTCTTAACAAATATTTCGAAAAGATGTTCAACCTCTATGAGGAGGCGCGCGGTAAAGGCAAAATTACTCCTCAGGAATATAACGAAATAGACGATATGAGAGCAGCAATCAAGGGTGTGCTTGCATATTATACCCTGAAGAATCCCGCAAAAGAATATAGCTACAGACTTGCCGAGGCAGGTAGACCTCAGTATTCGACCTTTACGGATATGATAAAGGAGTACTACACTGCCAAGGACGGAAAAAATCTTGAGATATACGAAACCTATGCTCCTATGTACGAGTTCGACGTTACTGCGGGAGTTACGGTTAAGAGAAAGCAGTCCCTTGCATTCCAGAAGTATTCCGACGGATACACCTTTACGGATATGTATGAGGACGAGGCTCTTTGCGGATACGTAGACAACTCCGAGCAGAAGCCTGTATTCAGATGCTCTCTTGAATATAGCTTCAACAGTGACGGTTCTCTTTCCGCAAAGCTTCCCGCAAGCTCTATCACTTATGACGAGTCGGTGTATATTCTTGAGGGTATATCGCCCCTTAAGTTCTTCGGAGCAGGCGATATGCTGAACGACGGTTACATATTCTATCCCGATGGAAGCGGAACCGTTGTTGACTTTGAAGATTTCCGTGACACAGGTAAAGCTCTTTACCTCACCTCCGAAATATTCGGAAGTGACTACTGCTACACGACTATAACGGGTCAGCACAGAGAGCAGATAACTATGCCTGTTTACGGCATATACAACAAATTACCTGCAAACGGCAAAACAGCCGCCCTGACAGGTAAGGACACAGTGAATAACGGATATTTCGCTATAATCGAAGAGGGTGCGCCTCTTACTAAGATTGGCTTCCTCTCGGGCGGTGTATCTCATAAGTACGCATGCGTGTTCAACTCATATACTCCCAATCCCTCCGACGTCTTTGATATAACAGGTACCGTAGGTGTCGGCGAGGCAACGGAATATAAGATTGTATCGGAATCCAAATACAGCGGCACTTACGTTACGAGATATGTAATGCTGACTGACGAGGTCGTTGGCGAGAAGGTTTACGGTAAGGATAAGTTCTATCCCGCAACCTACGCAGGTATGGCGGCATACTACCGTAAGTATCTTGAGGACGACGGAACTCTTAAAGCTCTTGAGGCCTTGAACGAAAATAAGCTTCCTCTTTATATAGAAGCTCTTGGCTCTATGGAGATAAACGACAGATTCCTCACCTTCCCCATAAGAACAAAAATACCTCTTACAACCTTCGAGAACGTTGCCGAGATGTATCGGGAGCTTGGAGATACAAAGGCAGTTAAAAAGTCTTATGAGGATTTGGCAAAGGAATACGAGGCTCTGGCTAATAACGAACCTGACGCAGCTAAAAAAGCAGAATATCTTGCAACTGCAGAAGGCTATCGCAAGACAGCGGAAATGATAGTTGACATTACAAACGTTAACTTCCGTCTTATGGGCTTCGGTAACGGCGGTATGTACTACACCTACCCCACAAAGGTAAGATGGGACAACGCCTGCGGTGACAGATACGGTCTTGAGCAGCTTCTTGTCGAGGCTGAAAAAGCGGCAAAGACAAAGGGAAGCAACCTCGGAGTATATCCCGATTACGATTTTATGTACCTCAAATACGACGAGTGGTTTGACGGAATAGGCGTAAGCGGTAACGTTTCCCGTATGATTGATAACCGCTATGCATCTAAGCAGATGTACAACCAGGTTCTCCGTGAGTGGGAAAGCGCCTTTGATTTGGTAATAAATCCCGCATCCCTTGAAAACCTTTACGCATCCTTTATCAGCCAGTATGACGATTACGGAATTCCTTCCGTATCCGTTTCTACCCTCGGCTCCGACCTTAACTCCAACTTTGACGAGGATGAGCCTACCAACAGAGTAGAGGCTATGGGATACGTATCAGGCGTGCTTGGCAGTATGAAAAACGACGCGAAGCTTGATATAATGACCGACGTAGGTAACATTTATTCCGTTAAGTACGTAAGCCACATACTCAATGCGTCTATTGACTCCAGCCATTTCATCTACTCCTCTTACTCCGTGCCCTTCTTCGGAATGGTGCTTCACGGATACGTAAATTACACGGGTACTCCTATTAACTACGTAGGTACTCCCGAATACGATATTCTTCGTTCTATCGAAAACGGAGCTTCTCTTTACTACATCCTTTGCTATCAGAACTCCGCTCATATGAAGGACGACGAGGAGCTTAACCAGTATTATGGTGTTGACTATAATACCTGGTACTCAGATATCGTTACAACCTATGCAAAGCTTAATGCCGCAATAGGTAACCTTCAGGAATATCACATCGTTGACCACAAGGTTATAATAGGCGAGCGTATAATCAATGAGAACGAGGTTGAGCTTAACTTTGCTAAGCTTAAAGAAGAAATTAAAGATATGCTTAAGGCTCAGCTTGATAAGGCTATCGACGAAGGATATAAGAGCCTTGAGTCAAGCGAAGCAGCATTCGGTACTCCTCTTACACTCAAAATAGATTACGAAGCTCTTATGACTCAGTTTGCGGGTATTCTCAACAAGAAGACTGTATCCGAGCTTGATTCTGACGGATTCAGCGCAGAGATTAAGACGATAGTTGACGGATATTTAGCTGAATTCGGTACGACTGAAGACACAGCGCTCGTTAATTTCAGCGGAATAGACTATTCCGGAACCAAGTATTCCTTCATAACAGACTCCTTGGCAACAGACGAGGATTATGTTTATACGGATTACACAAGTGACGTTGGAAATATCGTTCTTGTAACCTATTCCAACGGCAAGGATACAGTTAAGTTTATTCTTAACTACAACATTTACTCCGTATCCGTAAATCTCGGAGGCGGAGAAGAACATGAGCTTGGTAAATACGAGTTCGTAAAAATTGAAGGGTAAGGAGGTATATAAATATGGAAGAAAACAATAGCTTGCTCGTTGACGAAAACGGCGAAGTAAACGAAGCCGTTGAAGCTGTGGAAGAAGCAGCAGCTGCTGCGGAAGACGTTGTAATTCCCGCAGAAGTCGGAACAGCGGAAGAGCTTGACAATTCCGGTCTTCTTAAGAAGAAGCATAAGGGCGTTTCTCTTGATTCAAGAAAAGCCCGCTCGGGATACATATTTGTCCTGCCCTTTATTATCGGTGTAATACTTATATACCTTCCGATACTCCTCGACTCTATATGGTTCAGCTTAGGCGACCTTAAGAGCGTGGTTATTGACGGTATGCCCACAACCGTCCTTGATTTCAAGGGCTTTGAGAATTATGCAAAGGCTCTTACCGACTCCTCAGGATTCGTTACCAGCCTTATCGAGGGTCTTCAGCAGCTTCTGCTTCAGGTTCCCGCGGTAATCGTATTCGCCCTGTTCATAGCGGTTGTTCTTAACCAGAAGATGCTCGGTAGAGCAGTCTTCCGCGCGATATTCTTCGTCCCCGTTATTATCGCAACCGGTCTTATGGAGTCCATTAACTCAACTGACGTTATGACAGACTCTGCGCAGAACGGTATTGACGACGGTTCGGGAAGCAATGCGGCATCGGGAATTATTTCGGTTCTTGATATCGAGGCGCTGTTTGCGGGAATGAAGGTCGGAGGAGAGCTGGTAGCCTACGTCGTAGGACTTGTTAACAGTATCTATGATATTATTAACTATTCAGGCGTTCAGATGCTTATCTTCCTCGCAGGTCTTCAGTCCATATCCCCGTCTATCTACGAGGCTTGCCAGATAGAGGGTGCCACAGGCTGGGAAACCTTCTGGAAGATAACCTTCCCGATGATATCGCCAATGATTCTCGTAAATGCGGTATACACCACGATAGATGCCTTTACCAGAGATGATAACCCAACGATGAAATTCATATCTGAGGTTACGGAAACTATGCCCGAGCAGGCGACGGCGATGTACTGGATGTATTTCATAGCCGTTGTTATCGTCATAGGTATAGTAGCTGCAATCGCATCTACGTTTATATTCTACCAGAGAAGGGATTAAGGAGGTGTAGCTTATGGAAAATACTCCGGTTGTAACCAAAGAAACCAAAAATAAGATAAAAGTTGATTACGAAGGAAAGCTCACCTTTAAAGAGAGATTCCTTAATAAAATCAAAACCTTCAACACCTGGATAAAGGTAGTTGTAAACATCTTCCGTTTCGTTCTTATGCTTGGCGTATCCTACGTAATTCTCTATCCCTTCTTTGCGAGAATTGCAGGCTCGTTTATGTCAAGACTTGACGTACTTGATGCGACGGTTTCTCTTATTCCCAAGGACTTCACACTTGATATCTATAAGTACATTATAGTAGAGCAGCATTACTTTGAGGCACTGTGGCATACAGCGCTCCTCTCCCTCGTATGCGCTCTGATACAGACTCTCGTTGCCTGCCTTGTAGGCTACGGTCTTGCGAAATTCAAGTTCAAGGGTAATACGGTTGTAATGCTTGCGGTTGTGGTAACGATGATAATTCCTCACGAGGCATTGTTCTATTCGTTCAAGCAGCACTTTACAAACTTTGATATTCTGACAGTTCAGTCCTGGGGATATAAAGGACCTATTGAATTGATATTCGGAGATGCTCCGGAAGTGCTAAACAGCTTCTGGCCTCTGGTGCTTATCTCTCTCGGAGGCTTCGCCTTCAAGAACGGACTGTATATCTACCTTATGCGTCAGTTCTTTAAGGGCGTGCCCGACGAGCTTGAAGAGAGTGCGTACGTTGACGGTTCAGGCGTGTTCCGCACCTTCTTCCAGATAATTCTTCCGCTTTCCGTGCCGATGATGATAACGATATTCCTGTTCTCATTCTCCTGGCAGTGGACGGACGAATTCTATACGAGAATGTTCTGGACAGGAAGCACAGACTTCTATCTGATGCCCGACGTATATCTGCTTGAAGAGTTAGGAAGCTTCAAGATATACGAGAAGATGGCAGGTTGGACCCAGTACAAGAGCGTAATTCAGAATACAGCAGGTATTCTTATCATAGCGCCTCTGGTAATAATGTACCTCTTCTGCCAGAAATTCCTGGTACAGGGTATTGAGCGCTCCGGTCTTGTTGGATAATTTTAAATTTATCAGGTAAGACAAAAATAAATACAAAGCTGCGGCTTCATATGAGGCCGCAGCTTTTTTCCTTTTAAAATGTTCTTCGGGCGGGTAAGAGAGTGAATATTATGCGTATTTTTGCAAAAATGTGGGATTTTATTCCTTAAATTCAAAAATAATACAATATTAATACAAAAAATGGCTAATATTTTGTTGACAATTCGTTAATAATATTTTATAATGTTTGCATATTATTTTTAAGAAAAGGAGAAAAAACGAATGAAAAAAATAATAACGTTGTTTTTAGTCATAGCTATGATGGTTGCATCTGTTATCGGTATGACAAGCTGTGGCAAAACAGAATATACCAAGGATAATACCGAAATCGTAATAGGAGTTTCAGGACCTCTTACAGGCGGCGCGGCAGTTTACGGTATTGCGGTAAGAAACGCAGCTCAGATGGCGGTTGACGAGATTAACGCAAACGGCGGTCTTGACGGTATAAAGTTTAAGTTTATTGCATCTGACGATAAGCACGACCCCACCAACGTAACTACAAGCTATTCAAGCATGTATGAGGCGGGTATGCAGATTTCTCTCGGCTGCGTAACCACGAAGCCCGGACTTGAGTTCAAGGAGCTTTCAAAAGACGACAACGTGTTCGTTCTCACTCCTTCCGCAACGGGTGACCTTATCCCCGAGTATGATAACGCATTCCAGATGTGCTTTGCTGACTCTAACCAGGGTGGCGCATCTGCTGAATATTTCAACACCAACTTCACAGGCAAGAAGATAGGCGTGTTCTATAAGAGCGACGACGAGTATTCCAAGGGAATAAGAGATCAGTTCCTCTCCAAGCTTTCCGCAGACCTTAAGGCAAACCTTAAGGAAGCTTCCTTCAAGGGCAAGGAGTCCGATTTCAATACCCAGGTTAACACTCTTAAGGAGTGCGACGTAATCTTTATGCCCATATACTACGACCCTGCATCTCAGTTTATGGTAGCAGGTAAGGACACAATCAAGGCGTCTGCAGTTTACTTCGGTTGTGACGGACTTGACGGCATTGATGCTATCAAGGGCTTTGATATAAACTCTATTCCTCAGGAAGTATCCTATCTTTCTCACTTCAATTCCGGCGCTACCACAGGCGCTGCCGCTGACTTTATAAAGGCTTATAACGACAAGTATGACGAAGATAAGGAGCCTCTTAACCAGTTCGGTGCCGCAGCATACGACTGCGTATATGCGATTTTTGAAGCTCTTAAGGTTGCTAAGGCTAACGGAAAGACCGTTACTGCAACAACCTCCGCATCTGATTTCTGCGAAATCCTTAAGGAAGTATTCACCAGCGAAACCTTCGTATTCAAGGGCGTAACGGGTAAGGCAGAGTCTGACGGCTATTCAAGAATTTCTTGGACAGATGACGGCTTTGTAAACAAGGAAGCGGTTAAATATATAGTTAAAGAGTCTTCCGCAAAATAATTTTTTACGAATAAAGCCTTTTGACAGTTTGCTGACGCGGATTTTCCGTGTCGGCAAATTGTCACATTATCACGTTGAGGAAAAATTATGGATTTCATCATAACATTAGTAAACGGTCTTAGCCTGGGTGGCATTTACGCAATGATAGCCTTAGGATATACAATGGTTTACGGTATAGCAAAAATGCTTAACTTTGCTCACGGAGATATTATTATGGTGGGCGGCTACGCAATTCTTGTATTCCTCGCCATAAATCCCATAGTAGCAATTATTGCATCTGTAGTATTCTGCACCCTGCTCGGTATCGTTGTTGAGAAGGTTGCATACAAGCCGCTTCGAGGAGCGTCACCTCTTGCGGTTCTTATAACGGCTATCGGCGTTAGCTATCTTTTACAGAGCTTAGCGCAGATAATATTCGGCTCGGACAGTAAATTCGTAATCGTAGCCGACCTCGGTAAGCTTACGGTAGGCGAGCTTGTTATTGACGTGGCAACGGTAATAACTCTGCTTTGCTCTATGGTAATAATGATAGCCCTTAATATGTTTGTAAAATATACCAAGGTAGGAAGAGCTATGCTCGCTGTTTCCGAGGATAAGGACGCAGCTCGCCTTATGGGTATAAATATCAATTTCATAATAACTATGACCTTCGCTATCGGTTCAGCTCTTGCATCTCTTGCGGGTCTGTTCTACGTTCTGCGAATTCCCTCAATAAACCCAACCTTTGGAGCAATGCCGGGAATACAGGCGTTTACAGCGGCAGTTATCGGAGGAATCGGTTCTATCCCCGGGGCAATGCTTGGAGGCATACTGTTAGGAATAGTTGAGTGTCTTTGCAACGCAGTTCCCGCAATATCTCCTTATACGATAGCTATTGAATTTGCAATACTTATAGTTATCCTTCTTGTTAAACCCACGGGAATCCTTGGTAAGAAGAGGAGGGAAAAGGTATAATGAGTGCGCTTTTAGAAAAAATGAAAAAGGTAAAGTGGAGTAACTTTATAAATTATATCGCAGTGGGTATAATAGGACTTTTGTTCGCCTTACTTGCGGTGGCGGATGTTCTTCCGCAGTCAACCCTCTATCTTCTTGAAAAAATAACGATGAGTGTCATACTTGCCGTATCCTTGTCGGTTGTAGTAGGATTCCTCGGAGAGCTTTCGTTAGGACACGCAGGATTTATGTGTGTCGGCGCATATATAGGCGGTAAGCTTGCATCGCTTCTTGATGACACCTTCCTCGGTGGCGAGAGCCTTATTACCTTTATTATCTGCGCCATAGTTGGTGCAGTTGTAGCGGGAGTGTTCGGATTTATTATAGGTCTGCCCGCTCTGCGCCTCAGAGGCGACTATCTTGCTATTGTAACTCTGGCATTCGGTGAAATCGTTAAAACTATTTTTGAAAACTCCGACGAGGAGATTTTCGGCGGGGCGATGGGACTCAGAACTCCCAGATTTGATAAGAATTATCTTTTCATAATAGGCTTTGTCCTCGTTCTTATGACTCTGTTTATAGTGCAGAATTTAATCCACTCAAAGCATGGAAGAGCAATTACCGCAATAAGGGATAACGAGATAGCGGCAAGAGCGACAGGTATAAACGTAACAAAATATAAGCTGGTTGGCTTCATTATTTCTGCGGCGTTAGCAGGAATTGCAGGCGTGTTTTACAGCTTTGCAAATTCCACCGTTTCCGCCTCCGTCTTTGATTACAACTACTCAATTGAGATACTTGTTATGGTAGTTCTTGGCGGTATGGGTAACATTAGCGGAGCTATAATTTCCGCAACTCTTATAACCTTCGTAAACACCTGGCTGCAGGTTATACTCACAGGTGAGCTTGCAGTGCTTAAGGATATCATTTATGCGCTTATACTCATAGTAATCGTTATTTACAATAACTCTCTCGGACTTAAATCCTTCAGAGAGAAATACAATTTCAAAAATCTGTTCTTGAAGCTGTTGCCTCATAAGAAGAACGAGGCGTATGTAGGTGACGACGAAGCACGCTGGGACGTTGTTCCCACTAAAATCCAGATGGACGAGCTGCTTTCCACCGATGTCGTGGTTATCGAAAGCACGCTTGACCCTGACCGTGAAGGAGAGGTGACGGATAATGAGTGAATACGTACTTGAAACAGAAAACCTCGGCATCTCCTTCGGCGGACTTAAAGCAGCGCAGGATATAAATATCAAAATTCGGAAGAATGAGATATACGGTCTTATAGGACCTAACGGAGCAGGGAAAACCACAGTTTTCAATATGCTCACAGGCGTATATCAGCCAACCACAGGCACCTTTTATCTTGACGGTGAGGAGCTGAAGGGGTTTCCGCAGGACGTCATAAACAAAAAGGGAATAGCGAGAACCTTCCAGAATATAAGGCTCTTTAATAATATGAGCGTTATAAGAAACGTAATGGTAGGACTCCATAATCTTCCTGAATACAAATGCAGTCTAATAACAAGCCTTCTTCGCCTCCCCCGTCACTTTGAGGTGGAGCGAAATATGCGCGAGCGTGCAAAGGAGCTTCTTAAGATTTTCGGGCTTTACGAGCAGAGAAACCTTATGGCGTATAATTTGCCCTACGGAAAGCAGAGAAAGCTTGAAATAGCAAGAGCACTTGCCACAAATCCGAAGCTTCTTCTCCTTGACGAGCCTGCCGCAGGAATGAACCCACAGGAAACTGCCGAGCTTATGGATACCATTCGCTTTGTGCGTGATAATTTTGATATGACTATCCTCTTAATAGAGCACGATATGAGTCTCGTTAAGGGAATATGCGATAACGTAACAGTGCTTAATTTCGGAACTACTCTTGCTGACGGCAGCGTTGAGGAGGCACTTGCAATGCCCGAGGTTGTTAAAGCATATCTTGGCGATGATGACTGATAGGGAGGGATTTTTATATGGCATTACTTGAGGTAAAGGACTTAGAGGTAAACTACGGTCTTATAAAAGCTATAAAAGGCGTATCCTTTGAGGTTGAAGAGGGCGAAATTGTGGCTCTCATAGGTGCAAACGGCGCAGGAAAAACAACAATTATGCATGCGGTAAACTGCATAATTCCGAAATCAGCAGGAACTGTTACCTTTGCGGGAGAGGATATAACCTCTATTCAGGCTCATAAGCTTGTAGCAAAGGGAATGGCGCAGGTCCCCGAGGGAAGAAGAATCTTCCAAGAGCTGACTGTTTTTGAAAACCTTCAGCTTGGATATTTTACAAAGAGCGACAAAGCGGCGTTTAATGCGAAGCTCGAAGAAATGTATTCCTATTTCCCGATTTTAAAGGAAAGAGCAGCTCAGATTGCGGGAACGCTGTCTGGCGGTGAGCAGCAGATGCTTGCAATGAGCCGTGCGCTTATGTCAAGCCCAAAGCTTCTGTTACTTGACGAGCCGAGTATGGGACTTTCCCCCCTCTACGTAAATACGATATTCGATATGATAAAAAAGGTTAACAGCCTTGGAACAACGGTTCTTTTGGTTGAGCAAAATGCAAAAAAGGCATTGTCCATAGCCAATAGAGCATACGTTCTTGAAATTGGCAAAATGACCAAGAGCGGAACGGGCGAGGAGCTGCTCTCAGACGAGGCAGTGAGAAAAGCCTACCTCGGCGGCTAACCTTAACTTAAAAACTAAAAAAACACGGGCAACTCACACTTCAAATTCAGGTGTGTG
>JAEIGA010006461.1_pt1 | contig 17842 bp, 14 predicted proteins | sample 9270691 | NCBI WGS metagenome assembly JAEIGA01 (sample SAMN17057246, study PRJNA624740) | gut metagenome | biome: biome; isolation source: fecal sample | host: Bos grunniens | place: China: Xizang | collected 2019 | reverse complement strand
TTGCGGTTCACCGTGTCAAGTGGCAAGATGCACTTGGTGTACACCTTGTATTCGTTTTTGTCGGCCATCTCCGGCTCCTGCCTCATAAAAGGTATATAAAAGTATAGACAGAATTGTCTATGTCTTAAATATAACAATTTATGGTTGTGTTGGCAACTTGGTTCCATAGACGATTGAAGAAATCGTCCACCATTGCCGCCCTGCCATCTCTGGTAAGTAAGCAGTGAGCATCATCCTCGGTAGTTTCACCAGTTCCCGAAAGGGAAGAGGCCAGAGCTACTAAGTCCGCTGGCGTGAATTTCCGACGGGCAATGTCGGTATTGAAACGGCTATTTAGTTCATTGAACAGGGCCTCCGCGAGGATATTGATTGCAGCGTTGGTATCTCGGTCGATAGCCAGACCGCATTCCTCGCAGATGAACTCCCGTTCGGACAATGAAAGTTTTTCTTTCACGTGTCCACAGCCGGAACATTTCTTCGAAGACGGGAAGAACCGTCCAACTTTCAAGAGCAACGTTCCGTACTTGGCACTCTTGTATTCAAGGAACCTACGGATCATGCCGAACCCGCACTCCGAAATGGCAGACGCCAACTTGTGGTTGGATATCATACCCTTGACATTTAAGTCCTCTATGGCCACTACCATATTGTGTTTGGCAATTTCTGCCGTCGCCTTGTGTATCAAGTCCTTTCTGAAGTTCTTGATATAGGAATTCTTCTTGTTAAAAGTCTTCTTGATGTCCATATAGTGGACTGAATTGTACTTCCTGCGGGACATCATCCGCTGATATCGTTTAAGACGCTTGTAATGCCGCCTGTTGATATGCTCGTTGGCGACACATTCACCGGTAGACAACTGCATCAGCGTCTTAATACCCATGTCTATGCCGACAAGACCATTCTCACCAGTTCCGTACAAACTATTGGTATCATCGTAAGTATAGGATATCGAGATGTACCAACGGTCGTTGCTTCCTTTAGATACAACGAAGTTGTTTATCTTACCAGATATACATTCTGGCCGTACTGGCTCCGCCAGTCTAATCGGTATCTTGATTAACGGCAACTTGATATGAGTAGGACCGACAATCCTAGCCTTATCGTTCTCTATATAGAACGAACGCTTCGCCTTGTATTTCTTGCGCTTGGGAAAGCCGAATTGGCCCGGATTCTCGTAATGCCGTTTCTTGGCAAGTACGAAGTTCTTGATTGCCTGATCCATAGAGCCTTTGGGACTCTCGTACATCCAGTCTGATTTCTGCGCATTGAACTCCTTGCGGAGTTCTGCGCATGTCACCGCTTTCTGGCCAGCGGCCTTCTTGGTGAACCAGGTGTCTCTAGCCCAGTTGTATGCGTAGCGAGCACAGCCGCATGCGCGGTTCAACACGCTTGCCGTCTTACTATCGACTATCAACATTATCTTCTGGGCCGTACTTATCATATAATAGGAAATGCCCCGAAGACACTTAGTGTAGGATTTAGCATCTTCAGGGCATCTAAACTCTTTAATTGAACCGAAGAAATCCTACTAACTTCAATTCATTACTAAGTTTATATAGTTTCAATTTTATTTTTATCTATATGTTACTAGACATTTAGGTATGAAAATATGGACTAGATACTATCTCCTTAATCCAGCTCTTGCGTTCAAGGACATGCTTCAATCCGTTTTCCATATACTACCTCTCGGAACCGGGAAGGAACATCGCCCAGTCCTCGAACGGGAACGGGTGCATAGTCCACAACTTGCGGCATTTCGGATCCAGTGCACTGCCTGGGAAGTCGTCCACCGGATGTGCATACAGGAGACCGGTATGGACTTCCTCGTTGGTCGTCCTCATGTGGTTGGTGCGGTACCCATCCCAGGAAGAACGACCGAACAGTTCCTCGTTGGTAATCGTGAAATCGTATTCGGCCTTTGGCTTCCACCAACCCTTCTCGGTCACCTCGGTCACCCGGTTCAGGTACTTCAAGATGGAGTTGTTGCTGAGGATGCTTGCCAATGGAAAAGTCTTGTCAGGGAAATCGTCATCGGTGATTTGGATAGTCACTTCAAGGGACAGTTTCCTGCGGAGCATTTCCCTGGTTGCATACCAGTACATGTTGCTGAACAGCAGTTCCGGGTCGTCGGTAAGCTGATACTTGTCAACTTCCGGCTTCTCCACGCCGTAGCTGTCGGTAAACTTCGAGTCGCAATGCAGGTCACCTATGTCGAAATCGGCATACGCGCTAAACAGGTGGAGCGCCTTATCCGAACGGTAAGGGACCCTGCCTATCTCGAAAGTATCTTCCACATGTTCAAGGCCGGTTTCCTCATACAGTTCACGGAGAGCCGCTTCGAGTGGGTCCTCGCCCTTCTCGACATGGCCCTTCGGGATATCCCAGGAATGCTTCCCGTCCTTCGGGTTTCCGGTAGGATGGGAAACGAGGAGCTTGTTGCTCCCCTTCTGGAATATGATGAAACCTGCACTAAGTTCCTTGGGCATTATTCTTCCCCGGTGTTGCTGGTTTCGCTAGGAACTTCCTTTTGGGGCAGTTCGTCCTTGGTCACGAGTTTGAGCATCTGCGCGGTGAATTCCTCCACCGGGGTGCTGTTCCTGTATTCGACCTTGAAGTCGAACTTCAAAATCTCGGAACGTACCACCATGAGATCCGGGTTCGTGCGGGCCTCGTGGCGTTCAGGCAGCTTCTCGATTTCGGCCTTTGTGAACTTGCGGCTGGAGAGCTTGCGCCTGAAATAGAAGCCGAAGATTTCCGCGGTGGAGTATTCCTTCCAGAAATCGACTCCCTTGTCGGCAAGCATCTGAACCTTGTCATCCGAGTTCTTGTTTTCGAGCTGCTTACTGGAATAATAGGCCCTCGCGACAGCCGAAATGGCGTTGCGGCAAGCGTCATGCTGACGGAAGCACTGGTAGTAGCCGAGTTCTTCCTCGTTCATCAGGGCGAATGCGCGACCATCGAACACGGGGAGCTTCGTGAGCTTCTTGCCCATGTAGAATTCCATGTACTTGATGAACTCGGCAGTGGCGATGGCTGCAGCAAGCGATGCGAGCTTGTGCGTCTTGCGCCCGAAATCCTGTGAGTTCTTCGGAAGGACGATGGTGATTTCATCGGACTGCGTATAGCCGTAGCATGCCGAGAAGAACTCGACGAGCTTCTTGGTCGCCTGGCACATGGCCTTCACCATGTTCGGGTCGAACGGCTTCTGCAGCTTCCTGGTGAATGTGTGGAAGCAGTGGCCATCAACGCGGATAACCGGGTACATCCCGTCCGGGATGACCGTGTAGCCATTGAAATAGGGCCACGACATCGGTATCTGGCAGAAGCCGACCGTGTTGCTCGGGTGCCCGTTTCCGGTGAAAAAGCCTTCGCGGTACTTGCAGAAATCGTCAATGCGCATTGGCTGCGGTTCCTTGTCCTTCTTTTCCGGTTCCGGCTTCGGCGCCGGTTTCTTTCTGAATAGGTTCCAAAACATACTTACCCCACAGAATATCCATGTTCTTTAAGGATGCGGGTTACCGCTTCCCTCAGTTCGTTTGCTGTGCCGACATCGATTCGGCTCCACTGTTCCCCGAAGTTTTCGAGACCCATATCATCCAGGGCGTTACTGACGAGGATATCCGGGTCATCCTCTTCAAGGTTGGACAGCTCGTCGCATGCGCTTTCAATCGCGTCCAGGTCGCTGTCGATTTCGTCGCTGTCGATGGAATCCCTGATGGATTGCACTGCATGGCGGATATCGTAGACGGAGTTATCAATCTCATCCGTTATACTCATTTTAGTTCTCCTTCGAGATTTTGAGTTCAGAAATCCTGGGGGCCCTGCCGCAGCAGTGTTCCTCGACACAGAATTTCAATTCGGGGTTATGGATCTTGAACTGTTCGCACGACGGGACGAACAGGTTCTCGGCAATCCAGGCCCATTCGTCATCCACCGATGCAAGCAGTTTCTTGAATTCGTTGGCAAATCCGCGGATTTCCTTCAATGCGCGGGTGCAGAGGCGCCGGTTCATGAAGTTGATGAGCATGCGGAGATTGCCCTTCCAGACCATCTTGGACTCCATGCCGAGGGGGAGGATGTTCGCGGCATCTTCCTTGGGAACGCCAATCAGCCCAACAAGGTCGCTGTATGCCACCTGGATGGTCTCCATCGTGGAGTCGTATTCGGAATGCCCCTTGCAGCTTTCGGGCATGTAGAATTTGAACCCGCCCTCGTTCACGTAGCGGGTGGAGGACTGCAGCCTGGTTGGGGCACCACCAATGTGCGTGTAAAGTTCGCGCATCATGCGGGCCGAGTAGCCGTCGATGACGATGATGAATTCGGGAAATTCCAGCACGCGGCCATGGTTTGCCTTGATGCAGGAGATTGCGCGTTTCTTGTTCTTTTCCGGGTCGTTCACCGGGGCACCCCAGCATACGCCGGTACACTCGCCGATGAGTTGAAGCGGATGTTCGGTAATTCTGATGATTTCAATGGACATATCGCAAATATAGCTATTTTGTAGCATTTTTGGAGGAATGGTTTAACTTTTCTTCAAGTTCGGCGCAGCGCTTCTTGTGTTCGGCCCGTTCGAGACAGTCCTGGATGTCCCCGAGGGTTTCCTCGGTGGCCCAGATGAAATTGGGCTTCCCCCTCTTGGAAGACATGCTGATTTCTTTTGAAACTTTAAGTATCTGCTCAACATTCGGGTCCATATGGTTCCTCTGTAAAGAAACGTTTACACTAAGCGGAGCTGGCCGCAAGTAGAATATAGCAAAAAATCCGGATACTGGCACCGCCCATTTTGATATAAACTGCCAGCATGAACCACTGTTGCTGCAAACCCCGTCCGTTGCCACCTCCGCCCAAGCCGGCGAAGCCGTGTAATTGCCCGCCAAGGGTATATCGTAACCCCCCTGACGTGATTGTCGCCGCTGGGGACAATGTCACCGTGGAGGAAACCCAGGGTGATGCCCAGACGACCTATACCGTATCGGCCCAGGTTCCCGAACAGAAGCCGGTGAAGGTCGATCCGGAGCTGATGTACGGTGACGGCGTGGAAACCCCGCTCGGTGTGTACGAGTATGACGGCGAAACCGCAGGCCTTGTCCCGGATGCCCCGGATGAACCGGAAAACAAGTTCCTTAGGGCCGACGGCACCTGGCAGACAGTCGAAGTACCTGAGCAGTCTCAGTCGGACTGGGCACAGGAAACGGTAACTGCGCCGGACTTTATCAAGAATAAACCCGGAACTTTCCAAGGTGCCACTGGCAGTACGGGCGGTACGGCTGGGTTCGTCCCGGCGCCCCAGATTGCCGACAGTGGAAAATTCCTTTGCGGAAACGGATCCTGGTCCGACGTGGATAATACCAGGGAATGTACAGTGAATGAAATGAATGACTGGCTGGATGAAGCAGACCAGGAGGCTAACAATGGCTAACGAGACGAAGGTTTATGTAGGAAAGAATGGCGCCAAGACCCTTTACAAGCGCTTGAAGGACCTGATTGGCAGGATTACGACTTACCAGAAGGTCACCAATACCACCGAATCGGGCGTGCCCATCGTGGTCAACCCGAACTCTCGCACCATCTACCTCGTCAAGGACAATACGGTCGTAGGTGACGACAAGTACAAGGAATGGATCTGGACGAGCGACCTCGGCTGGGAATGCATCGGCACGACATCCATCCCCGAGAACGCCTGGAAACAGTGGGCGGAAGACAACGGCTCGGTTGGAACCACCGATACCGTCTACCTCGGAAAGAACAACAATCTCGCGAGAACGTGGTCGTTCGGCTTCGGAAACAACAATACTTCCAGCAGCACTCTGGACAACGTGGATTGGAGCGGTTCCGATGTTGTCATGATTGGTTCCTTCAACAGCGCAATCGACGCTGCCGGCGCCTACCAGGTCGGTTTCAGGAACTCGGTGGTGAACAACCACCGCATGTCAGAGGCCTCCCCCGATTACAATTACTACACCGCAATCAACTTCGGTAACGGTAACGAAATCGATGCCGAGGGCATGAACCTTGGTAAGGACAACACTGCAGCCGATTTCGGTATGAACATCGGTCAGCACAATACAGCCAATCATGCAAGTCTTTCTATCGGTGAACGTGTGTCCACCAACCAGGCCAGTATTTCCATAGGCACGGATTCCATTGCCGAGAACAAGTCGCTTTCCATCGGTTTCGGCAGTGTCGCTGCCGGCGTGCTGTATAACAATGGCGAATTTTTGCATTCTGGCGAATATGGTAGTTCAATTGCCATAGGCATCAATCACCTGTGTGCAGCCAAAAACTCAATCGCAATCGGTTCGGGCGTGACAACTGCGGATACATATTCCATAGTTTCGGGTGGATCGTTTGCCATCCTAGCCGAAGGCATCCAGCTTGCACAACAGGCATCAAGCATTTACGGAAATTCTTTCGGTGTCGGTAGTTGCCTGACCCTAACAAGCAGCTCGTTTAGTATCGGTCGTTTCAATACGGCGGACAACTATTCCTATGCTATTGGTGAAAGAAATACCGTAAATTGTGGCTCGTTTGCCATTGGTCAAAACAACACTCTTATTGGCGATCCAAATGGGACACATTATGCCTATGGCTATGCATTTGCGACCGGTCGAGACCTTAATGATGTCCGAGGCAGAAGTTGCACATTTGGTATTGGTAACAATCACATTACTCAATTTGCTTATGCCGCCGGTCTAGGCAATAATTCCATACATGAAAGCGCAGTTGCTGTCGGCATTGAAAACACCGACGTATATTATCATTCAACCGCCGTTGGTGCACATAACAATAACATCCATGGCGATGGCGTGGCAATCGGTAACGGCAACCGTGACATTAGGGACATGGGTACCGCGGTTGGGTCATACAACTATGAAGTGTATGGTGGAAGCTTTGCCGCAGGTGAAGCAAATGCTGCCCAGAACGGTTCCATTGCAATCGGAATTAGTAATAAGGCCCGCTGCGGTGGCATTCTCTTCGGTATCGGAAACTACGCAATCGCTTACCCAACCGATTCGTATTATATTTCGTATCATGCAAACTCCGTCGTGATGGGATTTGGTAACGAAGTTTACAACGTTCGCGAAGGCTTGCATAAATCCGGGTGGACCAAATCCATAACGACATGCGGCATAGCAATAGGTGCCTACATTAAGGCTTACGGCCATAACTTCATTTCATTCGGTTCTTCAAACACGCTCGGCGATGGTGCCAACTGGATGAACGACACTGCAGCGAACACCGACAACGATGGCTTTATGACAGCTATCGGTTTCCAGTGTACGGCCAAGCGTAACTACGACTTCGCATACGGCTACCAGAGTGTAGCAAACGGCGGTGAAAACATTGCATTCCAGCACTCTACTGCAATAGGATACCGCAATATCGCGATTGTTGACTCAAACGTGCAGAATTCGATCGCGTCGGTTGCTCTATGCGAATCAGACTTGCTCGCTACGGCAAGCGATATAAAGGATAACGGTATGGTTCATAACCTACTGTTCCACTCCAAAGTCGCATGTGTACGCAATTTCAACAGCTCCACACTGTTCCACACAAGGCTTAATGTTACAAATAGTGGAAACGGGTTCAGCCGTAATATCTTCAACATTGGTACAATGAACCATGTAGTTAATTTGGATCTGCAAAGCTACGGTTCAGTGGCAGATAACATCTTAATTGGCGCAAAGAAGGGAGAATACTTAGGTACATGGAATGACTACGGTAGTATCAATCTGTCAACAAACACTGCAATTGGCCGAAACGTCTTGCTGAATAACGCATACCAGTCACTCAATACAACCTATGCTTGTGTAGACAACATGATACGAAGCAGTGAGATTAACATCGTATCGGGCGCAGTAAGCACATTCGCCGATAACTTCATTGACTGCTCTGGCTTAGAGATGACGTACGGTAGCAGTAGAACGAATATCATCGGAAACGTCTTACATGGTCGTTCAAAGCTTTACGCACCCAATACAAGTGTAGCTGGTTTCCATTACAACTTCCTGCTAAACTCTATCTTGGGCAACAATACTGGTACGCCAACTCGCGTCAAATCTGGACAGGAAAATACAAGAAACTTCTTGTTCAACGCTGCGGCGTACAACTCCGATAGCTGTTTCTGTATGTCACTCGGCGGTGGCGTATCAAGCCGCGGAGACGGTATCCAGCTAGGTGCATTCAACCGTTCTGACTACAATGGTTTTGACAAATATACGCCGGGTTCCGTCTTAGCAGACTGTATCAGTGTATTCAACTTTGGTGATGGTATATGCATCAGCTCAGCAAATAGTGTAAACTTCGGACATAACAAGATGTCCGATTCATCGGATAACTTCATTGCTGGTCTGAATAACATCGCTATTGGCCGTACTGAATCGCCGTATTCACTCACAAACGTGAGGATTTTTGGTAATGATAACAAAGTTAACAATCTCAGCTCTGGTTCTGACGTTGCTCACCTAACTGTGATTGGTGATACTAACACAATCAATACTGATGTTAACTGCGGCGAGAATACCATCATCGGTTCGCTTAACTACTTTGTCGAGCCATATACCATACAAACAATTACACCAGCCCAAATTGAAACACCGCTTTCACAGCGTAACTATTACAAGGTGTCTGAGTCTTGCATTATGCCGGATGGCTCAAGTACATACCTAAACAGAATAACATATGTAAATACAACGGATTACTATGTGAGGTATGGCAATCGAGTAGCTTATATGACATCGAGCGATCCATCGTATGCAGCCACGACGCCGGTACAAACGTCTCCATCTAACTTCCAGTCTATGTTCAGCGCCGGTACGTTGCCAGTCGGTGTGTATTATCAAATGACATCATCCGGCAACATAAACGAGATTCCGTCCGGTATATTACTGCGTCCTGGTGTTGTATATGATCTGGGCCCATACAATTCAGCATATAACACTAGATACAGCATTGCCAATGACATTCAAATCGCCCTAAACCGCGGCATTGTCGGATATTCTCCGGTGAGCCACAACTCTCGCAATACCATCATCGGTTCGGTAAACGGAATAGGTTCGCGTGTCGTCGATTATACGATCCTTGGTTCCAATAACACCGTTAAGTGTACTTCCGGATTTACATCATCCGATAATTACGCAATCTCAAACGGTTTGGTGCAGGGAAACGATAACGACGTACGCAACGGTTCGAACATCGTCACCATGGGTAACGGAAACGTATCCACCGGTCATAACTCGGTCGCAATCGGTTGCCAGCTTATTTCCAACCAGTGGCAAACCGTTATTGGTAAGTACAACGTGGCTATCGCCGGACCGAACCGTCTATCGACACAGACGCCGCAAGACCCGACCAAGGCTTTGCTCATCGTCGGTAACGGTTATTCTACCAAGGACGATTATGAATGGCAAGATGAAACCTATATCACACGTTCCAACGCACTCGAACTCTACGCCGACGGTCGCTTGAAGATTTCCGGCAAGATCGAGGCATCCAACATCCCGCCTGCCCCTGTGGCGGACGGCCAGTACGCCCTTGTCTGTGAAGTCGTCAGTGGCGTGGCAACATACCGCTGGGTCGCCGTAGGCAGCAACTAACATGAGGAGGCCCTATGAAGATAGCGTTAGCCATCCCGAACCACAACCAGCATGACCTGGTAAGGACCACGATCTTCGCCTTGCAGCGACAGACGGTCCTTCCGTCTGCCGTATATGTCCTTTCTGACGCGAAGCCCTATTGGAACCTCCCGGAGGAGGAATACCCGTTCAAGGTCATTCCCATCAACAACCGGGGGAAGTTCATCGGTCGATGCGGAAACCGTAACTCTGTGGTTAAGCCTTTCCTCTTGTCCGACAACGATGCGCTCATCTTCATCGACGGGGACTGTTCCCCGATGGCCGATGACTTCATCGAGAAATACATAGGCCTCCTGAAAAAGCATGACCTGATATTCGGCACACGCGAACATTCCGATATCGATGGGCTGCAGAACCCGCCATCCGATATCCTGACGGCAAACATGGACAACATGTGGTCTAACAAGCCCATCGACTATACGGACCTCCGCGTAGTTTCCGGTGCCGTCAAGGCATGGAACGAGGCAAGGACATTCAATGAACGCCTGGACCTCATGCTCACGGGCATGATCGGGTGGAGCTGCAACTTCGCCTTTACGAAGTCCGGTCTCAAAAAGCTCACCAGGTTCCAGAAGCGCACCTATGGAATGGATGAGGGGATTTTCGATTCCGATACCTTCAAGGACGGCTGGGGCTACGAGGACGTGGCCATGGGCATCGATGCCCTGTATGCCGGCCTCGACATAGGCGTGACCAATACCGTGAAGGTGCTCCACCAGTCCCATGACAGGTCCGATGGCCTCTTCGACCATGTGAAGGGCAGGCACATCATCATGGACAGGTACCGCGACCTGCACAAGGCGGTAGAACTGAAAGACAGGATTTACAGGGTCGCCATCATCGCCACCGCGTTCTTCAGCGGCGGGCTCATCACGGGCATGGTGACAATCGCAATCAACTTACAGCACTTGCTGGGGATGTAGAATATGGCAGACAAGATGTTTACTACGTGGGACGGCATGGATGTCCATGCCAAGGTGGCCGACCGGGCCAATGCAGATGCCGATGGCAACTCTCTTACACTCGGCCTGGATGCGTCCGGAAAGGTCGCTACCATCGGTGGAAAGGAAATTGCCGGTGGCGGAGGCGGTGGTGGAGGTGGCAACACACCGATTGAAATCACCCCAGAATGGAACGGTAGCAATAACACATTTACTGTCAATGTGCCAAGCAATAATGCCACATTTTTTGCCATTCTCCCGGATAAGGGCGAAGTTTCCGTTGAAGTGGAAATTGTCGCTCCAACATTGGGGAGTGGTGAAATATACAATTTTACCGTAGTAATTATAAATGAATGGGAAGTTGGTTACGACCATCACATGTCTTTAACCGACCCTTCCGGGTTAGGGCGCATAAGGCCAACTGATGATACGTCTTTGTATGGTAATGTATATGGTAACTCAACAACCAAATTTGTCGTATTGGGTAATGGATATACCATGACCACTACCGCATATCAATACGGTTAGGAATAAATACAGCATGAAATTAAAAGCCGGTGCCCAATGAGCACCGGCTTCTTGTATTATCCCCAATTTCCAATTACGAGCACTTGATGGCAAATGCGTCGTAAGTGTTGTCCGCATGCAGTACCAGCGCTGCACCGGAGCACCAGTTGATCCACGGGTCGGTGCTGCTGGTGTTCAGGCCACCATTGGTAATGCCGGCAACGAACGGACCGATGAAGTAGTCATGGGTGACAAACACGTTGAGGCGTTTGTCGGCCTTGGCCAGGATTTCATTGGTGAATTGTTCCGTATCGGCCTGGCGCTTGGCCAAGGCAGCTTCGGCACTATCAACACCGAAGTAAGTGGAGAGTTCTTCGGCAGTAAGCTGGGTCGGGTCATTGCTGTACTTGCGGAGCAAGGCGGTCGTGCCGCTGTCCGGGTGGGCAACCGTGAAGCGATATCCGTCAAGCAAATCCTGGTCGATTGTGATGCCGGAGTAGTCGGAAGCACTGGATTCAGTGTCACCGCGGGCAGCAGCAATGGCCTGGGCCGTGTGCATTGTCCTGGGGACATTGGTCGAGAAGTAATGGGCATCGTTCGTGTCAATATCGACCTCGTTGGTGCTTTCACTGGACGACGGAGTGGCGCCATCCTTGAGCTTGGTGCCGATGGAGGTTGCACGGCTAACGCCGGTACTATTGATGTCCCCGGTACCGGAGGTATCGCTGCTATCGCGCTCGGCATGGCGGATAACGAGAATCAGCTTGTCAGTATCCTGCAGACGCTTTTCGTCGCCCTTGTCATGGAGGGCCGCGTAGTAGAACGTGTGTTCCTTGGCCATGTTGGACGACTGGGTCATCGTGTAGACACGGGTGAACTCGGGAACCGGTTCGGGTTCCACGGGATCCTCGCCGGCTGTATAGAAGAAGGTTTCCGGGGTGGCATACGTGATGGCATCGGCGGCATCCAGCATGTCCTCGTATTTCTTCAAGCGTTCCTCGGTAAGGAACACATCCGGCTCAATCGTCTTCAAGAGCATCTTGGCTTCTCGGAACGAACCTGTCTCGACAAAGGCGATGACGTTAATCAGCTTCTGACCAATCGCCAGTGGCGAGATTTCCTTGAAGTCGGTAAAGATGCATTCCTCGCGGAACAAGGAGATGAACTCGTTTCCTACGGTCATGTTGTAATCCACCTCGCCGGCAACACCGTCGATGTTCGCAATGCGCGATGAATTGGAGTTGAATTCCGTCTCGAAACGGACCTGGTCAACCGGGCGTCCCATGAAGTCAAGGACTTCGTGTTCCTCGAACTCGGAGATGATGTCACGGGCGGTGGTTGTCCAGAAATTCTTGTTGTTGTATATGCACTCCCCGTCCACATACACGATTCTCGAAAGGTACTTCATGTTGATGTCCTCTGTGAAAATGAATTCGGATTCCTCCCGCTTGTCGTATGCGATCGTGTGTTTCAGCAGGAACAAGCTGGCGGAGGTATAGGTGATTTGGCCAGTGGCCTTGTCAATGGCATAATACTGGTTCACTGTTAGACCTCTGTGTCGTTAAGTTTAAGGTAATACTTCTGGTCAGTCCAGACCTGCTGAGAAGGCAGCGTATCGGACTGGTACGTGTTGTCATAGGATGCGCTTACCAATGCGGTGGCAGTACCGATAATGTCAATGGCCGTCGCAAGGGACAATTCTTCAACACAGGTCGATACTACATCGTCTATAATATCGAATGCCATGCTCAATTCATTATTGTATTGGCAAAACGCATCCCACTTTGGATTTTGTGGATCGGTTTCATTCCAGATATTAAAGCCAGGTTGTGCATTCTGGCCGTTATAAGTACCGCCCTGTTCAAAATAATATATGCATTTATCCACATAACTCGATGGTGGATTGGATGGCGTATAACCATGAAGCACATTCTCCGATAGTGTGAAGTCATAAGTATAGCCATTCTTCAATGTATAAATACCAGGCGTTATGTTGCCTCCATAAAAGTAATGCCCGGAGGCCAAGATACCAAGGAACTGACCGTATGGACTAGGAGCCGCTGAACTTTTTGTAATCAGCGTAGCAGTTTGCACATCGGTACCAAATGTTTGGTAGTCATCAAAATCCATTGTGCCACCCACATTTACGGTATCCTTTTTGCGGTACACATGAACAGCGGAGTATTGCTCAAAAACGATATAATCACCTATCGCGTAACTTGGGGCAAGTAGTGAAAACTTTGCCTCGTCAGTATCACTTGCATGGGAAATTCCCTTATAGCAAGCTGCCGGCAAATTATCATTCCTGGCATGGAACCTATTATTCTTCAATGTGGAACCCCCATCGACATCGTTCCCAGTCCACACAAAGATATCATCCTCATCATACTGCAAAATGGTAGCCGCCACTGTATCAGTCAGGTTTCCTGACCCGACAGTACCAATATAGTTTCCTTGTGCAACATTGTTTCGTATATAGATACGTCCCGTTTGAGTGCCATAATCATTACCACCGGTCCACTTGAAGAACCGGCCAGACGGGGCAGCAACGAAATCGCCTATGCTCTGTACCGAACCGAGATAACCGGTAGTGCTATTGATGTCGGCAACATTCTTGTTCTGGGCCTGTCCATGGGTCCATTTAAGGTAATTCCCTACCCATCCGTCAATAGCGGCAGGCTTGAACGTATTGTTGGTATTGGTGTACTGTATGTAATACTTGTACCCCTTCTTCAAGGTCACTCCGGAAACCGTCGTATTACGTCTATAACCGGATGTTCCGAAGAACGTCGTTGGCGTACTGGTGTCACCGTTGCTCTTGGCAACAACCAAGCCGCTTTCATGGTAGATGGCAAAGTTGATTGACTGCGACGGTTCATTGTCGGTAGTGAATATCGCAATATCAGTCAAGTTCATGTCATCTGGAGGAACATATTCAATCGTTATCGGGTCTCCGAGCTGCTGCAGTGTCAAGTCCGTAGTCCATACGATGTACTTTTGCAAGTCTTCGGTAGTAGACACGGTAACACCGGGCGGGAGCATGTAGACACGATCGATATGGGATAAAGACGACGCGCCATTCGCGAGGAACTTGATGTCCATCACGTCAAGATTAGGGTTTCCCCTATCAGGAAAATGACACGCAATTTTACCCCAATGGTCGATATCCGGCATATTACACTCCTACACGGAAGAAGATTGTGCCCTTGCCCTGGATTTCACTGGACTGTCCGGCAATCGATATAATCTGGGCATCGCTTTCCACGACATACATCTGCTGAGCAAGGAGCACAGGCGTACCGCTTTCCAGTGGGTTCACCTTGTACTGGACGGCAGTACCGAGGGCCTTCTTGTCATCGGCAGTCATCAAACCGTTTGTCGCCCCGGTCTCTCCAGTCGCAACCGCATTCGGAATGGTCACGTTCTTGGATGCGTCCGGGGTAAGGACGGAAGCAGCACCGTCGAGCTTTACGCCTTCGATCACGTTTGCTTGTGCAGAAGTCGTAAGCTCGTGACTAGCGTTAACCGTAATGCTGGTTCCATCGACTTTCGTACTGATCACGTCTTGTGCAGAAATGTCAATGCCGTCACCAGCAGTATATGTGCTACCGCCACCACCTCCGATTGCTTCGAGTTCACCGGAACTATTGACCTGGATAGACGTACCGTCGGTCTTCACCTTGAGACCGGAAGACAGTTCGAGACCAGAGCTACTCGCCAGTCGCACTTCTAGGCCGGAAGCACCCTTCCTGATACCATTAGCCGTACTTGTCTTTACATCCAGTACACCGCCGTCAAACTCTAAACCGGAGTTACTTGACGGAATCTTAACGGATATATTATTCGACTGGTCAATCGCAATGCCGTTGCCAGCCGTATATGTAGTACCACCACCGCCGCTTTCCGGCTGCCAGGAGTAGGAACCTGCACCACCGCTATAAGAAGCCTTCAATACCTTGCCGTCATCGCTTGAACCAACCGTAGGAACATCAGCAATTCCAGAAAGAGCCGAGGCAACAGCCGTGCCAGATTGGGCATTGGTAGACGAACTGTCGTAAGTCTGGTCAACAGACGGAATAGTAGGCTTATTCAAGATTTCAGCGGCGGATCCCGATGCGGCATTCCAGTCAGCCTGCACATTGGATACCAGCCCATCAAGTTTTTCCTTATCGCTCGGTGTCATCACACCAGACGTTCCACCAACACCGCCAGTAGATGCGGTTGCCGCTGGGATATTGACCGTCTTGCTACTAATAGTAGTCGATTCGCTATTAACCGTAATAGCCTCAATGACATTCGCCTCGCCACTATCTGTATCCCAAGAATACGATCCTGCACCTCCGCTATAAGTGGCCTTAAGCACTTTGCCGTCATCGCTTGAACCAACCGTAGGAACGTCAGCAATTCCAGAAAGAGCCGAGGCAACAGCCGTGCCAGATTGGGCATTGGTAGAAGTACCGTCATAGGTCTGGTCAACCGTCGGCATCGTTGCATTCAATGTCAACGTACCACTATCATAACTAGCCGACATGTTAGTACCAGCGGCAATCTTCGTATATGTCTTTCTGCTCGTAGTAGACCAAGAATTTTCGTTATCCACCTTATATACGATAATCTCATCACCCTGGTCATTAGCAGATTTATTTACCTTCGACCGATAATACTGGAATTCATAAACAGTTGGCGTAATATATGCCAAATGTGCCATTCGATATTGCGGCGAAGGGCTCGCGTCCGTCAATACCTTACAATACGCTATCTTATTGGCTGCTACCGCCGCAGCAATTTCGCTATATGTAGTCGTACCATAAACAGCCTCAAACAGACCAGGCGCATCGTCCCACGCATACGATCCGGTACCTTCGCCATATGTAGCCTTAAGCACTTTGCCGTCATCACTCGACGTGACCGGAGGAACCTCATCAAACGACAATCCGGAAATAGCCGATGCCACTGCCACACCGGATTGCGCATTAGTGGACGTACCATCATACGTCTGATCGACAGTCGGGATAGTAGGCTTGTTCAAGATTTCCGCATCGGAGCCGGCTTCAGCGGACCAGTCAGGTTTCACGTTTGCTTCGGCACCACTTTCGATGCTGGAAAGCTTCGTCTTCTCGGCATCCGTATAGTCGTTCGAGGAAAGACCCTTACCGGCCACGGTCGGCTGAGCACCGATGTTCAGACACACACGTTCCTTCTGCTCGGCAGTCAATGCCTGTTCTACATAAAGTACACTTGGATTTTCGACTGACATAATGCCTCCTACTAGTACCTGTCTTCACCTTCGGTGAGAGATTTTACCAGCCATTCCTTAATCTTTTCGAGACCGGGAATTTCGATATTGCTGATGATGCCGATTGCCGACTGGAACAACCCAAGCTGGATGAACGGTACCACATCTTTAATGTAGACAGTAAAATCGGTTCCATCATATTCATCAAGCTGCTTGATGAAGTCATTGATGATGACCGAACCGATGTACTGGTTCCATTCCAGTCCAGCCTTGTCGTTTGACCCCATGTACACATGCAGCTCGTCGCCACAGTTGTAGGCCTTCAAGGCAATCCTGTTATACGTTGCTAACATAAATACTCCTTAGTTCGACTGGGTTGCCTTTACGTTACGGACCATCATGAAGAAGCGATGCGCGTTCGGGCATTCATGATATGCCGGAGTCTGGCTACTACCTGAACCGCCTCCCCACCATCCGAAGTCATTGAACGAAATCGCGTCAAGCTCGGTTGCAGTCTTGCTCGAATCCGATAGATCGAGATTAAGATTGCACATATCCATGCTCATGACCGGAAGCGAATCGTTGAACGGGTCATTGTACCCAGGTTTACCGGCAAGAGACAAGTTCTGCCCACAATTCTTCGACACGTAGATAGCCGCATAGTAGATGCAGTCTGGCTTGAACGACAGCTCGGTTTCACCGAGAGCGTTCATGTGCTTGATGCTGAACTCATTCAGACCGGCATGCAGCTTGACACGACCGGTATCACAGAGAGGTACCGTATAGCCCGCATAGCCGGACGGATCAACCGTTGTCGGAACCGGATGCTGGTTGAAGTCGAACTCATAGATACCGATGATACAGTAGTTCTGGCTGTACGTCTGTGACGCATACACACCAATCTTCGTCACCCATTCATTGGCGACATCTTCAAGATACAGCTTGTTTGCAAGCGGCACAGTAAACGTGTATCCGAGCAACACGCCATCACCGGTATGGCTACCATCACCAGCCAGGTCGAACTTACCGGTAATATCGGAAAAGTCCATGTTTGTCGTCACGGTAGTGTTGATGGTATTTTCGAGTTCCTTCACTTCCTCAACGACTTCTTCAACATCGTTATGGATACCGATTGCAATGATGGCCGGGTTCTGTGGATCCGGCAAGTAATCCAGACCTTCACCAAGGCGCACTTCCAGCTGGTTGTTGCTGTTTACCATGAGACCGCGGTTGTACTGCAAGGACACGACATCGCTTGTCATGTCAATGGCGGTCCCAGCCGTGTATGTCGGAATGGTGCCGCTGTATTCGGCAATGCCGACAGTTTCCTCGACACTCGTCAGCCTGGACACCAGGTCAATGGTTTCGATAGGAAGCTGCGTTGCCGAATCGATAGTCGGAGCATCGCCGTAGTACACGAAGCGGTAGCCATAGTATGCCTTTCCGCCAATAGTCGTTTCAGTACCACTGTTGTTCTGGATGGTGACCGTCAAGTTAATAGATGCGGCACCCACTTCGGCAGC
>JAEIGA010006460.1_pt1 | contig 17842 bp, 15 predicted proteins | sample 9270691 | NCBI WGS metagenome assembly JAEIGA01 (sample SAMN17057246, study PRJNA624740) | gut metagenome | biome: biome; isolation source: fecal sample | host: Bos grunniens | place: China: Xizang | collected 2019 | reverse complement strand
TAGAGTTTGCACGTTTGTTTGGTGTTGCAATACTCATTCCTGCGTTCAAAATATCAAGATATCTGTCTGGCAAATCATAACTTGCTGTACAATCTACAAAAACAGGATTTAAAGGTTTCTTTTCTTTTACAAATTTAATGATATCGTCTACGTTTTCTGGACCAAATTTAAACATTGGAGTTTTTAAATCTTCACGCCAATTTGTTAAATCAAGTCCGTCTTCGCTAAGATTCATACCATCGATTGTTGTAATTGCAAGAACTTTAATATCAACATTTTCTTTAAGAAGTTTTTCTCTTTGATCACGAATCTGGTCAATCATTGTTCCACCAATTGTTCCTGCACCAAAAGCAAAAACTTCAATTGTTTGTGCTGTATGGAAGAAGAACTGATGAGTTGCTTTTACAGCAGTATCGCCATATTCTCCATTAATTACACAAGAAATACATCTTTCACTACTTCCCTGTGCAATTGCCAAAATATTAATATCTTGACTTGAAAGAGCATTAAAGAATTTAGAAGCAACACCTCTGTTAGCAATCATTCCATCACCAACAACAGAAACAATTGCACAATTTGGACGAACATCAATTTCATCAATTAATTTTTCTTTAATTTCAAGTTCAAATTTTGCAGCCAAAGCATCTTTTACTCTACTTGCTTCATCATCTCTAACACAGAAACTAATTGTATATTCACTTGAACTTTGTGTAATCAAAAGAATTGAAGACCCAACAGAAGAAACAGCACTAAAGATTTTACTTGCCATTCCAGTTCTTCCACGCATTAATGAGCCACTTACGCTTACCATTGAAACACGTTTTAAACAACTAATTCCACAAATGCTAGATTTTTTTCTGCTTTCAAAAGGACCTTGACCAATTCTAGTTCCTCTTGCTTCAGGATTATGAGAATTCAAACTCCAAGCTTCAATTCCTTTTGCTTGTAATGGAGCAATTGTTTTTGGATGTAAAACTTTTGAACCAAAGAATGAAAGTTCCATTGCTTCTTCATAAGACATATCATCAACAAGAATTGCATCTTTAACAACACGAGGATCTGCTGTATAAACACCGTCTACGTCTGTCCAGAATTCAACACGTTTTACTCTTAAACTTGCACCAATAATTGCAGCACTAAAATCTGAACCATTGCGTCCTAAAAGTCCCATTACAGGTTTTGAATCTGAACCAGCTTTCCATGTACAAATGAATCCTGGGAATAACAAAATTCTAGTTTGAGCAGGACTTGCACCATCACGGAAAGGAGCACAAGCTTCATTACATAATATAAAGTCTGCTTCTCCTTCTTTTTGATTTCCTGTTGTAAATACAAATTTTCTTGAATCAAGGAAGATTACACTTTGTTTTTTTGCAAGCAATACAGATTCCATAATTGGAGCCGATAACAATTCACCCATTCCCATAATTCTACAGTAAACTGTATCTGGACATTCACCAAAACTTACACAACCAGCAAGTAATTTTTCTAATTCAACAAAATTTGGTTCAATTTTAGCCATTGTTTTTTCTGCATCAAAACCAGGTAATTTTGACTGAAGTTCTAAACAAATTTCGTTATGAATGTTTCTTAAATCTGTTACATAATTTGTGCCAACGATGCCGGTGGTTGAAGCATCAATAGCCGACTGAAGAGTATTAGAAACTCCAGCAACAGCTGAAACAATAACACTAAGTCTGTCTTCTTTTCCGCGATTAATAATAATGTCTGCAGATGCTAAGATGCGGCGGGCATTTGCCATTGAAGTTCCGCCAAATTTTAAAGTAATCATAATAAAACCACCTATAAAAATTATTTGTTTTGAATGACAAAAAAATTGTCATTCTATAAAAATTTTAATGCTAATATTTTAGAGTAAAAATGAGGAAATAGCAATTGAAATTCAGAATTCTGAATTCTGAATTTTATTCTATTGCTGTTTCTAACGCAAGTTTCATCATATCTGTAAAAGTTTTTTGTCGTTCTTCGGCAGAAGTTGCTTCTCCTGTAACAATATGATCACTTACAGTTAAAATTGCCAAAGCTTTTCTATTAAACTGAGCAGCAAGCGTGTATAATTCGGCAGCTTCCATTTCTATTCCAGCTACACCATATTTTTTCCAAAGTTTCCAATTGGCATTTTCGTCATAAAATCTATCACTAGAAGCACAAGGAGCAACTGTAAAGCTTAAGCCCATTTCTTTTGCTTTGTGATAAGCTTTATCTAACAATTCAAAAGAAGGAACAGGACAATAATGCAACTGACCAAAACGTTGCGATTGCAAAGCAGAATCTGTACAAGCGCCATTTGCCAAAATAATATCTTTTACATGAATATCATCTTTTACAGCTCCGCAAGTTCCTACACGAATTGCATTTTGAACATCATAAAATTCAAACAATTCCTGAACATAAATTGCCAAAGATGGCTGCCCCATTCCAGTTCCCTGTACCGAAACTTTTTTTCCTTTATAAGTTCCAGTAAAACCAAACATCCCTCTAACTTCATTATAACAAACAGGATTTTCCAAAAAGTTTTCTGCAATAAATTTTGCTCTTAAAGGATCACCTGGTAATAAAACTGTGTCTGCAATTGCTCCTTTTGGAGCATTTATATGTGTACTCATACTTTCATTATAAGGACATTTTCCAAAAGTTCAAAGTATTTTTTAGATATTCCTTTTATTTTTATAGATAAATGTTATACTATTTTTATGATGGAATTTATTACAAGCAACCTTCCATGGTTTTGGCTAATTGTATTGATTGCCTGTTGTACAATTGAAGCATTTACCATGGGACTAACAACAATTTGGGCCGGTATTGCAGCCTTGCCAATGATTTTCATTGCATTAACTGGATTACCTTTTAGATGGCAATTACTTATTTTTGTAATTTTAACAGTTTTACTTATCATTTTTACAAGGCCTTTTGCTGTTAAAAAACTAAAAAATGGTAAAGAAAAAACAAATGTTAATACTCTTTGCGGAGAAGAAGTTTTAATTACAAAAAAAGTAACTAAATTTGAACGCGGTGAAGCAAAAGCAAAAAATGGTGTTGTTTGGACAACAAAATCTTCAAAAGATGAAGAAATTGCAGAAGGAACTATCTGTAAAATTGTTGAAGTTCAAGGAAACACAATTATTGTAGAACCACAAAACTAATAGGAGAAATCAAAAATTATGATTTACATTATAATTATTTTATTTGTTATTGTTGCAATTCTTATAGCAACAAATATCAGAATTATTTCGCAATCAGATGCCGTAGTTATTGAAAGACTTGGAGCATACTTAAAAACTTGGACTGTAGGATTACACGTAAAATTTCCTTTTATTGACAAAATGACAAACAAAATGTCTTTAAAAGAAAAAGTTTTTGATTTTCCACCACAGCCTGTTATTACAAAAGATAACGTTACAATGATGATTGATACTGTAGTTTACTTTCAAATTACAGACCCAAAATTGTACACATACGGTGTTGAACGTCCTATTAACGCTTTAGAAAATTTAACAGCAACAACTTTGCGAAACATTATTGGTGAACTTGAACTTGATGAAACTCTTACAAGTCGTGATGTAATCAATACAAAAATGCGCAGTATTCTTGATGAAGCAACTGACCCATGGGGAATTAAAGTTAATCGTGTTGAAGTAAAAAACATTGAACCTCCACAGGCAATTCGTGAAGCAATGGAAAAACAAATGCGTGCAGAACGCGAACGCCGTGAAGAAATTTTAATTGCAGAAGGTCACAAACAAGCTGCCGTTTTGGAAGCAGAAGGTAAAAAACAAGCTTTAATTCTTGAAGCAGAAGCACAAAAAGAAGCAATGATTCTTGATGCAGAAGCTCAAAAAGAAGCTGCAATTCAAAAAGCAAAAGGAGAAGCCGAAGCTATTCGCGAAGTTCAAGAAGCAAAAGCATCTGGTATGAAAATGCTTAAAGAAGCTGGAATGGACGACAAAGTTTTAAAACTCCGTAGTTTAGAAGCTTTTGAAGCCGCAGCAAATGGTCAAGCAACAAAAATCATCATTCCTTCTGATATTCAGAATCTTGCTGGTGTTGTTTCGGCTGTAACAGAAATTGCAAAAAAATAAATTACAAATTAAAGAAAAATAATTCCAAATAATGCACCCAGTAAAATTGTTAATATTGGGTGCATTTTAAATTTCATCATCAAAAAGAAAATAACTGCATAACCAGCCAAATTAATCCAATCAAAAAAACCTTTTAAATTTTCAAAAGAAAATAAATATGATAAAGAAAAATTTTCAGGAATGTGAAACATATTAAAAATGAAGATTTGAACTACGGGAACTAAAATCAAACCTGTTGTTACAGGCCGCAAAAAAGCCAAAGCACCTTTTACATACAAACTATTGTTAAATTTTTTTAAAAATTTGGCAATTATTACAATAATAATCAAAGAAGGCAAAACTTCACCAATTGTAGTAATTATTCCTCCAGGAATTCCGTAAAGATTATAACCTATATATGTTGCCATATTTGTACCAAGAGGCCCTGGTGTACTTTCAGAGATTGCAACCATATTATAAAACTGTTCTTCTGTAATTAATCCTCTTTGAACAATTGTTTGCTGCATTAAAGTAATTGCAACAATTCCACCACCAATTGTAAAAAGTCCTATATAAAAAAATGTACAAAACAATTCAAACAAACTCATTTTACTTCACTTCTCCATCAGATTTTTTTGAATCTTCGGCAGCACCAACTCTCTTTTTTTCCAAATAAGTTAAAACAACACCAATAAACAAAGCAAATATAATAATCCAAAAAGATGGAAGTTTTAGCACAAAAACAAGCAAAAAACTAATCATCATAAAAATTGCATTTGTAAACTTTTTTATTGTTTTTTTCATAAAATTAATAATTGTAGAAGTTAACAAAGCCGCAACAGCCACGTTAATTCCTTTAAGTGCTTTTTTTACAACAGGATAATCATTAATTGAATTAATAAGCCCTGCTAAAATCATAATTATAACTAAAGAAGGTGTTACCATTCCCAAAGTGGCAAAAATTCCTCCAATAATTCCCATTTGTTTATAACCAACAAAAGTGGCAACATTCACAGCCACAATTCCTGGCGTACTTTGCCCAACTGCATAATAATCAATTAATTCTTCGTCTGTAATCCATTTTCGTTTTTCAATTAATTCAGCTTGCATCATTGGCATCATTGCAAGCCCTCCACCAATAGTAAACGTTCCAATTTTGGCAAACGAAAGATACAAATTAAACAAATTCTTAATTTTTTCTATCATATTCATTTCCTAAACTAACAAACACACATTTTAATGAGGAAAAACTTTTAATTCAACACAAGTTCCACAAGGTTTATTCTTTTTGATTTTAAAACTTGCATTAATTTGGTCTGCACGATATTGCATAGAAGTTAATCCAATTCCTTTAGATACTTGCTTAAAAGACAAATCTTCTACATCGTCTTGTGTTGTAGCATTTTTATCTTCATCATCACTTTCAACAACATCAGAAAAACCTACCCCATTATCCTTTACAATAACAAGAATATAATTTTTTTCTTCAAAGATTTTTACATCAACTTGTGTTGCTTTTGAATGTTTTAAAACATTGTGCAAAGCTTCTTGAATAATTCTAAATATATTCAATTTTTGAAGATTATTAAATTCTATTTCATTTAACACTTCCCATTCATAAACACACTTTATTCCCGTCTGATTTTCAAAAGATGCACACAAATTATTAATACTATGATTTAATCCAAGGTTTTCAAGTTCTACAGGAAACGAATTATGAGCGTATTGTCTTGTTCTTTGCAAAGTATCACTAATTAAAGTTGCAAGTTCAATCATTTCTGACTTTTCAATTGGAGCATTTCTATTTGAATAACTTCTGCACAACATAGAAATTCCTGCCAATCTTTGACAAATATCATCATGCAAATCTGTACTAAAACGCAATCGTTCCGCTTCACTAATTTTTAAAATTTGCTCTTCAACTTCAATTCTTTTTTTGTTAGATTCAATAATTTCTTTTGTTCGGTTTAAAACTTCTTTTTCCAAAGTTTCTGCATATTTAAAATCTTCTTCCCTTGTTTTTAATCTTAAAATTGTTTGTGCAATATTTACAGAAAAAGAACAAATATAAGGATGTAAAAAATCGTCTGCTTGATAGAAGATAATTCCCGTTGAATCTTTTCCCAACATCAAGAAATTTGAAACATAAGATTCTTTCCAATCAAAGAAAAAATTACAAAAATCAGAAATTAAGGTCTTTGGAACAGAATAAAACTGCTCTATCATTTTATTATCTTTTCTAACGTAAATTGGATAAACATACTTTCCAACCCCATCCTTATCTTCCATAAAAGAAAGAATACAGAAATTTGAAACATTAATTGAATCCAAATTTCTATCAATGAACTGTCTCATTTCTTGAACTGACAAAACAGAATTTAATTGTTGCCCCATTTGATTAATCATTCGCAATAATTTTTCAGAATACAAATATTGATATTGCATATATCTATTCTGTGAAATTAATGATTTAACATCTTCTTTTTTTTCTTCAGAACAACCACAGGAAGCTCTAATAACAAAGTCAGAATCAACAACTTCAACAGCATTTACATTTTGTCCATTAATTAAATTGCACATAATTTGAACCGCGCGTTTTCCCATTTCTTCCATTGGTTGGCGTACTGTAGTTAACGAAGGATGTTCAAATTTTGCCTGAGGAACATCATCAAAACCTGTTATAGCACAATTTTCTGTAAATGAATTTGTCTTATACATTTTTAAATATTTGTTTACACCAATAGCCATATTATCATTTGCACACACAATTGCGTCAAATTTTTGTTTATGATTAGCTTCGTCAAAAATTGTTAAAGCTCTAATTGCAGATTCTTCAGTATATTCACCACGAATAATTTTATATAGGTTTACTTTTTTTTCTGCTTTAAATTTTTCCATTGTCCTTATAAAAGCTTCTTCACGAACAATGTTATCTTGATGCGATGTTCTACCACTCAAAAATAAAATATTTTTATATGAATGTTCTTCAATAAGGTGATTTAACAATTCATACATTGATTTTTTTGATTCACTTATGATAGAAGGAACTCCTTGTAATTCTTGACCAACAGAAACAAAATGAATATTTCCAAAAGTGTTTTTTAATGATTCAAAATTTTTAACAATCATTCTATCTTGAACAACAGAAGTTAAAACAATAACGCCATCCAAAGAAAAAAATTCTTTTTTAGGCAAACAATTTAACAGAACATTATCAATAAAATTTTCATATTGAAAACAAACCAGTTCAATATTGTTCTGTTTTGCAAACATTTTCATTCCACGCAACACAGAAATTTGATATTCTTCGTTCAATATATCAACAATAAAACCAATTCTCATGTAAAATATTATACATTTAAATTCAAAAATATGTTACAATAAATGCATGAATTATTCTGTAATTATTGTAGACGATCACCCTCTTTTTAGCAGAGGTTTAGGACAACTTATTGAAACTCAAAACAATTACAAAGTTATTGCTGTTGCAAAGGACAGAGCAGAAGCATTAACTCTTTTGGACAAAACAAATCCAAACTTAGCAATTGTAGATTTAAACTTAGGCCAAGAAGACGGGCTAGAACTTATAAAAGATTGTCTTGCTCTAAAACCTCATCTTAAAGTGCTTGTAATTTCAATGCACGACGAAAGATTCTATGCAGAAAGAGCGTTAAAAGCTGGGGCAAAAGGCTACATAATGAAAGAAGCGGCTGAAACAAACGTAATTACAGCAATTCAAACCGTAATGAGCGGGGAAATTTATTTAAGCAAAAGCGAAAAAGAACGCATTGGCGAAGCACTTTCAAAACCAAGCAAAAAACCTTATGACTCAATTTCTTCACTTTCAGACAGACAATTACAAATTTTTACCTTAATTGGAAAAGGACTTGGAACTGTAGATATTGCCTCTAAATTAAATTTAAGTATAAAAACAATAGATACACACAAAGAAAACATAAAGGCAAAATTACATTGTGCATCTTCGGCCGAACTAAGACAAATGGCCATAGAATGGACAAATAATAATTACTAATTTTTTTTTGCATATTCCACACTCTTGGATTATAATTTACTTTAGAGTATTATATGATTATATGCATTTACTCACAAATACAAGAATTATCAGAAGTAATTGCCGAAAACATTGAATCTCTTGGAGAATGCTGCTTTAAGTTTTCCAATGAATTATCATTAACAGAGTTTTTATCTTCTGTAAAAAACCTTCCCGATTTACTAATTCTAGATTACAATTGCTTTAATCATGAAATTTTTGACTTACCAGGAACTTTACGTTCAATTAATAAATTATTTCCAGTTATTTTTCATAACGATCCGTGTTTAATACATCCAAAAAGAAGTTTACATTGGCAAATGCAAATTAAGTTGATATATGATGTTACAGATGAAGAACAACTTGAATCTTACTTAAAAGTTTTTGAACAAATAGAAAAAATTGTAGAATCACCTGAATTAAAACCATACATTCCATTAATGCAAACACCCCTTCCTTTTCCTCAAAAAGAGTCAAAAACAAAAAGACTTTTTGAAAAACTTCAAATTGATACAACTCTTTCATTACAAAACTTTAAAAAGCGAACAAATTTACCAGAAAATTTATATTATTTGTTACAACTTTTTTATAACAAAAGGGAACAGTTTATTTCTATCCAAGAAATTATAGAAGAATATAAAAAAAATAACAAAACAATTACAGAAGCATCATTAAGGGTTTCAATTTCAAGATTAAAAAAGAAATTAGCAGAAGACAAAGAAAATACTTTTTTTCTTCATAAACAAAACGACAAATATAAAATTGCGTTTTACTAAAAATTTCCCGTAACATACTTTAAAAGCAAAAAACCTAATTCCAAACTAACTACGGAATTAGGTTTTCTTCACATAGAAAAAAGTTATAAAACTAGCCTAAGATTTTACTAATTCTTTCCAAAACCTTTTTTCTATCAAGAGGTTTAATAATATAACTCTTTGCACCAAGCATTAAAGATTTTTTTACAAGTTCTTCTTTACCAAGTGCACTTACCATTACAACTTTTGCATTTTTATCAAAAGCCATAATTTGTTCAAGAGCTGTTAAACCGTCCATTTTAGGCATTGTAATATCCATTGTTACTAAATCAACATTTGGACACAATTCTTTGTATTTATCTACACCTTCTTTTCCATCTACAGCAGTTGCAACAACTTCATAACCTTCACTAGTTAAGATTTGGCCCAATTGTTTAGCAACGAACATAGAATCATCTACAACTAATACTTTGTAAGGTGTTCCATCATCTTTGAGTCCTTCAGGTGGACGATCATTGATTGTTGGATAATCTTGTGTTGTTTTCATTTTTTTCTCCTTAAAAAAGTATTTTATGAACGTTCCCTGATAGAAACATTTACTTCAATTTTACCACAGTCAGAAATCAAAGGAACAATAAGAGCTTCAACACTATCTGTTGTTCCACCTAATGCAGCAATTTCCATTTTTTGACCAACAAATAAAGCTGGAGGAGTTAAGTCAAACTTAAATCCTAATTCATGTAATTTTGTTACAGCCTGAGCTGTAATAAGGTTAGCTAATTCACTAATTGTAGCCTTTGCCAAATCATCAAATTCTGGTAATTGTTCACCATTCATTGCAGAAGCAACATTCAAAGCAGTTTCCATTGTCATATCAAAAAGAACACGACCTTCTACATCACCTGCAAGACCTACTAAAGCAGCAACTCCCATTACAGGCATAGCTGTTGATTTTAAGTATAAATCACCACGCTTTACTTCTGCTCCACCAAGAACTTCTTGAAGAACACGGAATGAAGTTTCAACAAATGGATTGATATATTCAACTCGCATTTTTATCCCCTTTTAATCTTTATTATATGCAACAAAATTGCCAACAGATTTTTCACCAAATCCAAAAGATGCGGGCATCGATTCATTGTCACCAACAAATGCAACCGCATTACCTTTCATTTTTTCCAAAAAGTCTGCAACAACATTTTCTTGTGCTTTTTCATCTAATAATGAAAGAATATCTCTTGCAAAAACAATATCTACCATTGGTAGTGCATTTGTATTTTTACAATCATGATATTCAAACATTATACTCTCTTTTATTTCCTGACTAAAAGTATACTCTCCATTGGCTGTCTTTGTCAAATACGGTGCATACCAATCTTGAGCCAATTCACTTGGAACAGAAATTAATGAAGCATTAGAAACGCTTAATAAATCTGTATCTTGTGCATAAATCCTTAATTTAGCATTTGGATACTTTCTTTTAAGAACACAAGCCAAAGAATATGTTTCAGTCCCTTTTCCACATCCAGGATTCCAAACTACAATTTGTTTTGCAGAATTTTCAGGCAAAGCATTTTCAAATTCATCTGCAAATTCTTTTGACCACCATTTTCCAGTAAATTTTGACCAGAAAGGTTTTAAGAATTCCTCTGTTTCGATTTCGTTTTGCAATTGAACATTTGTAATTCCTTTTTCATTACACCATTCAGTAGCTCTATGATGAACCCATGATTCATTTATTGAAGAAACATAGAATTTGGAATACCCAGCCAAGCTTTGTTTAATAAAATCAAAATCAATTGAAGCAACAGGCTTTTCTTCTGATTTTATAACTGGCTCAATTTTTTGTTGAACAGGTTTTACATTCTCTTGTACTACAATCTTACTTTGTTCACTTTCAGAATTATATTTTACAACTGGTTTTTCTTTTTCTGCTTCTGTTGTTGTAGAAAAAATTCTTGTTACATCTAACAAAACATATAATCTGTCATTACTTTCAACAACACCACTAATATATTTGATATTAATGTCCCCAAATAATGGATGAGGTGGCTGAATAGAACTCTTTTGTACTCCAATAACTTTGTCAATTTTATCTACAACCACACCAAACTTTTGATCATCTATATTCAAAATCAACAAGTTTTCCATTTTGTTATCTTCACGTTCTGGCACTTCTATATTAAAGAACAAACGCAAATCAAGAATTGGGATAATTTCACCACGTAAGTTATATACACCAAGAACAAATGGCAAAGTATTTGGAACATAAGTAAAACGTCCAGCCTTTGCAATTTCTTTTATATGCATAATATCAATTGAATAATCTTTTCCAGAAAGAGAAAATGTTACCATTTTAAAATCAATCAAAGAAGTATTTTCTTTTTGTATTTGAGATTGTTGTTCATTTTGTCTTTCAAGTGTCAATACCTGATTATTTGATTCCATAAAACACCACCTTAAAACAGCTACATAACTTCTTTTTGATTATTCAATTCTTCCTGTTGAAGACCTAATTCTAACAACTGTCCAACATCAATAATCAAAGATACAGAACCATCACCCAAAATAGAAGCACCTGCAATTCCAGGTGAATTTGTAAATTGGTCGCGCAATGGTTTAATTACAACGTCTTCTTCACCAATTAAAGCATCAACCATTAAACCAATTTTCTTCTCTTGAGAACCAACAATTACAATGTAACATTCGTTTGTTTGTACACTATCTTTTATATTAAAGAGTCTTGATAATCTTAAAATACTAATTACTTCGTTACGAACATTTAAAATTTCATAATTATCAATATGATTAATTTCTGAAGGACTAATACATTGACTTTCAATAACGTTTGCAATAGGAATTGAGTAAACTTCTTTTCCAACTCTAACAAGCAAACCTTGAATAATTGCAAGAGTCAATGGCAACTTAATTGTAAATGTTGTTCCCTGTCCCTTTACAGAAGAAACAGAAATATTACCTTTTAAGTTATTTATCATTGTTTTTACAACATCAAGTCCAACTCCACGTCCAGAAATATTAGAAATTTTATCTGCAGTAGAAAAACCTGGTTGCATAATCAATTGATAAGCATCTTGATCTGAAATAACTTTATCTGGATGAATTAAACCTTTATCTATAGCCTTTTTACGAACTTTTGCAACGTCAATTCCAGCACCATCATCTTTTATTTCAATTACAATCATATTGCCTTCATTAGATGCTTTTAAAGTTACAGTTCCAGTTTCAGATTTTCCATTAGCAGCACGAGTAGCAGGATCTTCAATACCATGATCAACAGAATTGCGAACACAGTGCATAATTGGATCTAACAAATCTTCAACTACCGATTTATCAAGTTCTGTTTCTTCACCTTCTATAACAAGATCAATTTTTTTACCTAAATCTCTTTGTAGATCTCTAACAACACGTGGGAAGCGAGAAAAAATTTGATTAATAGGAACCATTCGGATTTTCATTACACCTTCTTGTAAATCACCAGAGATTGTACCAAGATTTTGTGTATACGAACGGAATTTTACTGTCATTGTCTTTAATTCTGTTTCAAAAGAATCAAAAATATTAGACAAATCACCGAAGTCTTGTTGAACACGTTTTCTAATTTCATTTACAGAAACGCCTTGTTTTAACTCCTCTAAGAAAGAAGGAAATTGATCTAACAAAATGTGATATTTTTCTTTAAATTGACTTTGTAAAAGTTGAAAATGAGAAAGTTCACTTGCAGTTTGCAAAGCAAGTTGGTTAAACGAAGCTTTTGTAATAACAGCTTCTGATACCAAATTCAATAAATTATCAATACGTCTTGAATCAACACGCAAAACAGAACCTTGTTGTGCATGAGAACTTTCTTTCTTTTGCTCTACTTTCTTTTCAGTTTTTTCTGCAATAGCTGCATTTTGAACTTCTGAAACATTAGATTGATCAGATGTTGATTCTGGTTTGAGAACATTGTCATTTAAAATGTCATTTAATAATGCAGTATCTACAGACACATCTGATTTAGGTTCTTCAACAACAACCGCAGTAGAAGAAACTGAAGAACCACTATAATTATCATCAGTTAACAATCTTGCATCTGTAATAATTGTAACATCGCTTAAGAAAGAAATATCTTCTATTTGAGCTTGTGTTTCATTAGAAGCTAAATAATAATATACATCTTCAAAGAATTTATCATCATAAAGATCATCGAAATCAGGAACTGTTTTTAAAACATTTCCTACATTTTTAAGAGCAGCAAAAACTTGAATACCACCTACAGTATTCATAGGATTACTTTCATCAAATTTAACAGCAACACACCAAAGTTTTTGATCTCCAGAACATGCAGATTTTAATTCAAGATATTCATCTTCAGAAAGCTCTGGTAATGGCATTTGGGAATTTTCCTGAACTTGAGCTTGAGGTTGAACTACTTGAACTGGCTGAGGTTGTGGCGTTACAACTTTAGGACTTTCAACTTTCTTTACAGGTGCCGCACCATTTTTAGAAGGCAAATAAGACTGAAGTTTATTTGTAATAACAGAGATATCTTCATCATAAGTAGAGCCTTCTTTTTTTGCTTCTAACATTGCTTTAATAACATCAATAGAAGAAAGCAATATATCTATAACATCTTCATCAATTTTTATATGGTCAGAACGAATTTCATCCAAAACATCTTCTACTGAATGCGTAAAATGAGAAAGTTCGTTCATCTCTACAGTTGCGGAACCACCTTTTAAAGTATGTGCAGCACGGAATATTTCATCAATTGCTTCACGGTTAGTTGGATTACTTTCAATTACAAGTATATTGCTTTCCAACTGTTCAACTTGTTGTTCTGCTTCTGCGAAAAAATCTTTTAAGAGTTCTTCATTGTTCGGGTCAAGATAATCACTCATAAAGTATATTATATACTGAAAATTATATAATTCAAGACATTTTTTTTATAATAAAGTATAAAAAATCTAATAGATTTTCTTACTAAAGTTTTTATAAAAAACATCCGATAATAAAGTGGAGGATTTTAATGATAAAATTTTATAAAAGAACTTCTATTATAATAGCAATTTTAGTTACATTTACAACTACAAATTTATTTTCAACATCCTTTTTTAGTGGACAAACAGGTGCAAAATTAAACTACACAGGTACACAGACAGATTCACAATACAATCCAAATTTGTCTTTACAAGCATTTTTTGCAGGTCAATTTAACTTTTCAGAAAAAGTTTGGGCAAGAGCAGAATTCTCCCTTGAAACACAAAATCTACTTGATGAAAACATTTTTAACGAAGGAACTGGGACAAATTTTAGAATTGAAGAACTTTCATTAGTATTAAAAGGTTCTTTAGGCAGTTCAATAAATTATTTCAGTACATTTCTAGGAACACATGAACAAATAGGTTCTGATATATTTTTACAAAAATACTTTGGAATTGAACCAATTGCATCAAAACTAACCACTAGTTGGTTAGGTTTAAGTGGTAGCAATTTGTATAAACAAAGTGGTTTAGGAATTGGTGATGTTATAAAATTTAATAATTCTCCAATAACTTTTGGTGCCTACGCATATTTTAATTCAGATGCTCTAAACAACATCTGCTCAAATATCTTTGTATTCAACACAGATATTAGATTTGCAACAACACTAGAATATTTTACATTAGATTTTCTATGTGGAATTGGATTACCACTACCCCCAAATAATCCGGACTACTTAATTGCAATTGAAAAAATATATTGGCATGCAGGTGCAAGCATTTTAATAGGTAATAATTATACACAAAGTCTTTTCTTGCAAGTTGGAATTTTTAATGCAGAATTTAAAAAAGACAAAGTGGATTTCTTAATGGAAAATCTATATCTATTGTTTGAACCAAGATTTAATTTTGGAAATTGGAATTTAGATCTCACATTATACAATATTTCTAGAAAAAATAGACCAGACTTACCTTTCTTAGACGGTTCTTTAGGCGCAAATATCAATTTTTGCATTGATTCTATAAGAATTGCAGGAAAACCATTTACATTTGGAGTAAACACAAACGTAAGTTTTGATGAAATTGATTTACTTAAGATTCTTTCAGATACACCTCCTGAAAGAAATATTTTTGCTAAAAACTTAAATGTAACAATTTCCACTTATGGTTCAACACAATTTCTTTCTGGAGAATTAAATTGTATAGTTAAACTAAATATTCTTAAATTAAAAGAAAAACCATTTAGTATTGATATTGGATTTAAAACAAAAATTTAAAACACAAACAAAAAAATTACGAGTCTAGAGCTTGCAATTCAAAAGCAATTTCTTCCATTTCGCGGTCTGTCATTGCAATTGTTTCTGCAACTCTAAACAACTCGCGTCTTATACTTTCTGGCACTTCTTCTGGATTTTTATAATGCAATTGATGTTCCAAAGAAGCCCAAAAATCCATTGCAATTGTTCTTAACTGAATTTCGACTTTTACACTATGTTCTGTTTTAGAAAGATAAACTGGTACTTCTACTACAATATGATAACTTCTGTAACCTGACGCTTTTGGATTTGCAATATAATCACTTTCATAAACAAGTTTTATATCAGGTTGTTTTAAGAGCATTTCTTTTACAGAATAAATATCTGAGATATACGGACACACTACCCTAACCCCAGCAATATCATTTAGATTATTTATCATTGAGTCAAAATTTACAGGATGATGTTTTTTTTCTAATTTTTGAACAATACTTTCTGGAGACTTAATTCTTGTTTTTATATTTTGTATTGGGTTTCGTTTTTTATTTACATTAATTTCTTTTGATAAAATTTCAAGTTTTGTTTCAATTTGTTTTATTGCACTTTCGTAAATCATCATTATTTGTTGAAATTGAAAAGCTGTTTTATAAAAATCATTACTTATAGGAAAATTTCCATCAATTCTTTGTGGTACGGAAGGCACATCTGCTACATTATTATTATTTTTTGTTTCCATAATCATATAATTAAATTTACAAGAATTAGTTACAAAAAACAAGGTATATTATAAAAATACAAAAATTGCTTGCAAAACTGGAAGCGTGGGACAACAAATTTAAACTTGGAGTACAAGCCTTTACCCACGCTATTGAACATTGAAAATAAAAGGTTTATAATTTTGGGTATCTTTTCATACATGCACTTTTTACTCTGCGTGTAAATTTCAATCAAAAGGAAAAAAGGTATGAAAAACATTCAAAACAAATGGATTAGAGGTGCAATTCCAGCTCTTTTACTCCATTGTAGTATTGGTACTGTTTACTGTTGGTCAATCTTCAGCCAGGAAATTGCTGATTACATTGGCTTTTCAAAAGGTGCAACTGAATGGGCATTCAGCTTTGCAATCTTTTTCTTAGGTATGTCTGCTGCGTTTATGGGCAACATTGTAGAAAAAAACATTCACAAGTCATCTTTAATTGCAACAATTACATTTGCACTTGGTATGGCTGGAACTGGATTTTTCATTTGGTACGGCGGAAATAATCCACACAGCATTTTGGCTTTAGTTGGTATTTATGTTTTCTACGGATTTATTATGGGAATTGGTCTTGGAACTGGTTATTTAAGCCCTGTAAAGACATTAATGCTTTGGTTTAAAGATAAAAAAGGACTCGCAACAGGTCTTGCAGTAGCTGGTTTTGGTGCTGCAAAAGCTATTGCTTCTCCTATTATGCAATCTTTACTTTCTAATCTTGGCGAAGGTGGAATTTATAAAATGTTCTACATCTTGGCTGCAGTTTATTTTGTAATGATGTTTGTTGGTCACTTGCTTTTGGCAAAACCTGCTGATTGGGTTGAACCACAAACAAAATCAAAAGATGAAGGTGTAGTTGCTACATTAAAACGCGAACCAATTGCAAGTTACATTGGAATTTGGTTGATGTTCTATTTGAACATTACTTGTGGTTTGGCTTTAATTTCACAAGAAAAAATGATTATTAAATGTATTGGTCTTGGTGGAGCAATTGGAATTATTTCAACAGTTTCTGCTATTTTTAATGCTGGTGGACGTCTTGGATTTAGTGCTTGGGCAGATAAATTAAAAGATAGAAATACAATTTACAAATTGATTTTTATTCTTTCAATTTTCTTTACAGCAATTGTTTTGGCAACAAACGGTATTCAAAAAGGTGAAGGAAACATTTTACTTACTATCTTAGTTCTTGCTTTGATTTTCTTTGTAAACGCAGGATACGGTGGAGGATTCAGTAACGTTCCTACACTTCTTTCTGACCACTACGGAATGGGTAACATTTCTGCAATTCACGGAATTACACTTTCTGCATGGGCATTTGCAGGTTTAACAGGAAACCAAATGGCAAGTTTTATTGTAACACACTTTGGAAACCCAGTTGAACACAATGGTGTAATTGTAAACCCAACAGGATATCAAAACGTATTAATTGTTACATTAATTTTATATGCAGTTGCACTTTGTCTTTCACTTTTCTTGGTAAAACCAACAAATAAAGACAAATAGATTAAAAGAATATATATTGTCGATATAAGTTCGACAATGATACAAATAAGTAAAATACGTCCGGTCAAGGCACGCTTTGCTCAAGGCCTTGACTCGGCCGTTTTTAGGGTTTGTATTAAACCCTAAATAAAAGAAGGGGCTAATCTTTGTGAAGTTTTGAATAAGTTCTAAGACAGCCCCTTCTTAGCCTTTCCCCCATGACTCCCGAATTTCCTTTCATCATTCATCCTGAATTCTTAATTTCCCTAATTCTTAATTCTGAATTTCCCTCTCTCCCTCCTCTGAATTCTGAATTCTCCTTTATTGCCATCGTTTCCTTTTTCTGCTACAATCACCTTATGAAAAGTAAAAATAAAAAAAGAATTAGTGCAGTAAAAAACAACATTTATGCTTTAAAACTTTTGTGGAAAATGAGCCCAAGTTTAGTATTTAACATGGCGTTTAGTCGCTTTCTTGGCT
>JAEIGA010006459.1_pt1 | contig 17843 bp, 24 predicted proteins | sample 9270691 | NCBI WGS metagenome assembly JAEIGA01 (sample SAMN17057246, study PRJNA624740) | gut metagenome | biome: biome; isolation source: fecal sample | host: Bos grunniens | place: China: Xizang | collected 2019 | reverse complement strand
TTAGCTGAAGAAGCTCCAGAACAAGAGCTTTTTGAGGCTAAATGCGGTGTGCAGTCTTACAAGAATAAATATAAAAGTGCTTTTGACCAAGTAAAAAGCTTACAGCAAATAATAAAAGATAAGGATACTGAGATTACAAAATTAAAAGAAGATTGTAGTAGACTTTCTCTTTTAAATAATGTTTTTAATTCAGAAAAAGACGCTTGTTTAGCTTTCGCTAAGTTAGCTTTAGAAAAAGCTAAACTGGAAGGTATGCGAGAGCTTGCAGAGCAAATTACAGCAAAAGCTGATTTAGTTCAAGTAAATGCTTTTGATAGTAAATGGGCTATTAGTGAGGAAGAACTAGATAACATTGTTAAAGACCTGGCACAAAAGGTTTATAATGGTTAATTATTTGAAATAGCTTAAGGATGTGATAATGTGTTAGATACTAAAAAGTTAGATGATATTGATATGTATGTTTCTAATGAAGCTACTAAAATACATACTTTGAAGCAGGCTGAGTTAAATGCTTACATGAAAGGATTCAGAGAAGGTGCAGAAATGATGTATAAAAATATTAGAACTACTCTTTTAAAGAGTGCAGAAAATACTAAAGCATAAATTACTAAGGAGCTTAATATGACTCAATTTGAAAAGTTTATGGCTTTTGATATTGACCAGCTAGCTGATTGGCTTAACCGATATGGTAATTTTGACGATTCGCTTTGGATGCAGTGGTGGAATAGTACATACTGTAAAAATTGTGAAAGCCTAGAGGTCGACTATGAAGATTTAGACATGCAGTGTTATTTTGGAAGCCAGCGAAAAGCTAAATGTGCTTATTGCGAAATTCATCCAAACTGCAAATATTTTCCAAATTTATTAGATATTCCAGATAATAAAGAAATTATTAAAATGTGGTTAAATACTCAATGTTTAGATAGGAGATGATTTTAATGGTTTGTATGCGTTGTGGAACTATTATGAGCTCAACTACTGGAGGAACTTGTGTCTGTTCCAAATGTGGGTTTAGTATTAATGATTTAGTTTATAGACCTTCTACTTGTGAAATACCTGTGCCTCAAGATTTTGGAATAGATAAAGGCTGGGTATGTCCCGTATGTGGCCGTGGGCTAGCTCCTTGGGTTAGTACTTGTCCTTGTAAGAATAGTGATTTAACAATTACTTATAGTACAAAGTTAACAAGTAAAGATATTAGCCAAGATTCAAATATCAGAAATCATAGCTATTTTAGTTTAGTTAATGATCGAGAGGAGTGAGCTACAATTAGCGGTGGATATTTTAATTATCAAGACCAATCATTAAAAAATGAAATTTTTGGTTATTCAAGTGCTCCTATTAATATTTTCAATGACCTTGAGATTAGCGAGCTTGTTTGGGATGTTTTTGAACTAATTCATTATTTTGATTGGTATAAGTCTGGTGACACCTCTGAGGCTACTTATAATGAAAAACAAAAGTTATTTAAAGACAAATGGTTAAAAGCCTCTAAAGTAGACCGAACCAAAGCTATTATTGATAAGGCTTTAGAACGAACTAAAGCCGACCTGTATAAAACTTTTTTAGATTAAACATTAAATAAAGGCTAGAAATTAACTATTTTTAGATAATTTCTAGCTTTTTATCTTTCTAAGTGCAAGAATCATAAGAAATAAAATGTATAATAAATAGTAGTATAAATTTATTTTGGAGTTGATTTAAAGTGAATAATGAAGAGCGTATTATAAAACTTAGAACATCTAGAGATAATTTAATTTTATTGTCTGAAGACTTAATTTCGCGAGCAAATAAAAACTTTAAAGAGTCTTCTGCTATAAATGCTCCAGATTTAGACTTTATTTCTTCAGTAGTAGGAGCTATTCGAGAATTAACTGAGATAATTAACTCAGAAACGAGGTCGAAAGTATGATAAAAGATTTTATTAACCAGTTACAGCAATTAGTTAAGCATTCTATTGAACTTACAATAGAAAAACGTTGGTTAAAACTTATTGATAAAGAATGTAATAAGTATAACAAGCTTTCTAAAGAGCTAGAGGCACAAAATATTTTAGTTAATCTTTTAATAGACCAATATAAATTAATATATAAGAAAGATTTGAGGAATTCTAAATGAGTAATATATCTAGATATTCTGAATTATTGAAATTAGTGCAAGAAAACCCTACCTTACCTGTAGTTCCTTTGGTTGATAGTGAAATTGTTTTTGATGATGGTCATTGTCGTTGGCTAGGACAGTTCGGAGACAGCTATTCTGGAGAATATACAGCTTATAAAGACCGATATTATACTGATCGAGATAGCTTCAAAGAACGTTATTATGATGATAACTGTGATGAGCTTTGTGAAAAATTTAATTATTCACCTTGTATTTGCTTGGAAAATGCCTTTAACACTTATACAACTGAACAAATTGAATTGAATAAGAAAAACGAACAGGAACTTGAAGCTTATTTAGACACGGTTGCAGAAGAATATTTTATTAAAGCTATTATAGTCAATATAGACTGTCTTTCTTGAGGAGTTAATATGGGAAAAATTTTTTATATTAGTGATTTACACATTAGCCATAAAAACTGTATCAGTTTTGACAATAGACCTTTTACATCGGTTAAAGCTATGGATGAAGCTATTATTAAAAACTGGAATGATACTGTTACAGATGAGGACACTATATATATCTTAGGGGATATGTTTTGGTGTAATACACAAAAAGCTATTGAAATACTTAAAAGCTTAAAAGGCACCAAAATATTGATAAAAGGAAATCATGATGATTGTCGTGATGCTGAATTTCGTAGTTATTTTAAGTACATAAAAGATATGGATGAGGTCTATGATAATGGACGAAAAGTAATTTTGTGTCACTATCCGATTCCTTGTTTTAAAAATCATTTTTATGGCTGGTTTCATCTATGTGGACATACCCATACTAGTTTTGAACATAACATGATGGAAAATGATAAATTTGAAATAAAAGCTTTGTATGATAGGCCTTGTAATATGTATAATGTTGGTTGTATGCATCCTTGGATGAACTATACGCCTAGAACGCTTAGTGAGATTGTTTCAGGCTACGAACAGTACTTAGCTAGTACTAAAACTGGGGAACAGGCTGGGACAGGAGGTTTACATCCTTGCCCTTACTGTGGTAGCTCTGATATCAGATATTCCATAAAATCAACAACTTTACAATTTAAAAAAGCATATCATGCATCAATGTACTGTTGGGACTGTAACTCATATGGACCAAGAGTTCTATATAAAAGTGATGAACATAGACATGATGTAGAGCATAATGAAAATCTTAGAAAACAAGCAGAAAGTTTATGGAATAGGAGAGGTTAACATATGAGTGAACAGGAAAAAATCTTTTTATATGCAGCTCGAGACACTGTAACTGGTAAGCTAGTTTCAGACATAACAAACCCTAAAAGAAAATATTGGGATAAAAAAGGTAATGCTGAAAAAGCCATTAACTATTATAATGAATCTTGTGTTGGTTTAGACCTTAGATTAACTTTTAATAAAAACAAAGGGAGACATAATTTACTTGAACTAGTAACCTTTGAATTAGTAGAGACTAACGAAATAGAAAATAATACAAAAATTACAGAAGCCTTGAAAATAGAAAACCAGTTCCCAGTTCAAATAGGTGACGTACTTTGGTATATTGAAGGTCGTTATTATAATTCTCAGGCACTAAAGCCACGAGCTGTAACAGTTACTGAAATCAATCAGAAAAAAGTACGCGGTAAAGTTGTTTGGGCTTTTATCGCTTGCGGTACCCGCTATTCTTTTGATAGTATTGGTAAAATAATTTTCCGTACAGAAAAAGAAGCTGAGGAATATATAGGAGCTGTTAAAAATAAAAAATTAAAACAGGAGAACGCTAAATGAATTCTTTGGAAATAGCACAAGAAATTGATTTTATTAATAAAAAGCTTGAGCAACTTATATTGCAAGACCCTGATAATCCTGCAATATATTTTTTAGAAGGTAGGCTTTCTTTGTTACCGGAGCTTCAAACAAAAACACGACTACTCGAAGACCAAAATAATATACCTTTACTTACTTTTCCAGAGCCGGAGACTGACCTTAAGTCTGAACTTGAAACGATTAAGAGCATATTAAGCACTAAAATAGCTGATATAGAAACTTTAAGCATGATTTATAATCCTAAAGATTGGCGAGGTGAATATTAATGTTAAAATTAGCAGATAGAAAGCTTTTAAGCTTAGGTTTTAAGAAAATGAAAGAAAATGAGCATGGAGCACTATATGAACGATATATTGATGAGTTTAATTATACCCAGGTGCTTCACATAGCTTCTAAAGAGAGTGGTTATCATCTTATCCAGTCTTACGATAAAAATTTATTTGACAAAGATTTTATCGGTAATGTAGGAGTTGGCTTAACGCTTTATGAAGCTAAAGTAGCTTTACGAAAAGCTAAAGAACTTGGTTTTAAGATTAAAAAATAAAGTGAGGTTTTTGTATGGCAACATTACTTGGTGGCGGTCGCTGGGATGACGAGATTTCACCCCTCGACGATGATTGGTATTTTTATAAAACTGAGCGAGAACGTGAAGAAGATCCGTTAGATATAGATTATATTCCAGAAAAACGGCGAATGGAGGATTTTTAATGATAACTGTTAAAACAGATAAAGACTATGAGCTTAAATGGATTAAAGAAATTATTGAAACAGGTATTATTAATATGCCTGCAGATCGAAGAGATTATTTTAAGCGGTTAGGAGTAGGACCAAAACAGTCAGTTACTTTCGATAAGCCTAAAGAGCTTATAGGCTATGCAGAACTCAAAAATAAGTACTTTTCGAACGATTCTGTGGAGGTAGATTAATGTTTATAAAATCTTTAGCTGCTGATAGCAAGTTTGATAGGCATGCAGTAATAGAGTTAAGCTATGATGAATTACGTTGTTTAACTAATTCTCTATTCGTACTATCAACTGTCCAAGATATTGAAAAAGACTCAAATTTTAATGAGGTGCGTAAAAGTATTACGGAGCTTTTTGCATTAGTTAAACATGGGCATATTCCAGATTTTGAATTAAAACAGATGTATAAACTTTTAGACGAAAAAAGTAAAGTATAAGTGAGGTTGTTTTATGGAAAACACTATTGTAGTTAATTTAATAGGTGCTCCTGGAGCTGGTAAAAGTACAGGAGCTGCTTACATATTTGCGAAGCTTAAAGCTGCAGGCATTAATGCTGAGCTTGTAACTGAATTTGCAAAAGATAAGGTTTGGGAAGGTAATCCAGGGCCTTTTAAGGACCAGCTTTATATGACAGCTAAACAGGCTTATAAGCAATCTAGATGCAGAGGCAAAGTAAAAGTTATTGTTACTGACTCACCTCTTTTACTTGGTATCTACTATAACAATAATCCAGAACTTACTGAAAATTTTAATAACATGGTTTTAGACGTATTTAATAGCTATTATAATATAACTTATTTTATTAATCGTGTTAAAAAATATAATCCTGCCGGTCGACATCAAAGCGAAGCTGAATCTGATGAAGTAGCAAAAGAGCTTAAAAAGCTTCTTGAAAAATATAATATTGATTTTAAACAGATTAATGGCTGCATTGAAGACTACGATCTAGTCGTAGAAAATATACTTAAAGTTTATAATTAACTATAAAATCTATAAAACTCTCTAATAATTATTGTATATTATTAGAGAGTCTATTTTTATTGAGGTGGTTATTTTGGAAAAATATCAAGGTATTAAAATTAATGAAGAAGTAATTTTAGTGGAAAGACTGCCTTCCGATAGCCCATATGGCAATGAAGAGTCTATCTCGCAAGCTTATGTAGTGCAAACAGATAGTCCTAAAATGTTGGAGACCGCTAAGACTTGGGCATCTATGTATAAATATATAAAAGATACTGAAGGAAACTATATAAGGACTGAAACAGGTGGTTATCAACAAGAGCGAGTAGAGGGGATCGTACATAAATATAAAAACGGTGATTTTGATTTTTATGTTTATGATTCGGCAAATGGTTCTTCTCAGGGTGGTAAACTCAGCTTTTGGACAGCTAAGATAGTAGCTCCTGATGGAAAAGAATTCCTAATAGGCATAAACTCAGATTTATTATTAGATATGTTTAAGCATAATACTTTCATAAATGGTAAGTGTCAGTCTAAAGTTTGGTTAGGTAGACAGGGTGGTCAACGAGTAGGTGCTTTTACAGAGAGCATGCCGGCGTTTACTCAGAGTCATAAGGATGCTGAATTTAGAAAATTAAAGACTACGGTCAAGTATTCTATAGGAGATATAGTTAAAACAAAAACTAATACTTTTGTTTATCTTGGTGAGCAGACAGAATATTTCTCAAAGCAGTACTTGTACAAACCTTCAGAAAATTCTCGAATAAGAGACCTTGATATTGATGGCTATACTCTTATGATAGACAATAAGCCTCTTAAGTATCATGTTTATCTCATACTAGATTCTATAGATACAGACGCCATTAAAAATGCAGAAGAGCTTAAAAAAAGTTATAAAGATAGTATTTCAAATGCTTATTATTCTAGTATTACTAAAGAACCTAAAAAGCTTAGTCGAATACTTGCAGGCCATATAGAAGGTGTTGATGAAAGCTTTTATTGGGAGATTAATGAGATTTATCAGCGTCGTAAAGCAGAAAATAGACTAAATGATTATAAACGATCTAAAAGCGCTTATGAAAATAGTCTTAGTACTAATGCATCTTATATTAAATCTGATTTTAATCGTATGATAACAAATATGGAATATTGGTTAGAATCAGAGATAGATTTTAAAATAGCAGGACTTTATGTGGAGTTTTTACAGTTTAAAAACACTTCTATAGATAGTATATTAGAATTTCTTAATAAGCATCTTATAGAATTTGACCCAATTACTCCAGAGTACGCTGATGCTTCTAAACTTAAAAAATTAAATAGTATTTCTTTAGAAGATGATTATAGAAAATCTTTACAAACTGTTTATGCTCAAGCACAGGTTTGGGGAAGACATAGTGGTACAGTCATACTTAGCTTACAGAGCGGCAGAGAAGGAGTAAAATTACAATAACATGGGTAGATTATTCTTTTATTTTGGAACTATGGGTGGTTCTAAAACTGCTAATGCTTTAATGATGAATTTTAAATATCAAGAAAAAGGAAAATTATCTTGGTTAATAAAACCGGCTACGGATACCCGAGACGATACACAAGATGAATTTGGTAATAAAGTTATAACAATTAAGTCACGAATTGGCTTAAAGGCTGAAGCAGTTGCAATAGCTGAGTCTGATAATATTTATGATTTATATTTTAAGTTTAAAAATAAACGACCAGATGTAATAATCTGTGATGAAGCACAGTTTTTGACAGCTGAGCAAGTAGAGCAACTTAAAGAAATTTTAAGTGTTGCTGATATAAACATTTTATGTTATGGCCTTCGAACTGATTTTTTAACTCAATTATTTCCAGGTTCAAAACGATTATTTGAGTTAGCTGATAACATAATAGAGCTTGAAAATATATGTGACTGTGGACATCCTGCAATAGTAAATGCACGAATAAATGAAAAAGGCCAAGTAGTGCTAGAAGGTGACCAAGTGGAAATTGGTGGGGACTCTCGTTATAAAGCACTGTGTTGGAAATGTTATAAAGAAAATCAAGCTATTTAAGTTAAATTATAATAAAATTTGATAAGAGCAAATCTATTAAGATTTGCTCTTATTCTTATTTAACAAATGCTAAATTAGTTGATAAGTAAATTTTTTAGGAGGTCATGATGTTTAGTTATTGTACTGATTATCTTGCAACAGTGCCTGATATAAAAGTATACATGAATTGTGATACTAGGTTAGCTATTAATTTGCGAATGTTTGACCTAGGTGAAAATGATGAGTTTATTTTTACAATAAAAAACTATAATCATATTGAGTCTCCCGCTGTATTTTTACTAAAAGCTCGTAAAAGAGATGAAGACATCAATGGCGAGATTATTTTTAAAATACCTTCAACAGAGTCTAAGAAGCTTAAACCTGGGGCTTTTTATAATTTTGCTTTATTAGTAAATGCTTATGATAAACATAAAGAAACTGAATATCGCAAGCTTACTGATAACGGTCATGTTATTATTGAATATGGTGCTCAAGATATGTTGGTTCCTGAGGATGAATCTACTGGCTATATTGAAGGAGACATTTTAAGCGGCAGACTTGAACCGTTTACAGAAAAACCCACAAATAATAACAAAGTTGAAAATATTTTTAGTGAAATAGTAAGAGCTCGATTAGAGTCATCTAAAAAGGAGGATACATAATGCCCTTTGACGCTCATTGTAAAGCAAAAGCAAAATCTCCTATAATAATTCGTACAGCTAGTGCTCACGAGTTAACTAATTATGAAAAATTCTTATTAAAAACTCTTGAAATGAATGCTCAAGAAAATCGTATTGAAAATATTAGGCTAGACATAAACGGCAAAACTCAATTAGCAGATATTTCTGAAAAAGAGGCTATAATTAAATTAGGATCGCTTGCAAGTCAAAATAAAATTTATCCTGAAGACTTTTCATCCGATATTTTTACAATAGAATGTGTGCTTGAAGCTGAAGAAAAGGGGGTCTAATTTTATGGAAACTAATAGACTAGACATACTACTTACTTCTTTAGCTAACAATACTCCAATTGAAGACTGGAAATGTTTAAATAGACTAGAAAAATACCTTATAGGTATTTTAACTAAGGATAGGACTATTTTAGATGACTTGGGCGCTCCCTTAAATAGACTTGAAGAGCTCTTAGTTGCTCTTTTTGAGGTTGTCCCAGAAGATTCTACTGAAACAATCTCTGAAATTATTGGTGCTCGTTTAGAAGAAGTTGAAGAATAAAAATAATTTAAATTAAAGGAGATGCAATTATATGGCAACATATAAATTAGTCCTTACAGTTAAGGATAATTATGGCAAAGAAAAAGAAATTGACGGTGGAAAAGTGGATATAGATTTAGCTGAATTAGCTGCAGATGAAGTTAATACTATTACTGAAGCTTTAAACTTAGATACTTATGCTACTGACCTTGAGTTAGCAGATGCTATTAGTAAAGTACCTACTATTGAAACTGTGAAAGAAACTATTAAAACAGAAGTTCCTGGTGTTATTGAAGAAAATGCTGAAAATGTTACTGAAATTGTTGAGCAACATGTGGACACTATTAAATATGGTTCTTTTGATGATCCTATTACAGATTAAGGAGGAAATATAGTTATGGCAGAAAATTTTAAAATACGACAAGGACATTCAACTGCCCTTTTTGGTACTGATGGCAAATTAAAATCTAACGTAGTGCTTGAAGCCGGTTGTTGGTATTTATGTACAGATACTGCTGATGTATATGTTTGTGTATATGAGCAAGATAAGCTTACCTTAAAACACATTAATTCTGGAGCTTTTGAAACAAGTATAACTAATCTAGAAAATACTATTTCAAATATAGATACAGACATACAGCATTTAAAAAATCAACAGTTATACCAGAAAATTAATTCAGAAGCAGATTTACCGACTGACTTTGATTCACCAACATTTAATCCAAATATAGCTTATTATATTATAATTGATGAAAAAAATAATTTTGCAAACCTTTATATATTTGATGAACTGGCTAAGAGCTATATGTGCACAAATAAAACAGATTTGCAAATATTAGATTCAGAGCTTGAACAGCTGGTAGATAAAAAAGTAGAGGCATCTTTATCCGAAAAGATTCCCGAAATAGTTAAAGATACCTTAGAAACCCAAGTTCAAGTTTTATATGGTGGCGATGCCAATCCAAACGATGACCCGGACAATGACGTAATAGAATAAGATAAAAATTAGCTAAATTATGTAGTGTAAATTAAATTTTTTAATTTATAAAATAAATTTAATAAAGAAGGAGATAAGACATGGCACAAATTAATACTGTGATAGTGCTAAGAAACGACCAGACTACTAACTGGGAAAGTTCTGACTATGTATTAAAAAAAGGCGAAGTCGGCATCGGGTATTTAGATAACGGTAATGTTATTGCAAAACTTGGTGATGACGAGCACACATGGAAAGACCTTAAACAACTAGAAGGTGTTTTTGAAGAAGACATAACTCTTACTTATAACTTTGGTAAGTATGTTACTAATAATGGCTTTGTAAAAACCCCTGCTGCTGGTAAAACTACTAGCGAGTGGCTTCTTGACGCACTTTCAGAAATTAAAGAGCCCACAATTTCACAACCCCAAATTACATTAACTGCTTCTGCTACTACCGTTGGTGGCAATACTGAGATTGGTTCATATATTTCAGCTATTAACTGGAATGGCCAGTTTACTGACGGTTCTTACGAGTACTGTTCAGAAGAAGCAAATTCTTCTACTGCTACTGGCTTGGTTGCAAATAATGTTTCTTGGACAATTACTAATGATGCAGATTCCCAGAAGGCTACAACCGAGGATGGTACATTTACTCTTACTGAGAATCTTCAATTAGATTCAGAATCTGCTAAAGTGTATGCTACAGTTACTGCTAAATATTCTTTAGATGCTTCTGGTGCACGTACACCTCTTAATAATGTAGGTCAACCGACAGATGGAAAAATTGAAAGCATTGAAGAAGCTACAGTGACTGCAGGTGCTTCTGTTACAGCTTACAGAAAGCCTTTTTATGGTGTATTTGCAGCTGGTGAAGCACTTGATATAGATGCTTTATCTAGCGATATTATTAGAGACCTTCCAAACTCAGGAACTAAGACTAAAGGGTTGCCTGGTTCTATCTCGGTTCCAGCTGGATCTCAGATGGTTATCTTTGCAGCAAAAGCTGGTACTTATACAAGTTTAACCGCAACTGATGATATGGCTATGAATGCAACTGTGGCGTTTACAAAAGTTGCAAACGCTCTTAAAGTAGAAGGTAATAACGGATTTACTTCTGTTGATTATGATATTTGGTATGTAAACTGGGGAGCAGGTATAGGCTCTGCTAAACAATTAACGCTTAAATGGGCATAAGGAAGGAGGAAAATAGATAATGGCTAAGAATTATAATGAAATTGAAGCTTTGGTAAATAAAGGCAACCAAATGGGTCTTTCTAACACCATTAAACGTGACTATGGTATTCCATTGGACTATAGTTCTGTTCAGGAAACTTATGAAGCAGCTCTTGCTTATGCTCAAACAAGCACTCTTGCTTATATCGGTCAACCTATTTCTGTAGGTGACACTCTTTATATTGTTACTGACGAAGCTAACGGTTTCTTAAAAGCTGTAGGTACAAAACCTACTGGTGATGAGCAATCAATAACAGTAGATGAAAACGGAAAAATTGCAATTACTGGTTTTAAAGCTGCTGGAGATGCTACACTTCCTCAGAAACAAGCAGATGGTTCAATAAAATGGGTTGCAATTAGTGCTATTGTTGAGGGTGATGGAAATACCCAAACAGTTGTTAAAGTTGCTGACGATAGCGCATTAGTTATATCAGACGCATATGATGAAGCTAATGATACATATACATATACTCTTGATGTAGATCTTCCAGCTATTCCAGCTTATACTATAGTTAAAGATGAAACTGTAGAAGGACAAGTAACATATAAATTAACTAAAGATGGTCAAGATGAAGGTACTGCAATAGTAGTTCCTAATGCTTATGATGATACTAGCTTAGCGAACAGAGTTACCGAACTAGAAGCTCTTAAAGATAGCAAAGCTAATACAGAACATACTCACGTAATTTCTGATGTTACAGGTCTTCAAGATGCTATTGACACCGCTGAGGAAAATGCAAAAAGTTATACTGATAGCGAAATTAAAGATTTAAAACTTGTAATTTCTAATGATGATACTAAAACTTACATTAGCATTACAGATTCTACAAACGCTGAGATTTCTAAAGTTGATGCTTCTGTTTTTGTTAAAGATAGCTTTTTAGACGATGTTGCTTATGATGCAGCTACAGGTAAAGTAACATTTACTTGGAAAATGGCCGACGAGTCTACAAAAACTGATGAAATTGATATTGCAGACCTTGTGGACACTTATACAGCTGGTACGGGTATTACAATTGAAAATAATGTTGTAAGTGTAGATAATACAATAGCAACTAAACAGGATATTTTAGACCTAGGTATCGAAGATTACGCAAAAGCTGCTGAAGTAGTTTCTAATGATGTTTTTGAATCTTTTAAAGAAGAAAATACTGACGCAATCACAACAGCTAAACAGGAAGCTATTGACGCTGCAAAGGCCGCTGAAGAAGCTAAAGGTTATGCAACAGAAACTATTGTAGATACAAAAATTTCTGATGCGATTGCTACCTATGAGACTAGCGCAGATGCTAAGTATTTAGTTGAGTCTGATTTAGACTCTCTCGAAGCTTCCATAGCAGCAGCTGCTGTTAAAGCTGATGTAGATGAAGCTCTCGCTTTAAAAGCTGATGCTGATGACCTCAATAGTTATTATAAAAAATCAGAAACTTACTCTCAGGAAGAAGTTAATGATCTTCTTGATGGAATTCAAGCCGGTTCTTCTGAGTCTGCTGCAAGTGTAAAAACTCAGTTAGATTCTTATAAAAATACTAATGATGAGCGAGTAGCTAACTTAGAAGCTAATGATACTGTTCAAAATAATGCTATTGCAGCTAATAAAGCGGCTATTGAGCTTCTAAACAAAACTGACGGAACAGAAGGTTCTATTAAGAAAACTGTTGACGACGCAGTTAAAAGCCTCGCTGATGGTCAGGTTGCTACTAATAAAGAAGACATTAGTACTCTTAGTAAAGCACTTGAAAGCGCTAATGCTGAGATTTCAGGTCTAGAGAACAATCTTGCAACTGAAACTTCTGCAAGAACTCAACTTGCTGAAATAGTTTCAGGACATACCTCAGACATTACTATTTTAGGAAATAAAGATAAAGAACTCAGTGAAGCAATTCAGGCTAATACTGACAAGTTTGCTAACTATTTGACAACAGATGGAGTTAATACTGCAATTGATACAGCTATTGCAGCTCTTAATTATACAGAATTAACTACTACTGTTAATGCTAATACTGAGAACCTTGCAGCAGAGGTTCTACGTGCTAAAGCAGCTGAAGAAGCAAATGCTGCTCTTATTGCTAAAATAGTTGGTGAAGACACTGATAAATCTGCAAGAAATATTGCAAAAGAAGAGGTTGCTGCTGTTGTTGATTCAGCTCCTGAAGCTTTTGATACTCTTAAAGAAATTGCTGATTGGATTAAAGACGACCAGACCGGCGCCGCAGCCATGAGTACAGCTATTACAGAAAATACTACAGCTATTAGTATTTTAAATGGTGATGGCGAAGGCTCTGTTAATAAGAAAATTGCTGAAGCAATTAATGATATTCCAGTAGCTACTGAATCAACCCTTGGCTTAGTTAAGGCTTCAGAAGAAATTGCAGTAGCCGAAGACGGCAAAATGTCTATTAGTAAAGTAAGTACAGACTTGCTAGTTCAAGGTAAAGAAGAGTTTATACTTAACGGCGGATCTGCTACTATATCAAAATAAAATATAAATAAATTTTAAGGAGAGAACTTAATTATGGCAAATTCTATTAAAACTAGAATATCCCTCAGACACGACACCTATAGTGCGTGGACTACTAACAATCCGGCCCTTTTAAAAGGTGAAATTGCTATTTGTACTATTCCTGGCGGGACTGAAAAAGTAACAAACTCTGATGGTTCAGAATCTATGGTAACAACAGCTCCTACTGTTCTTTTTAAAGTAGGCGAAGACGGCTCTAAGACTTTTAGCCAGCTTCCTTGGATGTCTGCTAAAGCTGCGGATGTTTATGACTGGGCAAAGAAATCTCAAAGTGATTTTGTTACTTGGTTAGATACAGAAGCTAAGTTCGCAACAGATGCTGAACTTGCAACTGTAAAATTAGCTCTTGAAGCTAAAGATACTGCTCTTGAAGGACGTATTGCAACCCTTGAGGGTAAATTTAGTGGTGATACTAGCGTTGAAGGGCAAATTGATAGCCTTGATAAACGTTTAGATGTTATTGAAGGTAATGATGCGGGTTCTGTAGCAAAAGCAGAGGCTGATGCGAAAGCTTATGCAGACCAGAAAGATGCTGACGTTAAAACTTATGCTGAAGGCAAAGCTAGTGCTGCTCAGACAGCTGCTGAAGCAACTGCAAAGAACTATACAGACGCTCAGATTTCAGCTGTTAATGGAGCTATTTCAGGCGAAGAAACTGCGCGTAAAAATGCTGACAAGTCAATAACAGACCAGATTGGTACTGGTTTTTCTACAAGTAAGACTATTGCATCAGAAATTGCTAGAGTTGAGGGAGTTGCTACTGGCGCCTCATCAGCTGCTGCAGATAACGCAACTGCAATAGCTACTGAAAAAACTAATCGTGAAAACGCTGATACTGCACTTGATGCAAAAATTTCTGCTCTTGAAACTGCTTATAAGCTTGCCGACACTGCGTTAGATAGCCGTATTACGCCTATCGAAACCTGGCAAAATACTGTTAAAAATGTAATGGACTTTGTAGGTACTTCTACAACAGATCCTAAAGGTACAAGTGGAGCTACTGTTGATAACGTTTCTAGCTTTAATAAAGGTGACGTTGTTCTTCACGAGGGAAAAGAATATGTAAATCTTGATGGTAAAAATACTACAGATTCTTGGGAAGAGTTTGGTGTAGGTACTGCTACAGATGCAGCTGTTGCAGGTCTTCAGGGTCGTATGAATACCGCTGAAGATAAGATTGCAGCTCTTGAGGCTGAAGACTCAAGACTTGACAAGAAGTTTGCAGATTATGTTACTACTAGCACCTTTAACGCTCACGTACAAACTGCAGAAAATACATATGCAAAAGATACAGATTTAGACGCTCTTACTACTCGTGTAAATACAGCTGAGGGTGAAATTGACCAACTTCAGAGCGATATAGCTAACAAGGTTGCTCTTGCTGACTATAATGACAAAATGGAAGCACTCGATGCAAAAGATGCTGCGCACGATAGAGATATTTCAGCTCTTCAAGAGGCTTCTGCTAAACATGCGCTTAAGGCAGACCTCGATGAAGCAATTGAAGATATTGAAGCTAACACACAAGCTGTTGAAGGCGTTGCTGGTAACCTTGAAACACTTACAAATAATGTGTATACAAAAGACCAGACAGACGGAAAAATTGCTACTGCAGTAGCTACTGAGGAATCTCGTGCAGAAGCTGTAGAGGCAGCATTAGATGCTCGCATTGATAAATATGATGCTTACTTTGGTGCTGATGCTCAAGGAAATCTTCCTGCTACTTTAATCCTTGATTGTGGCGGAGCTGGATTGACAGCGTAAATAAAAGTATAATAACATAAATTTAAAAACAATAAGGAGCTAAAAACAAGGCTCCTTATTGTTTTATGTAAAGCCCAGGAGATTAAAATAATATAGTTAAAATCTATAGCTTTCAAAAGCTATAGATTTTATTTTTATTAAAAATATCTTTAAGGGTATTATTTAAAATTTTATTTATTTGCTAAATTATGAGAAGAGCTTAAATAGATTAATAAAAAATGAGGTGTATTTATGGCAAATAATATAGTACAACATCGTAGAGGCGCTTTAGAAGATTGGCTAAATCTAGATCTAACTCCTTATGAAGGAGAAATTATAATAGTAGAATTAGGCAATGGCAAAAGCGCTTGTAAAATTGGTGATGGTATTAGTACTTTTTCTAAATTGCCTTATTTAACAGACGAACTAAAAAAAGACTTAATTGACAAAATTACTAATTTACAGATAAGTGTTGAGCAACAACATGAGCTTTTTATTAATAATTTTAACACTAAGCTAAATGCAATAGAGACACGTTTAGATACTGATATAATAAGTGAAACTGCACTTCTTAAAACTGAATTAGTAAATTCAGACATAGAAACTTTACAAGAAGCAAAAAAGTATTCAGATATTAACATATCTGTGGTAAATAATGAAGTAGCTAAAATTTTAGAGGACTTGACTGCTTTAAAAAATGATTTAGCTAATACCCAAGAGCAGATAAATGAAAGTATTTCTAATAATTTTGTCCAGATAGACGCAAGCCTTGCAAAAGCTTTTTCTAAGTATGAGTTAACTTTTACTGAGAAGCTTAATAACTTAAAAGACGATTTTAATAATAAATTAACTTTATCGAATTCAGCAGCTGAAGCTAGCATTCAAGAGCTATCTGGAAAAATTTCCAATCTAGAATTATACTTAGAGCAAACAATAAGACCAGAGATCGTAAATGCAGACCAAAAATTATCTACAAAGATTGAGTCTGTTGAAAATTCCTTATTAGCTAGCCTTGACACTGTTGAAGCAAAAAATGAACAGTTTAATAGTAACTTGAAAAAAACTTTAGTTGTTGACTTACAAGAGTTAAAGCAGCAAGTAGTGGCTTTAGAGCTTTTTGCGAATCAGGCGCAGGATAACACAACAAAAAGCTTAGATGAGCTGAATAAGCAAATTGTAGACCTAATTGATGACTACTTAGAGCAGTTATCTTTAATTTATGAAACTAAAAATTATTGCACAGTAGAAATAAGTCTTCTTCGAAATTTTCTTCTAGAGAAAGACCTTGTTCAGATTAATGATATTAATGACCTCAAGTACCGCTTGACTGACTTAGAAGAACGATCAGCGATTGTAAATAATGATATTATTAATAATATAGCTAGCCAAATAGAGGCCATTAGTACTGAGCTAGCAAGAGTAAATCAACTGAATTTAAGTGTTTTAGACTCTTTAAGTACTACTGAGGAGTCTTTACAGGAGTCATTAGATGAACTAAGAACTGAGAATAGTAGAGCTATTCGAGAAGTAAAAAAAGAACTAACAGAGCTTGAAGCTACAGCTCTAAGTACCCATGAAAGTTTAATTAAGGATATTCTTTCAATAGAAACTCAGATTAAGTCTTTAACAGACGAGCTAAATTTACGTTTTGATTCCACAGATGCTAAAATACTAGATATAAATACAAATATTAATAAACTAGAGAATCACTTGTCGGCACAAAATACTCGTATTAGCAATATTCTTGCATTAAAAGAGGGTAGTACTACAGGTGATATTGAGCTATCCGATATACGTATTGACCATAATGGAAATATGTATGACTCTGCTGGAGACGCTGTCAGAGCCGTAAGTGAAGGTTTAGAAGAGCTAAAAGAAAACTTACCTGACTATATTCCAGATAATGCTGTTGATGGCCTATTGTATGATAATAATTTATTATATTTAACTTCGGATGGAGTGCCTGTTTGTGAGCCTGTTGAAATAAAAGGAGGTAGTGGTTCTGGTGGCGGCGGCTCTACCGTAAAAATAAAAAATAACTTGCTATCTACCGCACTGACCATAGCTAAAGACACTGAGGCAAAAATTAATTTTACTTATACTTCTTTTGAAGATAGCTTAGCTACTGGCGACGGCACCGCAACAATAGTTATTAATGATAAATTAATAGATGAACTAGTTTGCACTGTGCAGCACAATGTAGCAAAAGAATTAGAGATTTCCAAATATCTAAAAAATGGTTCTAACACAGTTAAAGTTACTTGTACTGACCAGTACGGATCTTCTAGAAGCTTGGTATATACAATTTCAGTAATAGAGCTTAAAATAGAATCTACATTCAAAGCTACTAATATTTATAGTTCTGAGATTACTTTTAGGTTCAAAGTTTTTGGTGCTATTGAAAAAATTGTACACATATTAATTGATGATAAAGAAGTATACAATCAAGCACTAGGAAAAACTGTCAGCGGCAGTGAATTTAC
>JAEIGA010006458.1_pt1 | contig 17845 bp, 9 predicted proteins | sample 9270691 | NCBI WGS metagenome assembly JAEIGA01 (sample SAMN17057246, study PRJNA624740) | gut metagenome | biome: biome; isolation source: fecal sample | host: Bos grunniens | place: China: Xizang | collected 2019 | reverse complement strand
AAATGACAGGAGGAACACGTAATGGCAGAAGAAAAGAATATTTCTAACGCCGAACAGACCGCTCCAGAACCCGAAACGACAGAGGAAGCCGTGACTGGTATAGCGGCAGAGGAGGTTGCGGTCGAAGAGGTTGTAGCTGAAGAGGTTGTAGCTGAAGAAGTTGCAGTCGAAGAGGTTGCAGTCGAAGAAGCTGTAGCTGAGGAGATTGTAGCTGAAGAAGGTGGCATCTTCGACAAGCTCAAAGAAGCTGCGGGCAATATTCAAAAGGCGAGCGCAGACGCGCGCACACGCAGATCCGAGCAGGAAAAGACTAATAAAACAGCCGAAGCCGAGGCTCAGGAAAGAATTGAAGAAATTGAGAAGAAGCATCAGGAGGATGAGCGACTTGCTCAGATAGTAGCTGAGCAGAAGCTCGCGGCTCTTGATTACGCGCAGAATTACAGAAAGAAGCTTATGAAGGACAGACAGAAGGCTGTTTCTGCCGCTAAGCTGCGCGAAAAGCAGGAAAAGGAAGCAGAGGCTGCACGTGTACGCGAGGAAAAGGCAAAGGAAATTGCCGAGCAGCTTGAAAAGGAGCGCGACGAGGCTCACGAGCGTGGAGAAAAGGCTACCGCACTGCTTAACCGTGTTACCAAATGCGCTATAGTTGACGAAAACGGAAATCTCCGTATGGTTGACAGAATGGATATAAAGAAGGGCACGCTTGACGCTAACGGCGATCCTATCGAAAAAAAGGAAGCTGAGATAGCAGAGGAAAAAGAAGCAGAAAAGACCCCCGTGGCTGTAGAGGAAAAGCCCGCGCCCGAGGTCAAAAAGGTTGCTACCCCCACAACCGTGTATGAATATTCAGAGCCTGTCAATGAATTTGAGGCTGCTCGCCGCGAGGTTGAGGACTTCCTTGTAGGCGAAATGCTTAATACCTCCGACGATAAGTTCGTGCTTAATATTGAGGACGACAGAATGGTGGTTGAGCTGACCTCGCTCGACGATCCGCTCATCGCTCCCGATAACTACAATCCCACAGCAGACCAGTACGCACGCGAGATAGATATCGCGAAGGCTCAGCACGAGTACATACTTTCCGCAATCAGAGAAAGCACCGAAATCGCAAAGAGCGAGATGATGCGTATAATCTCTGAGGAGCAGGAAAGATTTGATTACGAAATCAAGGCTCTGAACGCTCACCGTGTTGAGCTTGCTGACTCATTTGCGAGAAGGCGTCAGGCCGTTATCGACGAAATTAACTCCATAGTAAGCACTCCCGTTGCGCTTCCCGAGACTGGCTGTAACGTAACCCGCGAGACCGCTGAGGCTTATGAGAGCATTGCCGCGGATAGCAATACCGACGAGGCTGCTATAGTAGAGTGCTCCGAGGAGACTGTGGCTGCACCTATAGGTGATGATGAAAAGAATGATGCAAAGGTATCCTCTCTTGAGCCCGTTGTAAGCTCTGACCCCGTAGTTGCCGAGCTTCGTGAAATGGGCGAGGCAGTGACTACCAAAAAGCAACTTAAAAAGTATCTCAAAAAGAGCAAAAAGGCAATCAAGCGCTTTAACAAGCAGAAGGCTAAGTATGACGAGACCGTATCCGAGATGGGTGATATGAGCGCGACATACGTAACTATCATTAAGTCTCTTATGATATGCGGAAGGGTTCTCGAGATCAAGTGCGATAACGTTTCCGCTGCAGCCAGAATCGTTAATTCCAGACTTCTGAAAAAGTGCATGAATTCTCTCTACGCTGAAATCGAGGAATACAACCGCAAGGCAGGCGATTTTGCCGCAATTACCGGCGAAGAGCTTACCCGTGTATCAGCTTTCCTTCCCGAGCGTCTTGCTGCCGGTACAGGAAAGGCCGTAATTCCCGCTCTTGCATTCAGAGAGAGATACGAGCAGCTTCAGAAGGAAGAGGAGGCTCCCACCTCTTACACGTTCACCTTCCCGAGCCTTGCGTCCCTTGTAAACGGAACGGCCGCAAACGGCTATCCTACCGTTACAGCGCACGAGGCTGAGTCAAAGAAAAACAACATTACTCTGTCACGCACTGTCATATCTCCGCTTACGGAACAGACGCTTGTCGGCGAGGTATCCGTTAAGAGCAAGAGACAGTATAAGAAGCTTCTTAAGCTTGCTAAAAAGGCTGACAAGAAGCTCAACAAGGAGGCTTCACGCCTTGGTAACACCGAGGGCAACCGTGATAAGACCGTTATGCTCCTCTCTATCGAGAGAGAAAGAACTCTCGTAGTAGCGAGAGTGTTTATCGCGTCGCTCAGCCTTGGTATAACCAAATTCATTATGAAAGCAAAGTGCGAGCTTATCGATGCTTTTGCAAGATATAACGGATTCGTCAGAAAGTGCGAGGAGGCATGCAACACCTCCATAACCGCAATTCATTCGGCAACCGCGGAAAAGATTGCTGAGGCAAAGCTCATGCCCGATATGCCCGTTATGGTTCACCTTACCGAGCTTTATGAGACGGTAGGAGAGATGACCAGAGTGGTCGGAGAGCCGGAGGCGAAATCAAAGGCGCTTGATGCTTGCTGTACATTCATCTTTGGCGGAGCGGCTCCTCTTGCAGCCACTTCTGATATCGCAGTCGGCGGTATCGTGGCAGGCGGTATGCTCTCGCCGTCAAGCACTTCTGAGACGGCACCCGTGTCGCGTATAGCGACAGAAACGGCTGTAATGGCAGCTACTGAGGCGGCACCCGTGTCGCGTATAGCGGCAGAAACGACTGCGATGGCAGCTCCTGAGGCGGCAGAGAATGGCACAGGCGCTGCGGTCAGCGTTGTAGAGGACAATAATCAGGAAGAAAAGGTTGACGTACCCTCTGATAAGCTTGATTCAAAGGCGTTCGCTAAGTATAAAAAGGCCAGCGAGAAAAACTACAAGGCAACAAAGAGCGAGATTGAAAAGCTTGATGCTCTGAGAAAAACGTCTGAGGGCGAGGAGCTTGTAGATGTTGACGTTAAGCGTCTGGCTATCGTCAGAAATCTGATTGACAGCCTTGCCGATAACGTAGCGGTGTCCGCTGTATCGGGACAGAAGTCCTATCTTAAGCAGTCAAAGAAGCGTCTGGAATCCGAAATCACGCTTCACAACTCGATAGTAGCTGATCTTCGTGTTAACGGAAACATCATTCTCAGCGAGGTTTCGGAGGATCTTTACAATGCTATAATAGCCGGTAACGGTTACTATAAGACGCCTAAGTTTGAGTATCAGATAATCGAAAGAGCCCCCACGCAGAACGTTCGCGTTGTTGAAACCGAGCAGAAGGAAAGCACCCCTCGCGCGGAGTACAACACCAGAGCAAACCGCGTAATGAAGGTTATGAACAAGAAGGAGCTCTCAAAGCTTCTTAAGGCCTCAAAGAAGGAAAACAACGCTATAAAAGAGGAGTTTTCCAACATTGAAAAGCAGAAGGCTGTTTCTGTCGGAAGAGAAAGAGTGATGCTAGTTGTCAACGCTCTGACCACACAGAAGAAGGCAGTGTCCATAGCGGCAGATAATCTTCTCGCGGCAGCTCAGGTTTCCACAAGCAAAAAGCAGATTGATAAGCTCAGAAAGTCGCTCGACGCAGAGATCAATCTCTACAATAAGGTAGTTGACGAATACGAGGAGGTTACAGGCGATTCTATTACCAAGGCAGACGTTGCCATGGCAGAGAAGATTGTAACCGGCCGTCCGTACAGCGAGATACCCGACATCACCTACGCCGTTAACACCTCGGTTTACGAGTACGATTTTGCTGATTTCACCGCATACGAGGTAAAGAACGAAAACGATAAGAAGCTCGCGGCAGCTCAGGCTCATAACAGAGTAGAGAGAAGCAACGCCGTGACATACGAGATCGCGCAGCTTTCCAGCCGTATCGCAAAGCAGCAGAACAAGGACCTTGAGCTTATAGCAGCCAGATTCATGTTTGAAAAGGGCCTTCTCCAGAGCAAAAACGATATGCTCGCTTACAGATACACCGTATCTCAGAAGTCTAACATAACCTCTGAGAAGGAAATCGAGCGCCGTTGCAAGGAGCTTGACGATAAAGGTAAGAAGGCGCTCGTTGCAGAGGAGGCTGATAACAGACGTTACTACGAAATAATCAGCACCAATCCCGAAGCTGCGAAGCTTGCGAAGCGCAAAGGCTTGTTCAGAAAGACATACACCAAGGATGACGTAGCCGATATCCGCGATAAGGTAATGCAGCTTCTTAATGAGAGAGATCATATCAACAGCAAGCTTCTGTCGATATACACAGGCGCTGAGGTTGATCTTGACGGTCACGCTATAACCCTTGAAATGCGCAAGATAAAGACCGCAGCTGCCGCAAAGGAGTATAAGAAGCTCGCAGGTAAGGCAAAGAAAGCCGGCAAGCTTCGTGCTGAAAGAAGAGACAAACAGAAGCTCTACGATCTTCTCAACACTCAGATAGATGCAAAGTCTACCGTAGCTCTTGCTAAGTACCGCCTGAAGCACGAGACTCTTCCCGCATACGAGAAGAAGCAGCTGAAAAATGATATCAAGATTAACAAAAAGGCAGCAAAGAAGGCGGCAAAGAGATTTGATTGGCTCTTTAAGAGACTTAAGAACCTCGGCACCGATATGGGCGGCTCGTGGATGATGGGTATAGGTCTGTTGCTCGTTGTTATCATTGGAGCAATAGCCGCATTCCTGTATTTCTTTGGCGCTGATTTCTTTGGCGCGATCGGTTCGATGGCAGGATTTTAATTAGGAGGAATTGAAGATGAAGAAAGATAAAAACAAAGCTCAGCTTGCAAACACCTCGGCTATCAAGGGCCGTTCCTCCGAGGCGTGCGAACTCGAACGCAAAAGACTCGAGATAGTTAAAGAGCTTGAAAAGCTTATGAAGGATTACGCTAAGGTAACGGGTGACGATAAGTACACCAAGCGCAAATTCAAGGTAGGCAAGGCTCCTAACGACTTCGAGTAAGAGAAAAATGTTAGTTTTATAGCTTTTATTAAAAAAACGGTAGAAAATTCAGAAAAATTAAAAAAAACTATTGATTTTTTAGAAAAATATGCTATAATGAATACAGTTAAATAGTTTAGGATGAAGAGTGGCCCCGCGGTCACTCTTCATTTCATTGTCGGAGAGATGTACAATTCTCCCCAGGCGGAAAGGCGGTAAAATGAAAAAAAGTATAAAGGAAACTGTCAGAGAAGCGATAGAGCCTACCGTAACCGAGCTCGGCTACAGTATTTGGGATATAACCTACTCAAAGGTTGGCGCGGACTATCATCTGGAGATAACTATTGACAGCGATAAGGGCGTGTATATCGAGGATTGTGAGAAGGTCCACAGAGCGATAGATCCTATCCTTGACGAGATTGACCCCATCGAGGGCTTTTACTACCTCGACGTTTCGTCCCCCGGTATCGAGAGGGAGCTCCGCACGGCATTTCATATAGAGAGCTCCGTCGGCGTAAAGGTGGAGGCAAAGCTTTTTGCTCCGAGAGACGGCAGAAAGTCGGTAAAGGGCATACTCGTCTCAACCGACGGTAACACCGTCACTATACGCGAGGGTGAGAGCGATGAGGTTATCCTTCTTTCCGATATATCGAAGCTTTGTACCGTTTATTTTGAGGATTAAGCTTTATTTACAATACGGCTATCAGCTGCTGTGCCGACAGGACATAATAAGCACAGCAGCAGGATACCGATAGGTATCGGGCTTAATATAAGTCGTTATTTAACCCTACGGGCAATTCTCATATTTGAACACAAATAATAAAATTAAAATAAATTAACATCTTAAAGGAAAGGACGCTGTGACTCTGTCACGGCGGGTAAAACGGAAAAAATGAACGCGGAATTTTTTAACGCCTTAGACCTTCTCGAAAAGGAAAATGGCATTTCAAAGGAGTATATGATATCACAGATCGAGCTTGCGCTTGCTAACGCTTGCCGTAAGGAGGTTGGAGCAAGCACCGTTATCAGAGTTCAGCTTGATCCTAACAAAAAGGACATGAGAGTTTTTCAGCAGAGAACGGTAGTTCCGGACGACGAGGTGTATGACGAAAAATGCGAGATCGGCTACACCGCCGCAAAGGCTCTTTCACGTCGTCACAAAATGGGCGGGGTCGTTGAAACCGAGCTCAAAACGAAGGACTTCAGACGTCTGTCCGCTCAGGCAGGTAAGCAGATGATAGTTCAGGCTATCCGTACCGCAGAGCGCGAGCGTCAGACCAAGGAATATGAGAACAAGAAGGAAGAAATCATTACGGCAATCGTGGATAAGATAGATACCGTCAACGGCAACGCAATTCTCGACACGGGTACGGGCTACGCTACTCTTATAAGAGAAGAGCAGATACCCGGCGAGAGCTTCGAGGTGGGCGACAGAATCAAGGTATTTATCTCAGAGGTAAAGAGCGGTGAGACCCGCGGACCTATAGTAACGCTCTCCCGTGTGCATCCAAACTTTGTAAAGCGTCTGTTTGAGCTTGAGGTTCCCGAGATAATGGACGGAACGATACTTATCAAGGGTGTTGCCCGCGAGGCGGGTATGAGAACTAAGATAGCCGTAGAGTCCAGAGATGAAAACGTTGATGCGGTAGGCTCGTGCATAGGTAAAAACGGAATGAGAATTGCTGCAATACTCGGCGAGCTCTCGGGCGAGAAGGTTGACATTATCAAGTATAGCGATGATCTTGCGGAGTACGTTGCGGAGGCTCTTTCGCCGGCTAAGGTGCTCGATGTATATGTTGAGGACGAGCGCACCTGCCGCGTAACCGTATCTCCCGATCAGCTCTCGCTGGCAATCGGTAAGGAAGGACGTAATGCAAAGCTCGTTGCCCGTCTTACAGGCTGCAAGATTGACATTAAGGCGTAAATATGGCAGAGAATGTAACACCGAAAAGAAAGCTGCCGCAAAGAAGATGCGTAGGATGCGGTGAGCATCTGCCCAAGAACACACTTATAAGAGTGCTTCGTACACCTGACGGAGAAATAGTGCTCGACCTCACCGGCAAACGCTCCGGCCGCGGTGCTTATATTTGCAAAAGCCTCTCCTGCTACAAGCGCGCAGTCAAATCCAAAAGGCTAGAGACCTCGCTCGAATGCGCTATTTCCACCGAGATTTACTCGAAAATGGAAGAGGAGCTCTCAGGTGGAAACTAAATCCTACACACGTATTACAGGAATGCTTGGATTTGCAATGCGAGCAGGAAAGCTTGTTATAGGATGTGACCTTGTTCTGCGTGCCATTGCCTCAAAGGGCAGGGGGAGTGTAGAGCTTGTGCTTGTTTCAAGCGACGCATCAAACGGAACGCGCAAAAGAGTTTATAACAAATGCGAGTTTTACAAAACCGAGGTATACACGCTCCCGCATGATTCCTCGGCTCTCGGAAAACTACTCGGCAAAACCTTCTCACCCGTTACAATAGGCGTGGCTGACGAGGGGTTTGCCCACGAAATAAAGAAAGCTATTACCGCCTTGGAGTGCGGTGATAATGCCTAAAAAGAAGAAAGGAAGTTTCTCTATAGAAACCGGTGAACCGTATGCCGCAATTACCTATAAAGATTACTCAACTGTCTAAAGATTTCAATATCAAAACCAAGGAAATCGTCGATTTATTTCACGAGCTTGGTATAGAGAAAAAAAGCGGTGGCTCGGTTGAGCTTGACGAATTTGAGCTTTTCGTTCAGCATATAACCGCAGCTCATCAGATAAAGGATGCCGATGCATACCGCGACGGCAAAATAAAGATTACCTCAAAGGCAAAGGAAAAGGCAACGACCGAAAAGACTTTGACAAAGGCCGCTGAGGAAAATCGCGCGAAGGAAGTGCCGGAGGAAAAGAAAAAGGCGGAGGCAAAGCCCGCGCCTAAAGCAGAGCCTAAGCCTGTGCCTAAAGCGGAGCCTAAGCCGGCCGTAGAAAGACCTGCTGAAAAAACTCCTGTGAGAGCCGAGCAGCCTATGCCGAAATCCGCTGACAGACCTCGCACATCAGACGGTCGGGGTGATTTCCGTCAGGACAGACGCGAGCGCCCTCAGACCACGCCCTCGTATCAGAAATATAATGCCGCGCCCCAGGCGAATCCCTTTGCAAAGAAGCTTGATAATATGACGCGTGCCGCGCAGGGACTTCGCTCGACGGGCTCTCAGTGGCAGAAGCCCGAGGCGGCAAACCGCCCGAAGGAGGAGATTAAACGCGCACCCATCTCTCCTGCCGCACCCACAAAGCCTGCCGTGGCAGAGAAGAGTCCTCTTCGTCCCGCGCACGAGGCGCAGCTTGAAAAGCAGCAGAAGCAGCAGGTACAGAAGCCTGCAGCCGTCGAGCAGCAGAAGCCGAAGAAGGAAGAAAAGCGCGCGCAAAAGCAGCAGTTCAAGACCATTACCCGCGAGATTGATAAATCTGCCGTTAAGGGCGGAGTAAATATAGGCGCCGATTACAGCGCAAACGCGGCAGGACCTAAAACCCGCGTTGTTGATATGAGAACGAGCGACGTCAACCTCTCGAAGTATGACGACAGATACAACGAGCAGTATTACGCAATTCTCAACGGCACAGACAACAAGAGCTCAAAGCAGAAGCTCAAAAAGCAGGATAACAAGGGACAGAACCAGAAGAGCGCAAAGGACAAGGAGCGCGCAGCTCAGGAGCGCATAAAGAAGCTTGAGGCAGAGCGCGCGAGAAGCAAGCAGCTTGAATTTACAGTTCCCGACGAAATAACAGTGGTTGAATTCTCCTCACGACTTAAAAAGTCGGCAGGCGAGGTTATCAAAAAGCTCATGTTTATGGGTGAGATGAAGGGACTTAACGATACTATCGACTTTGCTACCGCAGAGCTCATTGCAGACGAGTTCGGCGCAAAGGTAACGCGCGAGGTGGTAGTTACTATCGAGGAGAAGCTCTTTACCGAGGCTGAGGACAGCGCGGAGGATCTTGTAGAGCGCGCTCCTGTAGTTTGCGTTATGGGACACGTTGACCACGGTAAGACATCTATACTTGACGCCATAAGGCACACAAACGTAACCCGCGGTGAGGCGGGCGGTATCACTCAGGCAATAGGCGCATATCGCGTGGTAGCAAACGGCAAGGATATCACCTTCCTTGACACCCCCGGTCACGAGGCGTTTACCGCTATGCGTATGAGAGGCGCTAAGTCCACTGATATCGCAATCCTCGTTGTAGCGGCAGATGACGGCGTAATGCCGCAGACCGTTGAGGCTATAAACCACGCAAAGGCCGCAGGCATTGATATTATAGTAGCAATTAACAAAATGGATAAGCCGACCGCCAACCCCGACAACGTCTTAAACCAGCTCACACAGTATGAGCTCGTTCCCGAGGCGTGGGGCGGTGACGTTATCTGTGTGCCGGTTTCCGCGCACACGGGTATGGGTATAGAGGACCTTCTTGAGAGTGTTCTGCTTGTCGCTGAGGTTAAGGAGCTTAAGGCAAATCCCAAAAAGAGAGCAAGGGGTATAGTTATAGAATCCAAGCTCGATCGCGGCAGAGGACCTGTTGCAACGGTTCTCGTTCAGAACGGAACTCTTCACCAGGGAGACTACGTTATAGTCGGAAACGCTGTAGGCCGTGTCCGTGCTATGGTAGACGATAAGGGTAAGGTCGCGAAGGTTGCGGGTCCGTCAGTACCTGTTGAGATTATCGGTCTTGACGACGTTCCGCAGGCGGGTGATGAGCTTAATGCGGTTGAGAACGAGAGAATGGCAAAGGACCTTGCGGAGCAGCGCCGCGACAAGCAGCGCCAGGAGATACTTGCCGCAAACGCGAGAGTAAATCTTGATGAGCTGTTTGGACAGATAGCAGCAGGTGTTCAGACGCTTAATATAGTTGTAAAGGCTGACGTTGCAGGCTCGGTTGAGGCTGTAAAGGCGTCGCTTCTGAAGCTTTCTAACGACGAGGTAAAGGTTGCTGTTATACATTCCGCAGTAGGCGGTATCACCGAGTCTGACGTCATGCTTGCAACCGCGTCAAACGCTATTATCGTAGGCTTTAACGTGCGTCCTGATAAGAACGCACTTGACAGCGCCGAAAGAAACGGCGTAGATATCCGTTGCCACCGTATCATATACGAGATTATCGACGAGATAGAGGCGGCAATGAAAGGTATGCTCGCTCCCACCTACAGAGAGGTTCTGCTCGGTCACGCAGAGGTCAGACAGACAATCAAGGTTCCCGGCGTCGGCATTATTGCCGGATGCTATATCCAGGACGGTAAGATAACTCGCCAGGCTCAAATCAGAATTGTGCGTGACGGTATAGTTATCTTTGAGGATAAAATTTCCTCTCTCAGAAGATTTAAGGACGACGTGCGCGAGGTAGCAGAGGGCTACGAGTGCGGTGTCGGAATTGAAAAGTTCAACGATATCAGAGAGGGAGATACCCTCGAAGCATTCATCATGGAAGAGGTTAAGGATTAACTGTAAAGGTTAATTTTTGACAACTAATATTTACAAAACAGCCGTGAATTTGCGTTTTTGCAGATTTGCGGCTGTCAATTTTTATTATTTTTTCGCTCTAAATGCGAGGGATGGGCTGCTTGCTCTTGAAAATTTACTCTCCACTCGCTTGCGTTTCAAAAATATTTTGCGCTATAAAAATATAATTATTTGACTTTTTCCTTTACTTATGCTAAAATATAGACGTATACCATAAATACAACTTTGTAAGGAGAATAACTGTGAAAAAGGCAACTCTTACATCAATTATCAAAATAATTTTGGTTATTATGACGGTTCTGTCTATCACGTTGCTTTCAGCGTGCAGCCTCGGCGGTGGCGGAGGCAGCGGTGGAGGCGCCGGCGAGGGCGGCTCAGGAAACGAGGGCGGCTCAGGAAACGAGGGCGGCTCCGGAAACGAGGGTGGCTCAGGAAACGAGGGCGGCTCAGGAAATGAGGGCGGCTCAGGAAACGAGGGTGGCTCAGGAAACCAGGGCGGCGGCGAATGGGAGGAGGGCGAAAACGAAACTAAACCCGATATTCCGAATGACCCTTCCACAGGCGGTGAGAGTCCCGACGGATTTGTCGGCGGAGCGGCCTTTGTGAGTCAGGCACCCGGCGGTGCTCACGCGATTGTTGATATTTCCGAGTGCGCATCCCTGTATATTTTCTTTGGAAAGCCCGTAGAAAACCCGATGCTTTACGTAGGTAAGGATGAGGCGCAGGTTTCGCCGATTGAGGCCTTTCAGTCGGACGTTTACTACGTAGTAGTATTCGAGCTTGACACTACCACGTGGAGCTACGGCGAAATCGTTGGCGCGTATATTCGCTGCGACGGAGCGGAGGAGAGCATTGACTATCATTTCGCGATATCGGCTGAGGATATCCCCGACAGCGACCCGAACGAGCCCGGCGGTGAAATAAAGCCTGATTATCCGAGCGAGTATGTAGAGTTCGTAGGACTTTACGATGCAGAACACAACTCGAGAATTGCCGATTGGATATACACCTATCCTAACGAGTCCATGACTATTTATATGCTCTTCAGAGGCGGTGCGCCCGAGAGTGCGTATTTTGAGTACAACAATATCCCCTCATCAATCGGTAGAATAGAGGGTAGCTACGTTGGAACGGTTGACGTAGACGGCGAGACCTATTACGCTATGTCATTCTACATTGAGCCTATATCCGAGGAGGGCGAATACGCTCCGAGCTTTGGCTTTGTGAACGGTGATGATGAAGAAAGCCAGTCCTACAGATTTACCGTTGACGACGGAATGGACGCACCCGGCGGCGTGATGGCTGAGTTTGTCGGCGCTTGCGAGCCCGAGGCTATCGGACCGAGTGGCGACCCCACCATCAAGAGCGACCCGTGCGCTACTCTTCTCGTTTGCTACACGGCACCCGTGTCAAATCTCAGACTTATGATAAACGAATATCCTTACAACAGCTACACTCCTTATAGAGAAGAGAGCTGGTGCGGTTATTATACGTATTGGTTTGAGATAGACACCTCTATATTACCGTCGGACAACAGCTACTCAGTAGATCTTCAGCATGGCACGTCTGGCTTTGACCTTATGACAGAGCACTTCCAGCTTTACGTGGTTTCGGGAGGATCCGGATACCCCGGTGAAGATGATGGCGATTCCGTGTATCTCGGCGTATCCATCAGCGGCGAGAATATGCAGAGCGGCACCTCACTTAGCGTTCCGCACGGCAAGGACTTGTGGATTGATATATATTTTGACAGATACCTAATGGGAAGCAGAGCGTTCGTTGCTGATGACGGCTCTGACATTACGTACGAAACAAGAAGTGATGGCGACTATTACATAGTAAGCGTATGCGCACCCTCAAGAGATAAGGATTACAGGATAGGCTTTGAATATTACCTTGCGGACTACTCCTTAACCACCCAGTATATTGACGTTGAGGTCGTATACGGCGACGGCGGTGAGGTGGAGTATCCTACTCTCGTCGGTATTGCTGTAGACGGTAATCCGATGATACCCGGTGATCTCGCTCACGCGCCTTTGGGCAGACCTGTTCCCATTGAGATATATTTCAACCTCAGCTTTGAGGTAGTTCATGTCTTTGAAAGCAGTGAAGTGTATCCTATCGTTTATGAAACGAGAGAGGAGAACGGATACTTTATAGTACGCTTTGAGTCCCTTGTGAACGAATACGCGTATAAGGTAGGCGTTCAATACAGGCTCTCAAACGGTATGGAGGAGTGCGCATATATTGGCGTTGAGCCCACCGAGGACCCACTCAATCCCGCGAAGCCCGAGTTTCTCGGTGTTCGTATCGAGGAAAATAGCGAGCTTACCTACGGACCTATTGATATCACCTTGACGGGTACGGCACAAAACATATACTTCGTATTCAGCTCCGAGATAATGCCCGGCGACGTGTCTGCGGATTTCCTTAACGCTTCTATTATGTACACCTACACCGATGGGGACGGCAACTTCGTCGTTCCGGTAGCGGTTCAGCCGAATACCGCAGGCAGAGTAGGTATGTATTTCAGGTATACCTACGGCGAATATGTGATGGGCGACGAGCTCTATATAGAGGTTGGCGTGAGCGCGGGCGAAGCACCGAAGTTCCTTGGCGTAACCTACGAGGGTGTCAGCACTCCTACGAGCATAATCAGTGGTATTATCAAGGGTGAATATCCAAGAATTATCTTTATTTTCGAGGGCGAGGTTGAGGTATTCTCTCTTTACGACGTGGTGCAAAACGTTATCGGTGAAATGCCCGAAATCCACTACGACGGAACATACACCCACGCAGCGTTTGTGATTGATACCGCAAAAGTATCTCTTTCCGAGGGATACAACGATCTCTACGTTAAATATTACCCCAAAAACACAAGTGTAGAGTATACCGGCGAGGTATCGCTTGAGCTTAAGGTTCCGAGACTCGTAAAGATAATTAACGCCGATACGGGCGAGGACGTTACCGACGAGAAGCCTGAGGGCTATCACGTTTATTTAAAGGACAGAAAGCTCAACCTTATCGTAGTCTACAGCGTTTTGCCGAGTGAGGTAAGATTTTATAACTGCTTAGGCGCAAGACCTGACGAGTACGTGCTTGGCGAGATTAAGGAATATGACGTCGGCCTTGGCGGATATCCCGTATACTTTAGTCTATCAGGCCTTGAGAGCGACAAGTGCTCGATTACTATGAAGGACACCTACGATAACACGTTTCCCGGCGAGGACGATTGCCACAACGCCTTTATCGTGCAGGTTGACGAGTCAGCACTTAAGGATCCTGCTATCGTCGGACTCAGCTTTGACGGTGTGAATATCATCGGTGACAGCCTGACAATTGAGAGGGGCACCTCTTACGACATATACGTTATGCTTGAGGGCGTTACGGAAGTCGAATATCTTGGTATTGACCTCTATTATAACGGTGAATACGAGATAAGCTGGGGTGGCAGAACGAGCTATAACGAGGAGCTTGGTGTTTACGTTATGAAGAGCGGTGCATACGTAGCTTATCAAGACGTTCCTACATCCGACACTTGCGTCTACGAGGCGCGTATCTATCTTAACGTCGTTGAATATCTCAGCTTTGAGGTAACCGTTATGCCCGTAGAATACGACCGATAATACTTGTCTTTCAGAGTTATAAATAAAACACAGTATAAATAAAAACGATTAACGTTTAATCTTAAAAACCGCGCCTTTGATACGTGCCCTGAAAGCCTTGGCTTTTAGGGTGCGTATTGAGTTTATGGGCGGTTTTTCTCATATTTTAAAAAATAAAATATTATATTTGTGCATTTTGCCCCTTGAATTTTTCTAGGAAAATATGGTAAAATAATTATAGTGAATTACACACAACGCGTAGCGTAGCGCGCGTAATCCACGGAGGTTTATAATGTATAAAACAGGAGATAATGTAGTATACGGCTCAAACGGAGTTATGACGGTCGTTGATGTCAGAGATGAGGTCATAGGCGATCTGTCCCGCAGCTACTACGTGCTGAAACCCCCGGTAGGACACAAGGATTCTTTGACTTTTGTCCCCGTTGATAACGAGAAGCTTACGGCAACTATGCGTCCTCTTTTATCTAAGGAGGAGATCTTTGCCATTATAGACAGCATTCCGGACATAGAGGAAGCTGAATGGATAAACGATAACCGTACCCGAGCGGAGAGGTTTAAGCAAACTGTTGAATCGGGAACTCACAGAGAGATTATTGCTATGATTAAGGCAATATGGACGACGGGAATACGCCGCAGTGAGGAAGGTAAGAAAAATTATCTTGCCGACGAGGCAGCTATGAAAAAGGCGGAGCACGTACTCTACTCCGAGTTTTCTGTGGTTCTCGGCATTGCCGAGGACGAGGTTGCTGAATTTATATCCTCGCGAGTTAAGTGGATTTCGGGCAAAGCAGAGGCTCAGGTGTAAATATATTTCGAAACAAAAAATGAATAAAAAGCGCAAAATGTAACCGATAGATTACATTTTGCGCATTTTTTGTTGATTTTGCGGTAAATTTTAATCTTAGGATTTTTATTTTTCGAGTCGGAACATTCGCATAAAACCTGTTGATGCTTCGATTTTTTGCTAAAATGCTCGGATGTATTTTTTAGACATACTACAAGGATATAATCCTTCGCTTTTCGCTCGGTTTTATGCTATTTTGTTATTCCCATTCTGCAGATAGGTTTGAATTTGCAGTACTCGCAACGGGTCTCTCCCGCTTTATATTCGCGAGGAGTGGCTGACGCGTCGCCGCTTGCAATTCTGTCGGCAATATCCGCAACGGATTTTTCCACCGTTTTCATAATATCCGAAAATCCCGATTCGCTAAATAGGAGCTTCTTTTTCGACTCGGGGATTTTATCCGGAGTTCTCGCGGAGTAAAGAGGGGTATATTTCAGTCCCATTGCCGAGATTACCTCGTCGTCGTCAAGGAGCATTCCCTCGCGCCGTACTCCGTCCTTAATTTTTTCTCTTGCAAGAACGTCGCTCGGAGTATCAACTCTCGTGTCGCCAACAGAGCTTTTTACATAGATAACTCCCGCGGGCAGTATTTTGGAGTCCACTCCGTCGCTGATCTTATTAAGAAATTCCTTATTTTTGGTATCCAGTATGGATTTGAGATATAGGAACATTTGTAGATTTTGTCCTTCGGCGAGGTCCTCGGGAGAAAATTCCTTTTGTCCTGTCTTGTAATCCACGACCCTGACGTAGACTCTATCATCGGATTTGTAGGTGTCAACGCGGTCGATTATACCGTAAACCGATATCTCGTGTCCGCCTTCGCTTTTTATTTTCAGTGGGGAGGGGGAGCCCGACTCACTGTCGCTTATTCTTAGCTCAAAGAAGCTCGGTTTAAATTTAGAGCTTGCAAATTCCTCGCAGAGACCCTCTACTATCGGCAGAGAAGCTCTGCATAGACGATTCAGCTTGATTTTTGTTATCTCTGAGCTTTGGTAAACGTCCTCGCCAAGCTCGGCGATGTATTTTTTAGCAGCCGCCATGGTGAGATTCTCGCGGTCCTTTTCCGTAAGCTCGGATGCCGGTATTCCTCTTGCGTTCAGTTCGCGGAAAAAGTTTTCGAGTATAGCGTGAATAAACGAGCCTATGCTCGCCGCATCGAACGACGCAACCTTTTCTTCTCCTAGCTTAAGGGTAAATTTACAGAAGTGCTCTAGCGGACAACCCGAGAAGCTGTCTATTCTTGATTGCGTGAGTGACATCGGGCGCGAGTATAGCCCCTTTGCGATTTCGCCGGAAAGGGCAAGCGACGGGTTAGTTATATTGCCCTCGCTTATGGCAAGGGTGTCCCCGTGTCCCGATTTTATCAGTGCGCCTCTGATAGCAGAGCGCTCGGTGTCGCTTAATGGTCTCGTATCGAGAAGCGCCGCTTCGGCTGTGTATATGCGTTCTTTTGTGGATAGCTCAGATGTCTTTACAGGGCTAACACCCGAAATTTCCGATATTCTCGTGAGCGCCTCCGAGGGCGCGGTTGCCTTGAATTTCGTGCTGGTCAGAGAGTAGAGAAGAGTAACGCTCTCGGCAGCATAGGATAACGCGCGGTTAAGGATAAATAGCTCCTTCGCGTTTTTTGTCTCCATTTCCGGCTCGAGCGAGAGTCCAAGAGAGGAGAGGGTTATTTTGTCACGCTCGGAGAAAAAGGAGGTGTCTGACGGAGCCGACGGAAACTCGCCGGCATTCATTCCTATGAGGTAAATATGCTTTTTATCATTTAGACGAAGCATATCCGCAGAGCCCACAGTAACCCTGTCGGTATATGAGGGGATTTTGCCTATTTTCTCCTCGGAAATCAGTATTTTGAACTGTGTGAGGAAGGTGTCCGCATCAGCGGGCATATCACCGTTAAGCTCGACTAAGGTGTCGAGCGTGTCGCAAATAAGCTTCCAGAGCCTTAGATTTTCGACAGCCGCCGAGTTTTCGGATATGGAAGCCAGCTTCTCGGCGCGCTCCTTCAGAGCGCCCTCAAGTCCAAGCTCCAAAAGGAATGAAAGGAGAGCGTCCGCATGCTCGCCGACCGTCCTGGCGCTGTGTGCCGCTTCTTTAAACGAGACCAGCGGAGAAATAAGCTTCTCTCGCGTTTTGTTTATTCTGACAAGAAGCTCGTCCGTTTTGTCGGTGCGCCTTGTGGTATAGCCGGCGGGGTTCATATTCCAGAGAGTGCCATCATAGAACCTTTTGCCGCTTATCTGCCAGGTGTTGACATACATCTCGAGCTCGTCGCGAGCTTCTCTTGTGATGCCGGAAAGGGCGCACTTCATATAAGTCAGAACGTCCTCTCTTGCAAATGAGGTGCGTATAACCGCATACGCTGTATAAATAAGCTTTATCGCCTCAAACATGGACGCGTCTGTGCCGCTTGAGAAAAAGTGCGGAATTTTTGCGTAGTCGAGGGAGGTGTCCAGAATTCCGAGGTAATTTGCGGAATTCCTCGCAATAATAGCAAAGTCGCGGTATTTGGCGCCATCCATAATTCTGCGCCGTATATCTGTAGCTACAAAATCGCACATCTCGAACGGAGTTTGAGCCTCGAATATTCTGATTTGTTCCGGATTTTGTAAAGTTATATTGTCAATATTTGCGTTTTTACGCCATAAACCGCTGCATATTTCAGAAATTTTTTCCTCGAAATCCGTCTTTAAATCATACGCGCGCTTTATCTGAATGTCGCCGTCTGCAAGCCTTGATGAGTGCTTGAGCTTGTCAATGGCACGCCTTGTTTCGGTATATTCAAACAGCTCGTCGCAACCCGCGGGAAGCGGCAGATAAAGCTCTACGGTGCATCTTGCCGAGAGTAGTCCTATCAGCTTGTACTGCGGCTCTGTAAAAGAAGTGAAGCCGTCTACGTATATAGTGTATTCAGAGAGGAAATCCGGGTTTTCGGCAAGCTTTTTT
>JAEIGA010006457.1_pt1 | contig 17850 bp, 19 predicted proteins | sample 9270691 | NCBI WGS metagenome assembly JAEIGA01 (sample SAMN17057246, study PRJNA624740) | gut metagenome | biome: biome; isolation source: fecal sample | host: Bos grunniens | place: China: Xizang | collected 2019 | reverse complement strand
TTCCAGCTTGGAAATAGCCGCATCTTCCGAAAGTCCAATAAGGTTGGGCATCTTCACATAACTAAGCTGCGGCCCGGAGCTTACAGTCACATATACTGTTGAGCCAGAGCTAAGCTGTTCATTGGCATTTGGGCTTGTACTTATGACATAGTCCTTTGTTACCGCATTTGAGGTTGCATTCTCAATGTCCACAATAAAGCCTGCCTGCTGTAAACGATTTCTTGCCTCTCTGTAGTCAAGATTTATTACATCAGGTACCTGGGTGAAAACCATACCCGTACTTACAGAAAGTTCCACCCCTATACCATCTGCAGTAATCATCATGCTACGGCCCGGAGCCGGATTTTGGGAAAGTATGGTTCCGCTTTCTGTTTCGGTATCAATTACATATACAACATCAAAGCTATAGTTCGCCGATAGATCAGCGTTATCTAAAATACTTTGATAATTGCTTCCGACAAAATTGGGAAGGCTTATACGCTCCGCTGGAGAAAAAACCTCACCCAGCCAGAAATCCCACATAAAAGCAAAGAGCATCATGCTCAATACTATTGTACCGAAGGTACCAACCAGGAATGAAACCCTTCTTGCTCGACGATGCCTGAGCATAAATCGGTCTTTTTTCATCTCGCTTACAGAGCGGATTGGAACTACCGCGGGATTTTCATATTCCTCATCCTCAAGCTCTGCCGCCCTGAGCTGTGCCTGCACAAATGCATCCAGTTCAAGAAGCATTTCTTCCGCACTCTGATAGCGCTGTATAATATCAGCGCACATGGCTTTAAGCGAAATACGCTCAAGCTCCGGGGGAATATCAGCCACGAGCAAGCTGGGCATAACAGGTTTTGCATTGATGTGCTTTACCGCAATTTCACCTATTGTTTCACCTTCATACGGTTTCTTACCGGTAAGCATCTCATACATCACAACACCAAGTGAATAAATGTCACTTCTGGCATCAGGATTTTCTCCCTTTGCCTGCTCAGGTGCAATATAATGAATCGAGCCTATTGCCTGACCATTGTTTTCATATATTTCGTTTTCAAGTGCCGCGATTCCAAAATCTGCAACTTTTGCAGTACCGTCACGAAACATCATAACATTCTGAGGTTTGATGTCTCTATGAACAATGCCTCTTTCATGGGCGTGTGCAAGGGCTCTTGCAATTTGTGTGGAAAAATGGAGCACTTCACGCCAAGCCAAAGCGCCACGACGATCCATATACTGCCGCAATGTTATACCGTCTACAAGTTCCATGACTATGTATTCGATATCAGGATTCTGACTGACGTCATAAACCGCAACAATATTCTGATTGGAAAGCATTGCAACAGCATGAGCTTCTGCATAAAAACGGCTGCGAAATTCCTCATCGTCCATCAGGTCTTCGCGCATTATTTTTACTGCGACAAGACGATTAAGGCGCAAGTCCTTGGCTTTGAAAACCAGAGCCATACCACCTTCGCCTATTATTTCAAGAATCTCATATCTATCGTCAAGTATACTTCCTATATACTTATTTTCCATAAAAACCCCCTCCGGAGGACAAATCAGCGCATAACCGCAACTACAGTTACATTATCTTTGGCCCCTCTGTTCAGAGCCTTTCGAAGCAGTGAGCGGCAAAGAAGTTCAGGATCCTGATATTCTTTTGCATAATCAAGCATCTCAAGATCACTTACCATATTGGATAGTCCATCTGAACAAAGCAGGAGAAAATCTCCGCTTTGAAGAGTAAACTCAAAATAATCTGCCTCAACATCAGGCTCAGAACCCAAAACCCTTGTTATTACGTTCTTTTGAGGGTGCGTCTTAGCCTGCTCTTTGCTTATTGCGCCAACCTCAACAAGTTCCTCAACCAAGGAGTGATCACGGGTTATTTGATATATACTGTTCCCGCGGCGGGAGATATGGTATGCGCGACTATCACCCACATTAATAATATAACCATTGCCGCTTGATTTAATAACACCGCCAACAATAGTGGTTCCCATGCCGTTATACGCTTCGTCAAAGAGCGAATATTCATAAGCAACGCCATTTGCTTCTGCGCAGGCATCCTTCAAAATCCGTGTATAATCAATCGTTCGGTTTGTTCTGGATGTAAGTTTCGCGTATATATATGATACAAAAGCTTTATTGGATATCTGACTTGCCAGGCCTCCGGCTTTTGCACCGCCCATACCATCGCACAGTGCTACAATCATGCTGCTTTTTGCATCACACTTTTCAATTATAAAGCTGTCCTGATTGTCTTTTCTGACCTTGCCTTTATCTGTAATGCCAAAGCATTTAAGCATTTATGTCTCACTCCCTGCTTCTTTATTTTTTACGCTCCATTTTTCTGCGCAGCTGGCCGCATGAAGCATCTACATCCCCACCAAGTTTTCTTCTGATAGTAACATTGACACCGTTTTGCTCAAGTATCTTAACGAAAGCTTTCAGATTTTCTGGCTTGGTCGGCTTAAAAGGCCTCTCTTCCACATAGTTAAGTGGAATAAGATTTATATGCGCGCCTACAGTTCTGGCATGCTTGGAAAGAAGAGTGGCATGTTCAACGCTGTCGTTCATACCGTCAATCATTGCATACTCAAAAGTAATGCGGCGGCCAGATTTTTCATAATAACGGCGGCATGCATCAATAAGCTGCGATACCCCTCGCCCATGGTTTGCGGGCATTATCTTGGATCTGGTTTCATCATCCGGTGCATGGAGAGAAACGGCCAGATTAAACTGCATATCAAGGCCGGCAAGCTCTTCAAAACGCTCTGTAAGTCCACAGGTAGAAATAGTTATATGGCGCATACCTATGTTCATGCCTTTAGGATGATTTACAAGCTTTAAAAACTGCATAACATTGTCGAAGTTATCCAGCGGCTCACCTATTCCCATCATAACAATATTGGATATTTTACTTCCTGACTCAAGTTCGGAAAATAAAACTTCATCCAGAATCTCTGAAGGCTCAAGGTTTCTTACAAGTCCGCCAATAGTTGATGCACAGAATGCACAGCCTTGGCGGCAGCCAACCTGGGAAGAAACACAGACAGTATTGCCATGTTTATATTTCATAACAACCGTCTCAACAGCATTTCCATCTTTAAGTTCCCAGAGATATTTGATAGTGCCGTCAAGTTTTGAAACCTGCTTACTCAGAACTTTAGGTTCATGCAGATAATATTCATTTTTAAGTTTTTCACGCAGAGCCTTTGAAAGATTGCTCATATTATCAAAGTCTCTCACGCCTCTGCTTAACCAGTCAAAAATCTGGGCAGCTCTGAATTTAGGCTCACCAAGAAGTTTTAGTTCTTCTTCCAGTTGCTCAGGAAGCATGGAAAGTATATCTTTCACAGTAATCTCCATTTGCTGCAAGTGCAGCTTAATTTATTTTTCTCAGTTTAGCGGCGAAAAATCCATCTGTTCCATCTACATTAGGCCAGAAGGTATGCATTCCATTTTCAGCATTAATACCGCAAATATTGAATTTTTCCAAAACAAATTCCGCGTGACGCTGTAAGAAAGCGTTTACAACATCTTCGTTTTCTTCTTTTAAAACAGTGCAGGTAGAATAAAGAAGAGCTCCTCCCGGTGCAACATAACGACATACATTCTCAAGAATATCGCTCTGTATTGCAGGCAAGCCTTTTAGTGCATCCCAACTTTTGTTTCTTATCTCAGGTTTCTTTGCAATTACACCAAGACCGGAACAAGGAACGTCTGCAATGACCAGATTAAAAGCCGCTTCCATTTCAGGCTTAAACGTGCGCGCATCCATAGCCTCAGTTTTTATAATACTGATGCCAAGACGCTGGGCACCGGAGTTTACCAAACGAAGCTTCTTCTCGTGAATATCACACGATGTAATCCTGCCTTCGTTTCCCATAGCAATTGCCGAGGCAAAAGATTTACCCCCGGGGGATGAACAAGAGTCCAAAACATTCATGCCAGGCTTTGCCCCGGCAATGTCGGCTGCAATTCTCGCCGCTCTATCCTGAACATAGAAAAGGCCTTCTTCAAAGCCGGGAAGCTCTGTGGCTGCACCGCCTTTTAATATTAAACAGCCTTCCGGTTCACAGTGTTCATACTCCGCACCTTGCTCAACGAGCAAGGTCTCGTAATCAGATACTGAAATTTTAAGCTTATTAACCTGAATACCAAGCCCCGGCTCGGTATTATTTGCCGCTAAAAAAGCTTCGGCAAATTCATAGCCTTTGTTTTCTATCAAATATTCAGCTATCCATTCAGGATGGCTGTATTTTATTGCAAGGTGACTTGCCTTACCTTCTTCCGGAATCAAAGGAAGATTATTCTTATTATCGGAAATTTTTCTCAGTACCGCATTTACAAGTCCTGATGCTTTTGCCAGTCCTTGCTTTTTGCAGAGAGCAACAGCCTCATTAACCGCCGCTCTGGCCGGTATTCTATCAAGGAACAGAAGCTGGTATACACCCATACGCAAAATATCACGCAGTTTGGGCTCAAGCTTCGCATTAGAATAGAAGTCTATGTAATAATCACATAGCACACTGTTTTGCAGCACCCCAAGACTAAGCTTTGCAGCAAGAGCCGCATCACGGCGGTCAAGTCCATATTTATTTATAGCATTATCAATTGTAGCTCCCGACCAGGCTTCATCCCTACGGCAGCGCATAAGCGCTTCCAAAGCTGCCTCTCTTGCTGTATGCTGCATAATTAATCTACCTTTATCTTAGTCCTCGCAGAAAATCTCCCGCGGCCATACGTTTCTTTCCGGGAGCCTGCAGTTCTTTTATCATCAAAGTCTCGCCATTTGCACAGGCAACTTCAAGCCCGTCATTACCGGCACTTACAATCTCTCCGGGATTCTTATGAGTCTTAGATTCTGTATAGTCTGCCGCAAAGACCCTATAAACCTTGTTCTCCAGCTCCATTGTAGCCACAGGCCAAGGCTGAAGACCGTAAATATGCTTTAAAACTTCTCTGGGTGATTTATCCCATTCAATGGGACAAATGCTTTTATCAAGCTGAGATACATAGCTGGCCTGACCATGATCCTGAGGAGTACGTGGCGCAACTCCAGCATCTATATCAACAAGAGTCTTGGCAAGAAGATTTGCACCCATAATCATAAGTCTGTCAAACAGCTCACCGGAAGTTTCATACTCGCCGATTTCTGTACTGTCAGTATATATCACGTCTCCGGTGTCCATCTCACTTGCAAGGTACATGGTGCTTACACCGGTGATCTTGTCGCCATTAAGGACAGCCCACTGTATAGGTGCCGCACCTCTATACTTTGGCAGAAGAGAGCCGTGAACATTAACAGCACCAAACTTAGGAATTGCCAGAATATCATCGGGCAGAATCTTACCGTAAGCTACCACAACGAGGATATCAGGCTCAAGGGATTTAATAATATTATAAGCTTCTCCATCCCGCATCTTAGCAGGCTGATAAACAGGCAGATTATGCGCAAGCGCAAGCTCCTTGACTGGAGAAAAACTCATCTCCATACCGCGCCCCTTGGGCTTATCAGGCTGGGTAAATACCGCAACTACATCAAAATTATCTGCAATAAGCTTTTCAAGAGAAGCCGCCGCAAAGTCCGGCGTTCCCATAAAAACAATACGCATGGCTTATTCCTCGTCCATATAGCTGCCGCTTTGCATTTCCTCATCACTAAGCATTCTCTCCGCACGGGAAGTAAAAAGAACACCGTCAAGATGATCAAGTTCATGGCAGAAGCAGCGACCGGTAAGACCGGTGCCTTCGACCTCAAAAAATTCACCAAATCTATCCTGAGCGCGTACGCGGACATTCATGGGTCTGCTTACAAGGCCAAACTCGCCGGGAACGCTGAGGCAACCTTCGGGGCCGCACTGTTCTCCCCAACTCTCAATAATTTCAGGGTTTATAAGCTCAATAATGTATTCATCCTCGTCTTCAGCCACATTGGTTTCAATAACAAGGACAACACGGCGCAAAACCCCCACCTGAGGTGCTGCAAGACCAACACCGTTTGATTCAATCAGAGTATCAGCCATATCATCAAGAAGCTGATGAAGGCGGTCATTAAAATCAGTAACAGGTCTGCATTTTTTGTAAAGAGTCGCCTCTTCTTTTGTAAGTATATTTCTAAGAGCCATAATATTCTCCTATCATAAAAATCAAGCATTCAATCTCTCGGATCATTATCCGCAAAAACAGATACATCCGAAAAACGTTTATCTGTTGAAGTTTCGATTACTACACCGGCAACAACACTTCGAATCTTTGCGTCAATATCTCCGTAAATCATAACTCTGTATCTATATCGATTATTAACCTTAACCACTGCAAGCGGTGCAGGTCCAAGCACAAAGGTTTTACTTTGCGGCTGCGTCAATTCTTCAAGCCGTTTTTTGATATGCCTGCATGCCATAAAAACATGTTCTTCACTGAAGCCCGAAGCAGTTATTGACAGTAATTGCGAAAACGGCGGGGTATTCTGCAATTTGCGCATTTCTATCTCAGAGTTATAAAACTCAAGGTAATCCTGCCTTGCAGCCTGAAGGATTGTCTCATTTTCAGGAGTAAAGGTCTGTATAACAGCACGTCCGGCTTTTTCACCTCTGCCGCTGCGGCCTACCACCTGAGTAATAAGAGAAAAAGTTCTTTCTCCAGCCCTATAGTCTCCGGAATAAAGACTCTGGTCTGCCGAAACTACACCTACCAAGGTAACATTTTCAAAATTCAGACCCTTGGTTACCATCTGTGTCCCTACCATTATAGGAATGTTCTCGTTCCTAAAGCGATCCAACAGTTTTTGGTGCGATCCCGCAGCTGTAACCGTATCAGTGTCCATTCGTAAGACATCTATTCCCGGGAAAAGTTCCTGCAGTTCAGATTCAATCATCTGTGTACCAGCCCCAATATGTCTTAGTTCTCCTCCACAGTCAGGGCAGATGTCATCAAGACGTTGTGAATAACCACAATAGTGGCATATAAGCCGTTTGTTAGTACTATGGTAAGTAAGAGAAACACTGCATCTTGGACATTTATAAGTATATCCGCACTCACCACAGCTAACAAGTCTATTTGCTCCTCGGCGATTTATAAACAGAATACTCTGTTCCTGTCGCTTGATATTCTCTTCAATTTCATCGCGCAGATATTGACTTATGCTTCCGCCATTACCACGACGAAGCTCGCGCTTCATGTCAACAATCTTGACCGCAGGCAAAGCTTTTTCATTATATCTGTTTTCAAGTGAAAAAAAGCTGTATCTTCCGCTTTTGGCCGCATGCATACTTACCACGTCCGGTGTAGCAGATGCCAACAAAACCATACATCCGGATTGGACACAGCGGAACTTGGCCACGTCTACAGCATTATATCTGGGTGTGTTCTCAGACTTATAGCTTTCTTCCTGTTCCTCGTCAATGATTACAAGCCCAAGCTTTTCTGTAGGCGCAAAAACAGCACTGCGTGTTCCAATAACAACTCGCGCCTTACCACTCTTAACACGCTTCCACTCGTCATAGCGTTCGCCAAGGCCAAGACTGCTGTGCAAAACAGCAACCTCTTCACCAAAATGAGATGAAAAGCTGTAAATCATTTGTGGTGTCAAAGCAATTTCCGGAACAAGTAAAATAACAGACTTATTGCGTTTAAGCTGTTCATTTATAAGATGAATATAAACGCTCGTTTTCCCGCTTCCGGTTACACCAAAAAGAAGAGACGCACAGCTTTTCCCAGAAAGCGCAAGCTCATTTATTCCCTTGAATGCCGAATTTTGCTCATCGCTTAGAGTCGGCAAATCAGCTGGTTCCCCAACATTAAGCTGAGGCCGACGGAAAGTTTCTTTTTCAAAAAACTCAACAAGACCGGCCTTTTCAAGGGCCTTGAGTGATTGCCTGGATGCTCCTGTATGCACGAGCAAATCATGACTTGCCAGACATTCAAACGTACAAAGCTCTTCCAGCAGAGCTGACTGCATCGGAGAACGCAGTTTTTTTGCTGCAGCAATTACTTCTGCTTCTTCAAAAGGAATCGCAAGGCGCACCATTTCTATTGTTTTATCTTTAACGCGTCGCCCGCCATTATCATTAAACCAAAGGCCCGCGGGCAGCATAGCACGCACAGCATCATAGACCGTGCAGAAAAATCGCTCACGCATAAACAGCGCGAGCTTAATCTGTTCTGCATTGAGGATAGGCTCATCATCCAAAACCATAATAATGGATTTGAGTCTGGAAAAATCACTGTGCTCGCTAACAGCAAGTATGATTCCCTCTGCTTTTCTGTTTCCGCGGGAAAAGGGTACATATACCCGGGTTCCGGGTAAAGCCTTCTCTGCGAATTCAGAAGGGATGAGATAATCGTATGGCTTGTCCAGCCAATATGTAGCTGCAGAGACTGCAATTTTGGCTACGGCAGACATGCGCTTCCCCTCCCTTCTTTGATATTAAAAATTACTTGTTGATGCTGAGCTTACCGGTATAGACTTCATCAATGGCAGTGGAAACAGCCTTCTTTTCCAGAGGAATCTGCTTTTCTTCGGATTCACTGGAAATGGTTCTTGCTCTTCTAGCAACAAGGTTTACAAGCTGGTAACGGCTGCCGACTTTATCTGCAAGTTCGGCTACGGGGGGATAAAGCATCATAATTATTCTCCATTCTGCCGCTTAAGGCTGCGGCGGCCATTTTAATTATTTTCAAGTATAAACGCTCTGTTGGCAAACCGACAACGCTCTGCATTTATTATTGCAGAAAGCTCGTCCGCTGCTTTTTCAACATCATCATTTATAATGATGTAATCGTAAAAATCTGCCTCATTGTACTCCTGACGGGCTCTCTCAAGGCGAGCTCTAACAGTTTCATCACTCTCAGTACCACGGTTTCTGAGTCTGCGTTCAAGCTCAGACAGAGAAGGAGGAACAACAAATATCGTCACGGCATCAGGCATTTTACCCCTGACCTGTCTTGCGCCCTGAACTTCAATATCTAAAATCACATTGGAACCTTCTTCAAGCTTGTTTACAACATAAGCTTTGGGGGTGCCGTATTTATGTTCTACATATTCAGCGTGCTCCAGAAGTTCGTTGTTTTCGACCATTCTGTCAAACTCTGAATCATTTACAAAAAAGTATTCCCTGCCATCAACTTCACCGGGTCTTGGATCACGTGTTGTGACCGAAGTTGAGAAGCAGCAATCATTTCTGTCGCCAATTGCGTTAAAAACAACTGTGCTCTTACCAGCACCGGAAGGGCCGGATATAACAATGAGTCTGCCTTTCTCTTTCACTCTCTTACACTGCCTTCCTCAGAATTTTTTTCCTCGCAGCGCTGTGCCAGTGTTTCCGGCGGAAGCGCTGAAAGAATAAGATTGCCACTATCCATGAAAAGTACCGATTTTGTGCTGCGTCCAAAGGAGGCATCAATAAGCAGGCCTTTTTCACGCACTTCCTGTATAAGGCGCTTAATTGGTGCAGACTCAGGGCTGACTATAGACACAATCCGCTCTGCCGACACCAGATTGCCAAAGCCTATACTAATAAGTTTCATACAATCTACCTTACTCTATATTCTGAATCTGCTCTCTGATCTTTTCTATTTCGGATTTGATATCAACCACTATATGGGCAATATCGGAGTTCTGACACTTGGAGCCAATGGTATTAGTCTCTCTGTTAAACTCCTGAATAAGGAAATCCATCTTTCTGCCTATAGGAGAAGCTCCGTTAACCATTGAGCCAAGCTGGCTCATATGACTGCGCAAGCGGACGGTTTCTTCGTCTACAGCAATATGGTCTGCAAAAATGGCAGCTTCCGCAAGAATACGATTCTCATCGATACCGGCAGTTCCAAGCACTTCAGCCATCTTGCTTTCAAGTCTGGCGCGGTATTCTGCAACAGTTTTGGGGCTTTCTTCTTCAACGCGCTTTACAAGTGCGTCAATGAGAGCAAGGCGGCTGAGGATATCCTCCTTCAGTTTTTCGCCCTCTCTGATGCGCATTGTATCATAGTCGTCCAGAGCCTTTTCAGCAATCTCAACTATTCCCTTGGAAATAGCCTCTGCATCAAGCTCTTTCTTCTCAACAGAAAGAACATCAGAAAAGCGGCTTACATTGTAGGCAGTAACATCCATGGGGAGATTATGTTCTTCTGCAATGTGCTTCAGAGCATCAATATAACCTTTAAGCAAAGCTTCGTTTACTTTAACAGTCATATCCCCGGCGTCCGAAGAGTCTACACTGACAAATACATCTACCTTGCCGCGGCTTATATGCTTCTGAACCGCAGACTTAAGCAGCTCTTCTGCAAAAAGGAAACTTCTGGGTAAACGCACAGATGCATCCAGATATCTGTTATTGACACTTTTAAGCTCAACAGTAATGTTGAGCCCTTCAACAGTACCTTTGGCACTGCCATAGCCTGTCATACTTTTTATCATATTTCCTCCGTTATTCAGTTATCCTGAAACGCAATTATATCAAAAGTTATGGGATCTTTAGCCATTTTCTTACGCTGGGTTACAACAAGGATTACAGCACCAAGGCCAAGGCCTATAAAGCTTGACAATATGCTAAGTCCTTCTCCGGCACCTAATGCATAAGCAAGAAAATATCCAAACAAAGCCAGAACCATAGGAAGAATATATACCATCAAAGCAGCGCCATATATTCTGGATGATTTGCTTTCAATTATAACGCGCTGTCCTATTCCTGCGTTAATAAGATTTTTTGCAACGGTTTTAATTTCGTTCTGGAAAATACAGCTTTCACAGTTGCCGCAGTTGCTGCCGCAGGCCGTTGAACGGGTAACAACAACTTCTGCCATATCATTGGCAAGGCGTCTGTAAACTATTGCGTCCTGAGTCATTATTATGTCCTTTCAATTTCTATCGTAATACTGTTCTCACCAAGAGCACCGACATTCTTGAATCCATCAACATAAATCTTTACCTTCGGCATATATGTGCCGGTAGATTCATTCATATCGGTAAGGTCAGCTACCGCACGGATATTTTCATCTTTAATCTGAGCCAAGGTCTCTGCATCTGCTCTTAGCATAATTTCAAGACTTTGTGTGATAATCTCAGCTTTAAATCCATCCGTAACATTAGTGCAGGATATATTGCTTACCCTGAAGGCTTTTGTTTCAAGACCGGAAATTTCAACACTCACTTCGGCACTTGTAATTCCTGTGGTGCTTACAAGTTCATTATCCAAAGGTATGGTGTAGGTCTCTTCAAAGCTTGCAGCAAAATCAGTCAGATCTATCGTTGCAAGCACAATTTTATTCATACCCTCAAGCAGTTTTGAGTCACCGGCCAAAACCACACTCTGAGGTTCAATAGTGACCTTAGTGTTCTCACTTGTGGCACCGGCGCCTTCGATGAGGTTAACATCAAGCTTTACCTCCTTGAGCATGAGCAGAGGAAGTGTGGCAGTAACTACATCATCAGAGAAAGCAAGCCCGGTAGTGGAACAGGGTTCATTATCCGCATTCATAAGGGTAAATCCAGTTTCTACAGAATAGGTACTGCTTACGTTTTCCTTGCTGAATGTAACCCATGCATACTCAACATTCTTAAGGTAGGCCTCAGAGCCCATTACAGTTATGGTGGCAGGCTCAAAAACAGGTGTCTCGGCAGTGTAACCTTCTGCAAGTGTTCCATCAAAGCTTCCTCGTACCTGTACAGACTTGGAGGTCTGAGGAGAAATAAGGAAGTTTACGGTTTCCGGCATTTTTCTTGCCACTGAAAGGCTGCCTGTATCTGTTCCATCGGGAAAGACAACCGTATACTGCTGAGAAGTATAGGCAGATCTGGAAAGTTTGCTTACATCTACCTGTGCAATCAAATCATCATTATCAAGCGCAGCAACCACGCGTCGCGGCCCTACAACCTCAACAGTAACCGTATTGGTATCAAGATCTGTAATGACCAGATTCTTGGAGTCGCGCAAAAGCGTTTCTCCAACAAGTTCAACCTTTACGCCTCGGAAAGTTTGCTTAAATTCCTCTGTTTCAACACTGGAGACATAAATCCAAAAAACCAGAGATGCAATAAGCGAAACTATCATCCAGAAGGCACGGCTGTCATACAGTTTTCTCATCGTGTTTTTCATTGGCATTATCCATTATTTTCAGGAGTTTTCTAAGATTTGCAATGACTCCCTGTTTTTCTTCTTTGTTTTCATCGTGCACAAGCTCAGCCTTCAAGAGCTGTTCCAGTGCCTTAGTTGTAAGATGGCGCTTGAGCATTCCATCTATAGCAACAGAGATAGAGCCTGTTTCCTCAGAAATAATAAGTACAACAGCATCAGATTGTTCACTTAAGCCAAGACCTGCTCTATGTCTCATACCAAGCTCGGCACTAAGATTAAGACTCTGGGTCAAAGGCAGAACGCAACCTGCGGCTGCAAGCTTACCCTCTCTCACAATTACCGCACCATCATGCAGCGGAGCCTTGTTGTAGAAAATATTCTTTATAAGTTCAGCAGTGGCATCTGCATTAATAACGGTTCCGGTACTGATAGAAGAATCCAGTGAAACATTTCTCTCAAATGCCATTAGTGCGCCTGTTCTTGATGCAGACATATCGCGACTTGCATTAACTATCTGTGAAATGGCACGCGCCATATATGTGCCACTTGTAGTGTGACCGGTTGTAATCCTGCTGCCCATTCTCTCAAGCACACGGCGAAGCTCGGGCTGGAAAAGAATCAGAACCGCGATCAATCCCATTTCGACTGAATTACGAAGCAGGAAATTAATCATTGTAAGCTGCAACACACCGGAAAGCCAGAGTGATGCAAGGACTACAAACAAGCCCTTTGCCAGATTATAAAAATTCGTTTTTCTTATAAACCACAGGCCTTTATATATCAGATATGCAACGATAATAATATCTACAAAATCTGATATGCCCATAGAGCCGAGATAATTTGCCGCTCTGCTCATTGCGCCGGTTATAGCTTCCATCAATACTTCCTCATAAACCTAGAGTCGTCATTACGCTTATCTGTACATTATAAAGCAAAGGCGTGAAAAAGGCAACATAATTAGGCAGTTCAATTTAACAATTTTTGAAGTATTCGGCAGAAATCCTTAGCATTTTCAAGCGTTACAAAGGGTGAGACACTAAGTCTTACAGTCCCTGTATCCAAAGTTCCGGCACTTCTATGAGCATAGGGCGAACAATGAAGTCCGCTTCTTACGCATATCCCCTCTTCGCCCAACTTCTCAGCAAGTTCTTCGCAAGCAATATTACTGCATCTAAAAGACAGCACACCAATTTGAGACTTATCATCACCGCAGAAAAGCTCAATACAATCAATTTCAGAAAGGCAGCCTGTAATTTCTTTTATAAGGCTTTGTTCGTGAATTCTTATATTTTCAAGACCGCAAGACGAGACATAATTAATACCGGCAAAAAGGCCGGCAATACCTGGCACATTATGCGTCCCAGCCTCATGTCTATCAGGTAAAAAGTCCGGCATTTGCTGTCTGCGGCTTTCAGAACCGGTTCCCCCGGACATTAAGATTTTACCTCCATTTTTACAAAGTAAAAGACCAGTCCCCTGCGGCCCAAACAGAGCTTTATGCCCCGGCATAGCTATAAATTCTGCTCCAAGCTTTTGAAAATCAATATCAAGCACCCCGGCAGACTGAGAAGCGTCAACTATAAACGGTACGGAGTATTCCTTACATAGCTCGGCGATTTCATAAATGGGCAAAACAAAACCAAACACATTAGATACGTGGGTACAAATTACCACGTCAGCATCTTTAATTTTCTCTCTGAATGCATTTAACGCCGCCGATTTATCGAAAAGTGGCGAATACGCAACTATAATTTTGCACCCAATGGCCTCCAAGGGCCTTGTAACCGAATTATGCTCATATCCCGAAATTAACACAGTATCATTTTTGCTGACCAAGGAATTAATGGCAATATTAAGGGCATGTGTCGCATTATGTGTAAAAACTACCTGTTCAGGCTCAGGTACATTAAAAAGCTCTCCCGCTGCTTCCCGACAGCGGTAAACAATCTTAGCTGCATTCATTGCAGGATAGTGTCCGCCACGTCCCGGACTTGATGCCGTATTAATTGCATGCAGCATTTCTCCGGCAACCGATCTTGGTTTAATCAGGGTTGTTGCAGCATTATCAAGATAAAGCATCACGCACCTCCGTGTACTCCCCATTGCCCAAATTTTTAAATCTCTTACCCGTCAGCATCCCATTATTCTTTAACAATTTAGACGCTTCATCAAAGTATCTATACAAACTCAGGGCATATGCACATCCACTTGTACTAATCCCCTGTGGTGCTTTAATAATAGTTGCAGTGATGCCTTTTTTCTCCAGAACCGAAGCCGCTCTTTGAGCGTTCGTAAGTGACCGACACATAATAAGATATTGCATTATTATCGCTCCCAGCCGCCGTTATTAAACAGCATCATAAATTAACATAGAATAAACGAAAAAGTTCCGCACGAGCATGCCTGTGCGGAACTTTATTCAAGCCTTATATAGCACAGGTTCAATCCATCCTATGCCGAAAGACTAACTTTGCTATTTACTTTTTCTCAATAAGAGCAACTGCGTGACATGCTATACCCAATCCTTCACCTGTAAAACCAAGCTTTTCCTCCGTGGTAGCTTTTACATTAACGCAGTCAGCGTCAATGCCGGCGGTTTTTGCCAAGCATTCTTTCATCTGAGGGATATATGAAGCAAGTTTTGGCCTTTGTGCAATAATTGTACAGTCTATATTTTCAACATAGTATCCTTTTTCATCAAGAAAACGTACTACATGCTCCATTAATTTAATGCTGTCTGCACCCTTATAGCGCTCATCGTTATCAGGGAAATGCTTACCAATATCCCCAAGAGCAGCCGCGCCGAGCAGCGCATCCATAACAGCATGAGTCAAAACATCTGCATCAGAATGTCCAAGAAGCCCCTTTTCGTAGGGAATTTCAACGCCGCCCAAAATAAGTTTGCGGTCCTCCACAAGTCTGTGGACATCATAACCGTGACCTACACGCATTACAAATCCCCCCTGTTTTTTATAATGGCTTCTGCAATTACAATATCATGGGGAGTGGTAAGCTTTATATTATCAATATCGCCTTCCACCACATGGGTCTTAACGCCCATCATATCCATTGCAGAACAATCATCGGTAATGCTGAGCTGATCCTTTGCAGCCTTGGTCAAGGCGCCCTTAATCATATCTGCGTGGAAAATCTGAGGTGTCTGAACACGGAAAACCTTGCTTCTGTCAGGGGTACCCACAACAACACCGTTTTCATCCACAATTTTCAAGGTGTCAGTACTGGGAATAACAGGGACAGCAGAAATATACTTTTCAGCTGCATAAACTGTACGGCTTATAAGCTCCTGACTGACAAAAGGTCTGGCGCCGTCGTGAATTGCAATGAGCTTTGCATCCTTGCGACAGGCAGACACACCGGCTAAAGCCGACTCCATACGTGTAGCGCCCCCACCGATAACCATTCTAAGCTTACTAAGGCCCTTACCATGGCAGAGTTCAGCAGTCTCTTCTATTTTATCGACTCTTGTGACCACTATGATTTCATCTACGTGTTCACTTTTCTCAAAGGCAAGAAGGGTTCTGACCAGTACCGGCAAGGAACCAATTTGCATAACGGTCTTATCCACACCCATACGCTGTGAAGATCCTGCCGCGAGAACAACGGCCGAGCATTTAGGAAGCTTTTCCTTCTTCCGAAAGATAGCCTTAAAATCCATATCCCTTCATCCTTTCTTTATAATCTTAAGCGCACATCAGCCTTTCAGCTGTCTCTTGCGGTAGAAATTCATCATGCCATCCTGCAAATCATCCAGATGCATAAGCATTTTGCCAGCACCATATGCTGCGCAGGAAACTGCATCGTCAACAACGATTGCTCGTATACCGGTGCTACGCTCAATAAGTCTGTCTATACCATAGATAAGGCTGCCGCCACCAGACATAATGATACCGTTCTTATCAAGATCGCCAACCAGCTGAGGAGGTGTTCTCTCAAGCACAGTATGGATAGCCTCCAGAATATGATTCATGGGCTCAACAAAAGCTTCTATAAGCTCGGTGGAGCTTACCTGAACAGTCATGGGAAGACCATTGGAAAGGGCACGGCCCTTGATTTCCTCAAAGCTGACATCAGGACGCTGTATCACACAGCCAATGCTGCGCTTAAGTTCTTCAGCTGTGCTCATACCGATAAGAAGATTATGCTTCTGACGTATATATTTTACTATCGCCTCATCAAATGCAGAGCCTGCAATCTTGATAGATTCACATTCAACAACACCGCCGGCAGAAACTATGGCAACCTCAGTGGTGCCACCACCGATATCAATTATCATGTGTCCATCGGGCTTGGAAATGTCAACACCTGCACCCATAGCAGTGGCAACGGCAGTTTCAAGCAGATATACTTTTCTTGCACCGGCTTCAATAGCAGCGTCAATCACAGCGCGCTCTTCAACGCCGGTAATTGAGCTGGGAACGCAAGCGAGTATGCAGGGCTTAAAAAGGCTGAAAGAAGTAACTCTGCTGACAAGCTCTCTGAGCATCTGGGCGGTAATTTCATAGTCGCAAATTACACCTGCACTGACAGGATGGATAGCAACTATATTAGCAGGTGTACGTCCCAGCATTTTCTGGGCGTCCTGTCCAATCTTAAGTATTTTGCCGCTGAACTTGTCCACTGCAACAACAGAGGGTTCACGGGCAACGACACCTTTTCCCTGCTCAAAAAGGAGGGTAGAAGATGTGCCAAGATCAACAGCTATATCTCGTTCAAATATGTTCATTTACTTTCTCCTATGATGTTTACGGTGCAGCTGACGCTACCGCTGCAGCATAAATTTCTGTACATCCGGCGCCTTTAAGCACAGCTGCACATTCGCTAATAGTAGAGCCGCTTGTAACAATATCATCTACAAGCAAAATCCGTTTACCAACAAGCGCATCTTTTGTTGCAAGACGATACACGCCCGAAACATTGCGTTTACGTTCTTCCCTGTCATCTATCGAAGACTGGCGCTTATTGTTGGCTCCTTTTATCAGCAATTTTCTACACGGTACTCCAAGCTTTTTAGCAAGTGCTTTGGCAATCAGCTTAGACTGATCATAGCCACGCTCTCTGTAACGCTTTCTGTGTATAGGCACCCAAGAAATAATATCGCAGGAAATCTCATTTTCGTCAATAGATTTCGCAATAAAATCCGCATAAATCGGGCCGTATGCTGCCAAGCCATAGAATTTATACCTGACAAGTGACTCTCTAACTTCATCTTTATACTTAAAAGGGAATACGCATTGCCTGATATGTTTTATATCTCTACGGCTTTGATCGGCAGAGAGTTTTGGCAGTAAAGCGGTGCATTTACTGCACAGATAGTTTTCCTCATCTTTAAGCAGCTTCTCGCAAAAAATGCACTTGGGAGGATACAAAAGGTCAAGAATAAACTTTACCGGTTTCATGACACTCCACAAAGCTTCCTAAGTCTTACACGCAGCGCAGTATAGCGTCTTGACTGTCGGAAATTATCAATCATCTGATGGGCTGTCTGATCATCGCCGACTATTATAAGCAGCTCTTTCGCTCTAGTCACCGCGGTATACAGCAGACCTCTGCTCATAAGCATTTGGGAGCCACTGCCGAGAGCCAGTACAACGGCCCTGTATTCACTACCCTGCGCCTTATGTACAGTCACAGCCCAGGCATGTTCAAGTTCAATAAGACCATCAAAGCCATAGCTTGCAATATGTCCGTCAAAATCTATGGTCATGGTTTCTGACTCAGGATCTATATTTACCAGTGTCCCTATATCACCATTGTATAT
>JAEIGA010006456.1_pt1 | contig 17851 bp, 12 predicted proteins | sample 9270691 | NCBI WGS metagenome assembly JAEIGA01 (sample SAMN17057246, study PRJNA624740) | gut metagenome | biome: biome; isolation source: fecal sample | host: Bos grunniens | place: China: Xizang | collected 2019 | reverse complement strand
GGTCGACTTCCGCAATACAATAATCATTATGACCTCGAATATGGGAGCCTTCACCATTCAGGAGAACTTCCAGCGTGCGATGAGCAAGGCTGGCGAGGTCTCGGCCGACATTGTCGAACTCACTCGCAACGAGGTCATTGAGCAGTTAAAGCAACACCTCAAGCCCGAGTTTTTGAATCGTATCGACGAGATTGTGATGTTCGAGCCACTCGGCGAGAAGGATATTGCCAAGATTGTCGACATTCAGCTTGGCATCGTCTATAAGATGCTCAAGCAGAGCGGCATAGAGATGCGAGTGACCGACAAGGCGAGGGCGTGGATTGCCCATATCGGCTACGATGCAGCCTATGGCGCACGCCCCGTAAAGCGAGTTATTCAGCGAGAGGTTATCAACGAACTCTCCAAGCGCATTCTCTCGGGCAGAGTCGACAAATCGCAACCGATAGTTATCGACTGCGTAGGCGATCAACTTTCGTTCAAGAATTAAAAAAGCCAATAGCGAACGGCTAATGGCTAAAAGCAGGAAAGGGGCAAATTGCCCCTTTCTTATTTAACTGCGATAGCATCGATCTCAACCTTCGCACCGAGAGGCAAGGCTGCCACCTCGTAGCACATACGAGCAGGCTTCTCGCCCTCGAAGTACTCGGCATATACGGCATTCATAGCTGCGAAATCCTTGATATCGTCGAGCAAAACGGTTGTCTTTACGATATCCGAATAGTCCATTCCGGCCTCGTGCAAAATTGCTCCGAGGTTGTCGAGCGACTGGCGAGTCTGCTCCTCGATGCTCTCGGGCATAGTGCCTGTTGCTGGATTGATTGGGAGTTGTCCCGAAACATAGAGTGTAGCCTCGGCCTCGATAGCCTTGCGAGCCTGTGAGTAAGGACCCACCGCCTTTGGCGCATTCTGCGCCGCAATAGTGATAACTTTTGTCATAGTTGCTAATTTATAAAGTTTATATTTATTTGTTTTGTAGATATTCTCCAACGATTAGTGCCGCATCATAAACATACTCCGCACAAGGGCGTTTGCGATAGTACTCAGCAGTGCGAGGAGATGGAGTCGGCTCATCTTTTGGCCTATCCAAGCCGAGCAACTGTCGGCATACTATTGCGCCATTCTGCTCTCTGAATCGCTCGGCAAAGTGCTGAACAAGAGCATAGTTAGCCTTCTTTGCCTCGGCATCCTCGGCAGTAGGGCAAGGCGAGATGAAGCTCGCAACAAATGCCATTCCGCTGACCGCTCCGCACACCTCACGCAAGCGTCCCATACCACCTCCGAACGAGGCTGTAATCTTTGCCACCATAGCCTCGTCGAGCGAGGTTATGTCGGCATAGGCAAGCGCCACCGACTGCGCACAGTTGTAACCCTTATTGAAATACTCCTTGGCACGCAAAGCACGCTCCTCGGCACAAAATTTTACACTCTCCATATTCGTAATATTTTTCTACTCTTTATCTTCATTTTTCAGGAAGGCAACCACCCTCTCGGCACGAGCCTTACCCACAATTTCGGCCACCTCATCGACCGATGCAGCACGCAGTTTCGACACCGTGCGGAAGTGGCGCAAAAGTGCAGTAATACTCTTCTCTCCAACGCCCTCGATGCCCTCCAAACCTGTCTTTATAAAGTTCTTGCTACGGCGGTTGCGGTGGTGAGTAATTCCAAAGCGGTGCGCCTCGTCACGAATATGACAAATCACCTTCAACGGCTCGCCCGTACGGCTCAAGTAGTATGGCATCGAATCGTTCGGATAGAAGACCTCCTCCAAACGCTTTGCCAAGCCGACAATCGGCACCCTATCCGCTATACCCAACTCCTGCAACACGGCATATGCGCTCGAGAGCTGACCCTTGCCACCATCGACAACTATCAAATCGGGCAACTCGGCACCCTCTTCCAACAGACGAGAGTAGCGACGAGTCAAGATCTCTCGCATCGAGGCGAAGTCATCAGCTCCTACCACCGTCTTTATATTGAAATGGCGATACTCCTTGCGAGCAGGTTTTCCGTCACGAAAGACCACGCACGATGCCACAGGGTTGGTACCCTGCAAGTTGGAGTTATCAAAACACTCTATATGGCGAGGCTCTTTCTCGAGTCGCAACTCTCGTCGCATAGCCTCCATAAGGCGGTTGGTATGGCGTGCAGGGTTGTGAATTTCGAGGTTCTTGAGTCGCTCCGCCCTCGTTGTCTTTGCCGAACGCAACGAAAAATCGAGCAAATCGTGCTTCTCGCCTCGCTTTGGCACAAAGAAGTTCACACCCTCGAACAACTCCTCGTGTGGCAACACCGAGACCAACACCTCTCGAGCCAACTCGCCCGCTATATTCTCCTTAATGTGCTGAATGCCAAGTGTCATAATATCTCGCTCATCGCTCTCGACACCTACGGCAATCGTAGCCGTATGCACGGCCGTAATCGAGCCATTGCGAACACGCAGAAAGTTGCAGTAGGCCTCATCGTCATCGACCAACAACGAGAATATATCGGTATCGCCCATCTTCGCACTCACAATCACCGAGCGTGAGGCGTAGCGTTCCAACGCCTCGAGGCGAGCCTTGTAGCGAGCTGCAACCTCGAATCGCAACTCCTCGGCCGCACGCATCATCTCACCCTCGAGGTAGGTGCGAACTGGTCGCAAATCGCCCTTTAGAACCGAGGTGGCGATATCGACAAAGCCCTTGTACTCCTCACGACTACACTTGCCGACGCAAGGGGCTTTGCAGTTGCCGAGATGGTACTGCAAACAGGCGGTGTGCTTGGACTTGGCAATACTCTCCTCGCTCATATTCTGACGGCAACTGCGCAGTGGCAACGCCTCACGCACAAAGTCGAGGACTGCCCTTTGGGCAGAGATAGAGCCATAGGGGCCATAATATTGCGAGCCATCACGCACAATTTGGCGTGTGGAGAGCACCCTCGGGAACTCCTCCGAGGTGACCGCAATCCACGGATAGGACTTGTCGTCTTTGAGGAGGATGTTGTAGCGAGGTTGGAGGGTCTTGATAAGCGAATTTTCGAGCAGCAACGCATCGGTCTCGCTATCGACCACAATATGGCGCATCGAGGCTATCTGTCGCACCATCACACGCACCTTTGCCGAGTGGTCACGACTCTCGACAAAGTAGGAGCGTACTCGGTTGCGCAGATGCTTGGCCTTGCCGACATAGATTACCTCCCCTTTGCTATTCTCGAAGAGGTAGCAACCTGCCGACATAGGCAGCAGTGCGACCTGCTCTTTCAACGATATTTTTTCGTTCTCCGCCATATTCTACTCCAAAGGTACAAATTTTTATGGAAATCGTGCTTAATTTGGAAAATTAAACTTAACTTTGTGGATAGTTAACCACGGAAAATCACAAATTTATCGTATTACAATATGAAAAAGCTATTTACCGCATTGTCTATATGCGTAGCCTTGTCGTTTGCAGGGTGTATCGACAATGAATTCAACCTCGCCGACACTTCGGGCGAGATTACCATCGGTGGCGAGGAGCTGGTCGTTCCGCTCGGAGATATTGGCAAGATTTCGCTCGACGACCTTTTGGGCAAGACCGAGGGGTTGACCACCAACGACAATGGCGTATACCAAATCGCCTTCTCGTCGTTTGGCGACGACCCAACCAAGTATGAGAAGGTCTCGGTGGAGGGTATCTCTATCCCGAATATCTCCTACAAGATTCCAGAGTTGAACCCTATCAGCTTTTCGATGGAGCAGTTGCCTTCGACATTGAACTTAAGCGCAATTAAGCACGAATTCGATGTTGAATTCCCAAGCATCGGCAACATTATGACCGTAGCAGAGTTGAAGGTTGCACAAGATATCGCCTTCGGACTGCCAGAGGCAATTAAAGGACAGGGAACAATCGACGATATGGCTCTCGCAGGACTCCAATATATGGGAATGGGTTCAATCTCGTCAGAGGGCAAAAACGAGGTTGTTTTCGATGCCAAACTCTCCATTTTGGAGCAGTTGAACAAGGTTGACTGGGTGGAGTTTGGTTGCGAGGATCACCCATACGGAACTCCATTCGAAATAGATGTAGACCTGAACGGCTTGAGTGACATCAATGGCGGTGGCAAGCTCAATCTCGAGGTGGAGTTTCCTCACGGATACTACCTCCGCTACGAGGATGGCTCCGACTTCCCTCAAGCTACCCACTATCTCTTCTCGAAGGAGTACGAGATTGCGGAAAATCAGAAGGATATCCGAATTCTGCTCTATCTGCACCGCATCGACTATAGCGACCACACCTTCGAGGATGGTAAATTGAAGATTAATGACCACATCAATTATTCGTACAATCTGAATTTGAACCTGGGCAAAGGTAGCTACAACCTCGACCAAAAGCCAAAAATCACCTTCGAGGCTGCGCCAAAGTATAAAGATGTAGAGGTTGTTATCAACCACTTCGATATTCCAGCTTTGGAGCAGGAACTATCCTACACATTCGACGGTATGCCAAGCGGTGTGACCATCGAGAAGGTGGCATTCACCGAGGATACAAAACTCAACCTCCAGTTCAAGGGTTTGGAGTGGTGCGTTATTAATGACAACATCACAGGCGATAACATCTCGCCAAATATTGAGATTGACCTCCCTCTTTGTATGCACTTCCGCAACCACGAGCTCCTCGACACCGAGACAAATGTCTTGATGGCTAGTGCTACGCAGCTGGCACAAGGTGTAACCCTCTCGCTCGAACATATCGACTGCGTAGGTAGCGAGAGTGTAAAGCAAGAGAATGGCCAGTTGCGCATCAACGAGAAGATTAAGGCGGCTGTCCATATGGAGAGCCTCGATGGCCACACCGTATTGGTATCGACCCTCACCCCTCCGAGCGATTTGGATGTCGAGGTGGTAATTTCGGAGACACAGCTCAAGCTCGATGTTGCAAATACCAAGGTCTCTTGGAGCGAGGACAAAGCCTTCGACTTTAACCTCGGCGACAATATACCTGCAATCTCGACTTCGATTGACATCCCAGAGATGATTGCACATATCGAGCGTATCGAGATTGGCAAGGCCAACAGCAAAGAGCCTCTCTCGATGAGCTTCACCTTGGATGCAGGCAAGAGCTTCCCAGTCGATGCATTGGATATCAATGTATCGGTAAACCTCGGCAAGATGCTCCACCCTGCCAAGGCGATGTTCGACGAGGGATTGATCAAGACCAACGACAATGGCGACTACATCCTAACTATAGATGAGACTTGGCATCCGAGCCAGGCTCCACTCTCGAAGACTCTGATGTTCGACGCAATCGAGAATCTTCCAGATGTTGTCAATGGCAAGCTCGCTCTCAACCAGAGATTCCCTATTACTGGTAGTGCCAAGATTAAGAGCGGCGAGGAGATTGACCTCTCGGCAGTGTCGGATGCAAAAATCGACATAGCAGTAGCACTCGACGACATCGAGGTGCGCACCTTTACGGGTAAGGTCGACCTCTCGGTAGAGCCAGAGCCGATGTTCGTAGAGTTGGGTTTGGGCGAGATTGGCGGAATCAAGATTGAGGAGCTAAACCCTAACCCTGTGCTTACACTCCATCTCAAGGATAACCCTACAGGTATCGGTTTGAGCGCCGATGTTAAGATTACCACCTACGACAAGGACAACCAACCGATAACCACACTCAATATCCCAACCATCTCAATCGCTGGCAACGGAGCGTCGACAATCATCATCTCGACACCTCGCAACCAGGAGAAATACGGCAAGGAGGGTACATTCGTGGCAGTGGAGAACCTTTCGGACATCTTGAAGCAGTTGCCTCACAAGATTGGAGTCGAGTTGAAGGCATACACCGATAAGAGCCAAGAGGTTACCCTTGACCTGAAAGAGGCTGCCAAAGGCTACAACATCGAGTACCAGTACGAGGTACTTATGCCTCTGGAGTTCGACGGCGATGTTAACCTCGCCTACGAGACCACCGTCTCGGGCTTGAACGAGACCTTTGCCGAGTTGGCCGACACCACAAACGGCTTGAAGGTTGGCGATGTAGGCCTCATTGTCGATATTGACACAACCATTCCGTTCAATGTTGTCCTCTCGGCCGAGCTTGTCAATGCCGAGGGTACAACCGAGGGCATTGCAGCACGCCTCAACATCAACGACTGCGTAATCAAGGGCTACAACAAGGAGACCGACGGCGAGAAGAAGAGTTCTAAAATCGACCTCGACTTCGACCTTGGCGAGAGTGGCTCGTTGGAGGGTTTGAAGAGTGCCGATGGCATTCGCCTCAAGCTCGCCATCTACGACGCCGATGCCGAGATTACCGAGTTGGCTAAAGACCAATACATCAGCGGCAAGTTGAAGTTGCGTGTGCGTAACGGATTGACAGTTGACATTTTTGATTTCTTAAACGCAGAGGAGGAGTAGGACTATGAAGACTATGAACAAGATAATCGTTATTATTGGTGCCATCTTGTGTGGCATCGCAACCTCGTCGGCGCAGATGCGTACCGCCTACTTTATGGAGGGCTCCTACTTCCGTACCGATATGAACGCAGCATTGGCTCCTACTCGAGGCTACATCAAAATCCCTACAATAGGTGGTTTGGGCATCGATTTCGGAAATAACTACTTCTCGGTGGACAACCTCTTCTACAAGCGCAATGGTGGCATCTACACCTTTATGCATAGCGGAGTTTCGGCAGACGAGTTCCTCAGCAAGTTGGACAATCAGGGTAAGTTGAGCCTCAACCTCAACACCTCGATTCTCGGCTTCGGCGCCCACACCAAGAAGTTCTTCTGGAACTTCGGTGTCAACTTCCGTTCCAACACCGAGATTACCCTCTCGAAGGATATGTTCTCGGCATTGAAGAACCTCTCGAATGGCTACTACAACTTAGGCGACACCCACATCTCGAACCGTGAGTATGTCGAGGCGGGTCTTGGCTTTGCCATTCCAATCAAGAAGTTTATGACCTTCGGTTTCAAGGTTAAGGGCTTGGTTGGTATTGCCGACTTGTCGATGAAGATGGATAAGATGTATCTCGACATCAACGAGAATGCCGTACAGGCAGAGTTGATGGGTGGCATCCGAGGCAATAGCGCAGCATTTAAATCGACCTACCCTACTGGCGCATTGGAGGATTTCGATATGACACAACTCATCCAGACCGATCCTATGGCTTTAGCTGGAGGCATCAAGAGTTGGGGTTTGGGCGCAGATATCGGTTTCGAGTTCCGCCTCTGGCAAGATCACATCAAGATTTCGGTCGCAGCCAACGACATCGGCTTCATCAAGTGGAACGGCGCTTCGACCGTAAATGCCAAGGGCAACGCAAACTTCTCCTACACAGGTTTTGACCTCACCGCAGGCGAGGCAAAGATTGATGGCGGTTTCAATGCCGAGATGACCCCATCCGAAGGGGAATACATCACACGCCTCTCGGGCTCGCTCAATGGCGGTATCGAGGCCAACATCCTCAACAACTGGATAGCATTCGGTTTGCTCTCACACACCGAGTTCTGCCAGAACTTCACCCGCACCGAGCTTACCGCATCGGTTAATTTCCGCATCGGCCGTTGGCTCTCGACATCGGTGAGCCACACCTTCCTCAACGGACATCATCCAGGCGTAATCGGTTGGGCATTGAACCTCCACCCTCCAGGATTCAATCTCTTCCTTGGTGCCGACTTTATCGACACTCGTTTTGCGGTATACCAGGCCAATAGTTCATCGTTTGCTATTCCGATTCCGCAATATATGAACTCGGCAAATGTATATATAGGTGTAGGTTTCAACCTTGGCAAGGCAAAGTATATGCCTTCGATGCAGGGCAAGAGCCGTCGTGCAAACCGACTCGAAAAACAGGGCAAAAAGGCGTAATTCTGCACTCTATTATGGATCAGCCAAAGATTGAACGAGTACTTCGCCTAATGAAGTTGATGACGAGTGGCAACCGCTACACTGTGGAGGAGTTGGCGGAGCGACTCGACACCTCCTATCGTTCGATATATCGCTACATCGAAACATTCAAGGATGTGGGCTTTGTGGTGCATAAGGAGGAGGGGGCGGTCTATCGTCTTGGCAAGGAGAGTCCATATTTCAAGGATATATCGCAACTTGTCCACTTTACCGACGAGGAGGCACACATCGTAAACCAGTTGATCGGAGCCTTGGATGATACGAATATGCTCAAGCAGAATCTGCGTCGCAAGCTCTCCTCCATCTACAACTGCACCTCGCTGGCAAATAGCATCGTCAAGGGCAAGAATGCCGAGAATGTTAACCGCATAATCGAGGCTATAGAGGAGCATCGTCAGGTTGTATTGCACTCCTACTCGTCGTCGCATACTGGCTCGAAGCGAGACCGCTTGGTCGAGCCTATAGCCTTCACCACCAACTATGTGCAGATTTGGTGCTACGACCTCTCCGACGGCAAGACAAAACTCTTCAATACGGCTCGTATTGGCAGCGTCGAGGTGCTCGATACGGAGTGGCAACACGAGGCTGATCACCACTGCGGACACATCGACATATTCCGCAATATGGGCTTCGAGCAGATGCGTGTGCAGCTGCGCTTGGGCGTTATGGCGCACAACCTCTTGATCGAGGAGTATCCCCTCGCCGAGCGAGATGTGAAACAACTCGATGAGAGTCACTGGTTGCTCGATACCTTGGTCTGCAACTATGCTGGTGTAGGTCGTTTCGTGATGGGATTGATAGATGATATCGAGATTGTCGACTCGCCCGACTTTGTCGTCTTTCTCCGCAAGAAACGGGAGGCGCTGGATAAGAAGTTATAACAAAAACGAGAGTTGACAACTCTCGTTTTTGTTTATGGGCTTTTAGCCATTAGCTTTTTAGTTGGAGTCGTTAGGGGGAATAGGGAATTTAGGGAGTTTAGCGAGTTTAGCGATACATAGCACATCGCCCTAACTATAAAATCGCTTATGATTGAGCTATTTTTGTGCGAAGCAAGATTGCGATTAAGTCGAGAGCATAGGCTGCTTGCAGACTTTGCCGAGACGAAGCAATCAAAAGCCCTCGTAGAGGGATTAAGGCGACGAAAGCGCAGCATAGTAGACCTATGTGAGCATTTCGGCCTCCGACGCTCTCGTGCAAAAAGAGCTAATCAGAACGATTTTACTTTACATTTTGGAGCTCTACCAATTTGGCATATACGCCACCTTTGGCTATCAACTCGTCGTGCTTGCCCTCTTCGACAATGCGACCCTCGTCGACAACGAAGATGCGGTCGGCATTCATAATGGTAGAGAGACGATGGGCAATAACCACCGAGGTGCGACCCTTCAAGAGTTTGGTGAGGGCATCCTGAACGAGTTTCTCGCTCTCGGTGTCGAGTGCCGAGGTCGCCTCGTCGAGGATGAGGAACTCTGGGTTCTTGAGCACGGCACGAGCAATACTCAATCGCTGACGCTGACCACCCGAAAGTTTTGCGCCACGGTCGCCAATGTTGGTTTCGTAGCCCTCGGGGCTCTCCATAATAAAGTTGTGGGCATTTGCCACCTTGCACGCCTCGACAATCTCCTCGTCGGTAGCATCGGGGCGACCAAGCGAGATATTACTTTTTATTGAGTCGTTGAAGAGGACTGTATCCTGCGAGACAAGGCTCATAACCGATCGCAACGACTCCTGACGGAAGTTACGGATAGACTCTCCATCGAAGAGGATATCTCCACTATCAGCATCGTAGAATCGCTCCATAAGCTCGCTCAAGGTCGACTTTCCGCCACCCGAAGGGCCTACCAAAGCGATGGTCTCGCCCTTTCGCACCTCGAACGATACGCCCTGGATAATCTCACGGCTCTCGTCATACGAGAAACGAACATTGCGGAACTCGATCTTATCTTTCAAACCCTCGAACTCCTTGGCATCCTCCGCATCCTTGATCTCGCTCTCGGCATCGAGAACCGCAAAGATGCGCTCACCTGCAGCAACTCCCTGGTTGATATTTGCAAACTGGTCGATAAATGCTCGTACTGGGCGTGTAATCTGCGAGAAGGCTGCAATAAATGCAATAAAGCCTGCTGCGCTCAACGAACCATTCATTACGAGCGAACCACCGAAGACCAAGATAATAGCCACCGCCGTAATACCCAAAAGCTCACTCATTGGCGAAGCCATCTGCTGACGGCGTGCCATCCAAAGAATGGTATCCGAGAGCGACTGATTGAGGTCGTGGAACTTCTCCTTGATATACTCGGTTGCGGTATAGGTCTTCAACACCTTGATACCACCGAGCGACTCGTCGAGCACGCTCACCAGCTCGCCCATCTTCTGCTGGCTCTTGCTCGCTGGGTGGCGCAACTTCTTCACGATATTGCCGATAATCAAGCCCACCATAGGCAAGAACAACACCGAGAAGAGTGCCAACTGCCACGAGATGTTGAGCATCAGCACCAAGTATCCGATAATAAGGAACGGTTCACGGAATGCCACCTGCAAGGTGTTGGTGATACAGTACTGCACCACCATGACATCCGAGGTGATGCGTGACATGATATCGCCCTTGCGCTGACCGCTGAAGAAGCCTACATCCTTGCCTATCACGCTATCGAACATCGCATTTCGCATACGCTGAACAGTCGTTGTACGCATACTCTCGACCGTGTAGCCTCCGAGGTAACGGAAGAGGTTCGAGAAGAAGTTCATTATGACCAAAACTACCGCCAAAAGTACCAGCACATTTGTAATGCGCCACTCCGTGCCGAAGATGTGGGTATAGAAGTAGTTCAACCACAACTGCAGAGCCTCGCCCTTAAACGAGAAGTCAGGCATCTCGTAGACTGGCTGGAAGACATATCCCTCCGAGAACATTGCGTTCAGGATAGGGATAATCATTGCGTAGTTGAAGGTGTTGAACACTGCGTGCAGTGCCGCAAAGAAGAAGTATGGCACCGCATATCTGCTCAATGGCCTCGCAAAGCCGAGCAGTCGCATATAGGTCTTAAACATAGTTATCTATTTTTTCTCTGTTAAACTAAACCCTCGGCGTGGTATTCGTTCACCGAGTCGATATAGTGCTGAATGGTCTCCTCCATCGAAACGAACGACTTTCCACCTGCGGCATTCTTGTGGCCGCCACCATTGAAGTAGCGACGAGCGAAGGTGTCGACATCGACATTGCCTCTCGAGCGGAGCGATACACGGATGAAGCCCTGCTGTGCGGTAAACATAGCGGTCATCTTCATCTTCTTGATGGTGAGCGGATAGTTTACGAATCCCTCGTTGTCACCTTGCTGGAACCAGTAGCGGCGCATCTCCTCCTCCGTGAGCGACATATACGCCACACGGCCACCGAGCAAGGTCTTCATCTTGCGATTGATGGTGTAGCCAAACAACTTGGCACGACCCTCAGTGAAGGAGTTGTAGACATTGTTGTAGATCTGCGGAATATCTATACCCGTACCCGACAATACCGCCACTGCCTGGAACAAATCGGGCGTGAGAGCCGAAAAGGCAAAGTTACCCGTATCGGTCATAATGCCGACATAGAGCTGCGTTGCCACGGTTTGATCTATCGACTCCACACCATAGAGTGCCACGATGACGCAATACATCAAGAATGCGGTACTCGACAACTCGGGATAGGAGAACATAATGTCGAAGCCCTCGGCAGGGAAGAGGTGGTGGTCGATCAACACACGCTTTGCGGTGGTGTTCTTGGCAACCGCCTCGCCCAGTGCATCGGCACGAGTGAGCGAATTCATATCGGCACAAACGATAACATCGGCCTCGTCGAGAGCCTTCTCGGTGCGATGTTCCTCGTCGTTGCGATAGATGATAATATTCTCCGAGTTTGGAATCCAACGGAGGTAGTATGGGTAATTATTTGGCAAGGTGCAGGTAACCTTATGGCCACGAGCGGTCAGCACCTCGGCCAATGCCAACGACGAGCCTATAGCATCGCCATCGGGGTTTGTGTGGCCTACGATAACGATTTTCTTTGGCTCTGCGAGGAGATTTCGGAGTTCCTCAACTCTCTCTTTATCTATATTCATCGGGGCAAAGATACAAAAAAGAACGAAAAGTTGAGAGTGGAGAGTTGAAAACTTTTAATTAGAAATTAAAGGAATTGTGTACTTGACAGTCTTAACATCGCACAAAGAGTTGTTTTTTTGCAAAGAATTTTATAATTTTGCAATATTATCAGACAAACAAAAAACTCAATTATGAAGAGATTATTTACACTTTTATCGGTCATTTTCGTGCTCTCGCTCACTGCGTGTTCGAAGGATATTGTACCCACCACTGGTAGCATCTACGGCACAGTCTACGATGCTGCAACTGGAGAGATTGTAAACAACGCCTTGGTGACTCTTTTGCCCATCGGCAACTCGGTGACTACCGCCAGCGATGGCTCGTTCCAATTTATCGACATCTCGGCCGACAAGTACACAGTCCAGTGTTCGGCCGACGGATACTCACCTCGCAACCAGACGGTCATGGTCTACGCCGGCAGCTCCAACCACTGCGATATGCATTTGAGCAAAGAGCCTGTGATTGAAGGCTTTACCTTGTCAACCAACACCCTGAATTTCGACTCAAACGAGACGGAGAAGAGTTTCAGCATCCGCAACAATGGCAACTCGGGCGACATCTCGTGGAGCATCGGAACAATCAATGTCTCGTGGCTCAATGTCGACCCTACAATGGGTGTCACCTCGCAGGGTCAGCAGAGTAGCATCAAGGTGACCATCAACCGCTCGAAGATTACAAAGGATGAGTCTACCACCCTCATCATCGAGGCTGGCGGCGGCTCGAAGAGCGTTGCTATCTATGTGAATAGTGGCAAAAATAGCGGCAATGGAAGTGCCTACGAGGACTACTCTTCGGTAAAGACAAATATCGACACCGAGAACTTTTCGCTCAAGGTTACAAGGTGTAAGCGTAGCGGAAATTCGGTCAAGATGGAGTACACCTTGACAAATAACACATTCTACAGTACAAGTTGGAGCATAGACTCCACTCAATGTTACGCCTCTGACAATCTATACAACTCGTATGGTTGGGCTATGCTCGCACATACTTTAAGCACCAAAACGGGCGGCGGCTACGGTAGTAGCTTATATGGCGCACCTGTAGAAGCCTATCAGACCGTCAAAGGCTCTATAACCGTGAAGGTCGCAGACCCTTCAGCAAAAGAGCTCTCCTTCTATCTTAAAAATGTTAGCTGCGGTGGCGACATTCATGGAAACTACGACATCTCGATGGTGAATGTTCCAATCTACTAACCGCTTGTGGGTTTAGATAATTAAGGCGACTAACTTTTCGCAAGTTGGTCGCCTATTTTTTACTCTTCGACTGGAAGAATTTGCAGTATGCCGTTATACCGCAATTCTCGCACTTTGGTTTGCGGGCGAGGCAGGTGTAGCGGCCGTGTAGGATAAGCCAATGGTGCGCCTTGGGCAGAAGGTGCGAGGGAATATATTTCTCGAGCTGAAGCTCCGTAGCACGAGGGGTTTTAGCACCGACCGACAGGCCGATGCGTGCCGATACACGGAAGACATGGGTGTCGACTGGCATAACCTCCTTATTCCAAATGACCGCACCCATAACATTGGCGGTCTTGCGACCCACGCCAGGTAGGCGCATCATCTCCTCGATATCACTCGGCACCTCGCCACCAAACTCGGAAACAAGCATACGAGCCATACCCGCCAAGTTTTTCGCCTTGTTATTCGGATAGGAGATACTGCGGATATATTCGTAAATCTCCTCGGGCGAGGCCTTGGCCATATCGTACGGCGTAGGATAGGCCTCGAACAACGCTGGCGTGGTGAGATTTACTCGTTTGTCGGTACATTGAGCCGACAAGATCACCGCCACCAACAACTGATAGGGGTTCTCGAAGTTGAGTTCGCTCTCTGCCACAGGCATTGCTCGCTCGAAGTATTCGATTACGGCTTGGTATCTTGCTTCTCGTTTCATAGTTTTTTTATTAGGGGCGTTAGTGTTTTTTGCGAAACAATTTCTTCACAAATAGACCATATGCAACAATATTGCATACCTGTAATTCACTCGCTTTAATCTCTGCAAACCAGCGCTTTATAAAGTCGCCCACCGAGCCGATATGCGAATATACCCAAAGTGCCGTATTCATTCGCTCTCGCAAAAGATGTCGGCGTTGACGAGAGCCATTATAATGCTCATCGAACCACAACTTTATGTTCGACGACGAGTCGCAGAAGGCGAGTCGTTTCGCAAGGCTTGTACTATGACTTACGCTATCGGGAAAAACACAATGCACCGCTGTTGCACGATCTATGTATGCCACATTCGAATGTGCCGCCACATAGAGCCACATCGGCAGATCCTCGGTCAGCCACTCGGGGCGATTTTCGGGTTGCTCGGTGGCGTAATAGTCCAAAACCAAATCTCGGCGAGCCAGTGTGGTGCAGTTCTCCACGCACCAATCGTGTAGCAAAGCATCGAGCGTTGTATGCCCCTCCCCTATCGGGAAGCGACCGACAAGTTCGCCTCTCTCGTTCCTGCGCTCTGCAAGAGTATAGCATAGCCCCACATTCGAGTTGGTCTCCATCAGCGCCACCTGCTCGGCAAGACGGTTTTCGTCGCACCAATAGTCGTCTCCATCGCAAAAGGCGACATATTTACCCCTTGCAGCCTCCACGCATCGGCGATAGTTCGCACGCCAACCGACATTCTCGGTCGAGGCAATGAGATTTATCTGCGGATAGGCCTGTGCAAACTCTTTGCACACCCCCAAAGTCTCGTCCGTACTGCAATCCTCGCCGAGGATAATCTCTACACCAAAGTCGCATCGTTGCGCCAAAATAGCATCGAGCGCACAACCCAAGTACGGCTCGTGGTTGTAGGTCGTTACGATAACGGAGACAAGAGGTGTCATAGCACTATAATTTTGTCAATTTTGCAAGTTTTGAGAGCAAGGTCTTCTCCTCGCCACTCGCAAAGCGCACAACAAGTTTATGGTCGGTAGCGAGTGGTACAACCTGTACTATTTCGCCCCTACCAAAGCGAGGATGCTCGACACGCTCACCTACAGAGTAGGTGCAAGCCTCGTTTGTAACCTGGCCAACGGTCGAGGTATTCACTCTACGCATACCCGAAATATCTCGCTGTGGAGTCTTCACAACAGGCTCCTCTCGCTTGAAAAAGCTCTCCGGTTTGCGGTTTGCGTTTTCCGTTTTTTGCTGGTAGCGGACATCGAAACGGCGGCGCAGAGCATCGAGAGCCGAATTGTCGCCACCTCCGCCACCAACGACCTTGATATTGCCAGCGCCTCCACCCTGCTCGCCACGAGGTTGGCGTTGGCGAAGGTTGAAATCGCACTCGACATACTGCTCATCAATCTCCGAGAGGAAACGGCTCGGCTTCGAAAACTCCATATTTCCCCACTTGAATCGCATATCCACACACGACAAGGTTGCCAACGACTTGGCTCGGGTGAGAGCAACATAGAACAGTCGTCTCTCCTCCTCGATGCCCTCGACCGTCTCGAGCGCACGCTGTGAAGGGAAGAGATTCTCCTCGCAACCTACGACATATACATAGTCGTACTCCAAGCCCTTTGCCGAGTGCACGGTCATAAGAGTCACTCTATCGCTATCCTCCTCGTCATCCTTCTTATCCATATCGGTAAGGAGCATCAACGATTGCAACCACTCCTCGATGGTGGCACTCTCGTACGACTCACGCTCGCCGTTACGAATCTCGGCCTCGACCTGCTCGTGGAACATCTGCATAGAGTTGACCACCTCCTCCAAGTTGCCCACAGCCGACTGCGCCTCGGGGCTATTCTGCTCACGATAGAATGGTAACAAACCGCTTCGTACGGCAACCTCCATACCGAAGTCGTACAGCCCCTTATGCTCTCGCTCGAGCGACAACGAACGAATGAGCGCAACAAACTCGGTGACCTTCTTCACGATAGCCTTCTCGACACTATCGGCAGGAGTGCGCTCGACCAGAGTATCTACCGCCTCCCACATCGACACCTGTCGCTCCTTGGCCATAGCCTCGATGCGAGCCACGGTGGTATCGCCGATACCTCGTGCCGGAGTGTTGATTATGCGCTTGAAGGCCTCGTCGTCGAGCGGATTTATGATAAGGCGGATATACGAGAGCATATCCTTGACCTCCTTATGGTCGTAGAACGAGCTACCCTTGTAAATCAGATACGGCACACCTCGCTGGCGCAACGAGTGCTCCAACGCTTGCGACTGCGCATTTGTGCGGTAGAGAATTGCCACATCGCTCCACTTGTTGCCACCCTCACGCACCCTATCACGCAAGTCTCCAACCACCAAATCAGCCTCCTCTCGGTCGGTATAGGCCTTGAAGATGCGAATCTTATCACCACTTGCACCCTCCGAGAAGCACTTCTTCTTCAGCTGTCGGGAGTTGTGGTTTATAATCGAGTTGGCTGCGTCGACAATGGTCTGCGTCGAGCGGTAGTTCTGCTCCAACTTGAAGACCTTTGCCTGCGGATAATCCTTCTGGAAGGAGAGAATATTCTCAATCTTGGCCCCTCGGAACGAGTAGATACTCTGTGCATCGTCGCCCACTACGCAGATGCGAGAGTGGTGTTGCGCCAAGCGGCGGACGATGATGTACTGGGCGTTGTTGGTATCCTGATACTCATCTACGAGGATATACTGAAAACGCTCCTGATACTTTGCCAGCACCTCGGGGTGGTCACGGAAGAGGAAGTTGGTCTGCAGGAGCAGATCATCGAAGTCCATCGCTCCGTTCAACTTGCAACGACGGCAGTACTCGGCATAGAGGTTGCCAAATTCGGGCATCTGCATACGCCTATCCTCGGTTGCAAGCATCGAATTTTGGATATATGCACCTGGAGTGATAAGGTTGTTCTTCGCCATCGAAATTCGTGAGGCGATAACATTTGGCTTGTACTTATCGTCGCTCAAACCTCGCTCCTTGATGATGGTCTTGAGGAGATTTTTGCAGTCGGTAGGCTCGTAGATGGTATACTCCTTTGGATAGCCCAACACCTCGGCATTCTCACGCAAGATTCGTGAGAATACGGAGTGGAAGGTACCCATACAGATGTAGCGGCTACTTGCGCCGACCATCTGCTCGATACGCTCACGCATCTCGTTCGCCGCCTTGTTGGTAAAGGTCAACGCCATAATCGAGTGCGGAGCAACACCCTGCGCCAACATATAGGCGATGCGGGTGGTCAGCACACGAGTCTTGCCCGAACCAGCACCGGCAATAATCAGTGATGGCTCGTTATATGCCTCCACAGCAGCACGCTGTGCGGGGTTCAAACCCTTCAAAATCTCTTCATTCGTCATAGTGGCTACAAAGATATAAAAAAGACGAGAGACGAAAGACGAGAAACGAGAGTTTTTTTACATTTTCGGTAATTAGCCATTAACCATTGGTCATTAGCTTTTTTTATGTTATCTTTGTAGCCACAAGCCGAGAAGGTGAATTCCCAGAGGGTAAAATCGGAACGATTTAGGGTACAACAAGCAACTTCCCGAGGGGTGAAATCGGAGGCGATTAGACTATTTTTGTGCTAAGCGAGGGAGCAAAAGCGCAGCATAGTAAGCCTATGTGAGCATTTTGCTATCCGAAGTGCAGTGCAAAAAGAGTCAACTGACGCAGCGGAGCGAGAGCAGAAGGAGTTTACTCATTCTGCCGAGCCGCCAGGAAGAAAAGACCACGAAGGGGGATTAATCGGAACGATTTACAGTACAAAGAGTAATAAGATAACAAACATAAAAAGGTATGGATATAGCTCAATTGAAAAGAAAAGAAAATATTGCCGAATATATATTGTATTTGTGGCAATTGGAGGATTTGTTGAGAGCGTTGCAATTTTCGCCTGAGGCGATATATTCGACATTAGTAAAGCCTAGGCAACT
>JAEIGA010006455.1_pt1 | contig 17853 bp, 11 predicted proteins | sample 9270691 | NCBI WGS metagenome assembly JAEIGA01 (sample SAMN17057246, study PRJNA624740) | gut metagenome | biome: biome; isolation source: fecal sample | host: Bos grunniens | place: China: Xizang | collected 2019 | reverse complement strand
TTTGCACCCATATTAAACTACCTCTTTATGTAAACATCAGGACCAATTAAACTCACAGAAATACCAGAGCTAAATAGTATTTTTAATTTATCCCAAAATCTAAGTCGAATGTCAGAACCAACTACACCTTTTATATAAGGTGACTTCACTTTAATAGCTAAATAGCCATAATCTGTTTTATCTCCTAAAGATACTTTCAAAATAAGTAACCTCATTTCATATAAATATTGTTTCAATATTATATTTAGCAAATTAAAAAAAATAGAAGCATACTTATAATTTAGCATGCTTCTATTATAATTAATATAAATTATTCTTTATAATTTATAGTATACTTGCCAGATGTAGCAGACCAAGGTTCTCCATGATTTTCTGCTCGAGTCCAACCAACATTAAATGTTATATGACCTGCAGTTAAACCAGGTAGAGCTTCAAAGGCCTGACTATTAATTGTACTTGGTATACCATTAAAATTTACTTCTTGTAAAGCCGAGCATACTTTAAAAGCAAACATACCAATATCAGTTACGCTGTCTGGAATTGTAATACTTGTTAAAGCAGAACATTTATAAATGCTCATACTATCTAAGTAAGTAACTGTACTAGGAATTTCAAGTGTTTCAAGAGATATGCAACCCATAAGCATCTGATGCGTAAATTTAGTAAACTGTGGATTATCCTGCGGTAATTTTATAGACTTTAAACTAATACAGTTTAGGAACGCATAGGAACCAATCTGATTTACACTATCAGGTATATCAATGGTTTCTAATGCTATACAATCTTGGAAGGCATAACTTCCTATTGTAGTTAATGTATTTGGTAATTCAATATAAACAAGTTGAGGATTACTAATACTATTTATGGCTGTTACTGTATAGTCTTTATCATTAATAGTAAGCACTGGTGGAATACTACAGAATGGGTCAGTATAACTAAATGACGTGATAGCAACAGTCATATTAGTATTATTTACTGCGTAAGTAATTTTACTTAAGTCATTCATGCTTATTATACGTTCTCTATCTAATTCAAATTGTGCATAGCAGTCCATTGGACCTTCAATAGCAGAACAATCTGGTGACCAATAACTAAACTTATATGGTAGCTTAGTATTCGGCTTAACTAAAAGCTCAGCCCCTTCATAAACCGCTTTATGACCATATAATGTTTCTACAGTGCCTAAATAAGTATCTTCTAAATAAAAGTTTATTGGATAACTACGAAGTTCCTGTTCAAATGCAATATACAAAGTAGTATCACGGAATACATTTCGTAGTGCACTTAAATCTGGTACGTCGTTGGGTTTAAAACTGTACTTGTATTCACCTAAGCTATAATCATATTGTACTGTTGAGTCTTTGGTTAGATACTGTTTATCAGTTATTAAACCTTCTGCAATTGGGTCTTTAATATCATAAGCTTCGCTAGTACTCCAAGTATCAATAGTCTCAGTATATTTATAGAGTTCTACTGTTCCAGTAGTATCCATATAAATTATATCATAACTTAAATTATGGAATATAATATTAAGCTGTGGGAACCATTTCTTCAGGTTAGACATACGTTCGCTGGTCATATCATCAGTAATTTCACAAGTGCCGCTTAAATACGCATAAGTAGTAGGAATATTCTTATCTGTTATACCAGCTACTTTACTAAGCGATTCCATAAATTCATATGTTACCGCATTTTCACCCGTCCAGTCTAAGCCAATTAAACGTAAATTACCAATATTATATCTGTCACCAGTTTTAAAGCGCTCTAAAATGCTCTTAATATCAAGCTTAGGACAATTTTCAATACGAAGAGTAGTAATATTCGTGCTATCTAAAGAAATGTCTGTAAGATAAATCTGGTTAGTTAAAACTAGGCTTGCAATTGTTTCGGGTAATTCTAATATACTAATATAGCCAGCATCTGGGAGCTCTACAGAAGTTATACCTGAACCCTTAGCATAAATTTTTTCTATATTTTGACAATTGCTTACTACAAGAGGATTCGTTAAATTAGGACAGTTAGAAATATCAATTTCTTTTAAAAGCGCATTAGTACCTACGTCTACATGATGTAAATTTAAATTTGTATATCCGGGAGTGCTATCACCAATTTTTAGTTTAGTAAGTTTTGTAGCCTTAGAAACATCAACATAACCACAATATAATGGTGCTAAGTCACCTAAAGACGATAAATCACTCGCGCCATAGATGTAAGTTTCAGTATCATTAAATACTTCTGGCTTACCTGTTTCTTCATTAAGAGGCGCACCAAATGTAACAACTGCATTTTTAGATACACGTTCTTGTTGTAAATTAAGTGTAATATCATCACCAGATACAGCCTTATATCGAACACCAGCATAGACATTAGAGAATGGAGTAAGTGTTATGTCTGCATTGGGTTTAACTACTTCTATACTTTGACTAATTAATTCATTACGAGCAGTTACATCTGCAATTTCCTGGTCAGACATGCCGTCTTCAATAGCTCCGAGTGTAGGAGTATAAATACGTAAGTATATCTGGTCTGTAAAATAATCACCAGCATACCACTTACTATCACAATAGCGTAAACGGTTATTTACAAAATATCTAAAGTGGCTTTCACCATCACCTGTTACCTGATATAAATAGGTAGATGTTGCGTCACTTATGCCGTCACCATTTGAATCGTACTCAGGACGAGCTAGAGATACATATTTATATTCAGCGTCTTCATTATATACAGAGGCGCTCCATTTTGAAGAACCTTCGTTAATAATTTGATTAATTAATTTTTCTTCAGTTAATGCTCCTGCGCGCAATTCCGCATAAGTATTACGAATATAATCAGGGAAACATTCTCTAAAATTACACCATAAAGTAGAGTCTTGACCATTATAAACCTTTTGACCATCAACAACATCAGTGTCTTCATTATAATAATCAAATACTTTTTTACCTTCGTTATTTATTCCATAACTTGTGTCATTCAATCTGTTACTTTTATGACCTATTCTTAGAATAGGCGGGAAAGGTTCTTCCAAGAGTGTCTTCACACTCGACCTCTCCTCTGCAATTTCATTTTTGGATTATAGTTGCAGTTCAGACTGTTGCATACTCTATAAAATTATTCATAGAGCCCTTTTCGCTCAGTCGTTGTAGGCGATTAATTATAATTTTATCGATATTTTGTTGTTCCCAATAGGGAATCCTTAATAAATTTATATTATTACTTTCACAATACTGTGTTTTAATTTTATCTCGGGTTTTTATTATTTTAAAATTTTCCTGATTAATTCGCTTTATACCAAGTATGTGCCATTTATTTATTTGGGTATCAATTAAATGATTATATTTTTCTAATACATTTGTTTTTGCACAACCACATGATTTTCGCCTACCAGTTAGCAAAAGTTCTTTATTTGGTATTAGTATTTCTTTTGGATTACCACAATCACATTTACAAACGTAGCACTTTTTATTTTTGGAATTACGCTTAACGCCTGTAACAGTTAAATGATTGAACGTTTTATTTATAAGCGACATATCCAATGAATTTTAACCTCCTTCCAAAAATTATTAAACAATATCGATAAAAATTAATCTTCCTAGGCGTTGTCCGTCTCCGGAGTTTCGCCGTATATAAGAAAAGGTTTTACTACGACTAATATCAATCGTAAAAATAGGGGAACCATTTACCAGTTTCCAATATATTTCCATCATCATCTTTGTCGTGCCAATAAGTCAAGAATAAGTTCTTAGCTCTTTGGTCAACCATTAAAGCAAAGAAAGTGTATACATAGTAAATAGCTGTATAGTGTAAATCAAAATAACTTTCAAACTCATCACGGAATTTTGCCAAACGATACTCTTTGGTATCTGAAGTATAAACTTGACCTAAAACATCTGTGTATGGTTCGCTAAGGGACTCATTGGTTGCTTGGTCCGTATTGGTAGAGATGACCCAATCATGCATTACTTTAAATCTCTTAATCATTTCAGCTTTAAGATTCGCAATAGCTGTTTGGTCTTTAACTGCAGCGTCCTCGAGGTCCTCAAGAGTGCCTAACTCCGGATGATAACGTGCCTCAAAATCTGCAGAATAATCTGTAGGAATCGGACCTAAAAATCTAACGCAGTCAGAAGTGTTATTACAAAACTCCCAACATTCTGTGTCGTAGCCGGAAGTAAAACCAAAAACATTTTCTGCATCTTTATCAAAATTAAAGTTACCCTTTGAAGAGAACTTAACATCATTTCGCTCAGCTAACTCATTTTTAGTAATATTATTTATAAGATGTGTATCATCTGTATCTAAATGGAAGATAACAATGGGATAACCAGCTATTGTTGTTCTTACGCGTTCATCATCATATTGCGGTAAAACTTTTTCAGAATAAAGTGTTTCTACAAAGTTAGCATTTTGCGTGTTATGTGTACCAGTAGCTTCTGCATAATCAACTTTAAGACAAAATACTTTAGCGGGCAATTCGCCTTCCATATGAATTAATGAGTCATTGTGTTTGGTCTTCCAGTTCTTTCTAACATAGCCGGCAGAAGATGTACCTTGAACATCTATTTGTGCTAAAATTTCATCAAAATTTAATTCTGGCTTAGTGGGATGCTCAAAAATCATTCTAACAGATTTTTTCTTTTTATCACCTTTATAAGTAGGCATCTTACCAATAAATGTTACGGTAGGAATTTTTTCTTTAAGCTTACTGTATGATAACTCAAGAGTTTCGGGATTATAAATATCATTTTCTGTTTGAATATTTATTTTTGTTAAAAGGTCTGAAGTACCTGCAATATAATTCTGTAAAACTTGTTTAGCATTTAAGTAGGTATCATAAATACGTATATTATAAATATCTATGCTGCAGTCTTCAGAACCTATTGTAATATTTCTCGGAATGGCTTGATTAAATAAGTCGGAACCAGTATATTGAACTACGCCAGAAAGAACTCCATCTAAATAAATAGAAATAAACCTTGTGCCAGCACTAACCGGTTCTACACATATACTAATTCTAATTTTTTGGTCTTCTTTATAATTACAACTTACTGCATTTTGAGCGGATTGCAATATAGCTGTATCTGGAGTAATTTTTAATCCAAGCCAGTTTGACTCAACAACATCAATACAACTTAAAGGCATCGCATTTCTATTATTAACATCCCTAATGGCAAATTCCAGGTCAATAGTCTTACCATATTCTTTAAAATCCTTTTCAAAGGGTTTAAAATTAATTGTAACTTTAGATTTACCGGAAACTCTTAGACATGTATCGCCTAGGTCGTCCTTAACCCAACCATTAGTGGTCCAGTTAAAGTCTTCAAAAAATGCTACATTTTGGCCATTATATTCCCAAGTTCCGGGATTACTTTCCTGATTTGAACGGTTAGCGGAAGTTAAAGCTAACTCTAGATTTTCGGTAACTGGCTCTGCCTTAACACTACTTTCGGTAACTTTTAAAACGTGTTCTTTATACGCCTGTTGATTCATTGTTATATTGTGATATGAAATACGGAAAACAACTTTATCGCCAATTGGGTAATCACGTGTATTCCAATACTGCTTCGCGGAATTAATTGTAATTTGTTGTGGTGTTGAATATTGAATAAGTTCACCATCAACTTCATGTAAAATTGTAAGTATAACTGTAGGAGTATCATTATTTACATCATAAACAGTATAAGGAATAGATACTAAATCGCCTTGACTTACAGAGTCTACTGCATAAAATGAAGAAATAAATGGCACATTGCTGGTAGTATCAATAACCATTAGGTCATAACGTAAATGATTACTTACTAATAGTATGCCATTAATAGTTGCTGCCATGTAAACATCAAGTGTGTGTATACCATGTGAATTATGGTTCGATAGGTCTACCCACATTGTTTGTCCTATGGCACTAGACGTTACTGTCATAGTTTGTGCTTGAGAGTCATTTTCGCCGTCTATCACAAAATATACAGTTTTTGCTACATCAGCGCCACCAGTTGGGGTAAAATCAAAACGAAAAGAACCAGAACCATCTTCAGCAAGTCTAATATGTGTTGAGTCATCAAAAGATGAGGCCAATGATAATGAAATAACATTAATGTTATAAACTAAACTTTCTGAATTACCATATTTATCCACACAAGTCAATTTAACTGAGTTTTCACCGCTAAGTAAGTAAGGGGAAACATCAATACTGATAAATTGAGGATTACCTTCATCATCTAATTGTGCACAAGAGAGTGTGGCTTTTGGCTTTAATTCAGAATTATTTAAATCACCGACATAAATACTACAGTTATAGTTTCCTGTATATCGGTCTCCAGGCATCTTTTTAGAGATAAAACGTATAGGTAAATTGCATATCTGATTTTTACCTGCTATAAGATTATGATTATCTAAACCAGATTCTAACATATAGTCTATATAGGTACCAGTGCCACCTCCGCTACCACCTATAATTTCTACGCCTTCAGAAACTACTTGACCATTCGCTGTTAAGTACAGTTTACTATCAGTATATTCCAGGCCGTCTACAGTTGGATTTTCTGCAATATAAGTTTTAATCTCACTTACATCATTAATCAAAACTTCCTGTTCTGCAATAATATCATCAAGATTTTCAGTAGTAGCTGAAATACTTTTTAATTCTGCATAAGGAGTTCTACCATCACCGACTTTAAGGATTACTGTATTGTCGGGACAGTATTGTATAGCGATTTCGCCTTCTTCAAGAATAAAATTGCTATATTGCTCCCAATCGGCAGTAGTACCTCTGCGATGTTGTACTATATTAGCCATTTAATCGGAATCCTTTCTACTTAAAAATTTTTAATTAAAGTCTCTATAAATTATAGTATATAAAAATAATATACGCAGGACCCATTAAGAGTCCTGCGTATATTTAACATAAATAATTAATTATAAGAAAGGATTACCAAACGTCGCTTGCAGAACCACCTGAAATAATGAGTACTGTCTCAGATTCACCAAGATACATCTGGTTGTCAGCACCTACGCGAATATACTCAGCTTCAATATCAGAAACACGAGTATTCATTGCATCATTAAGACTATTAGCATGTTCTTTAGCATTCTGTTCTGCTGCGTTCCAAGCTGCTACCTGAGTAGGAGTTACCTCAACCATATCAGCAGCATGAGCGTGTTTCTTAGCAACAGCGTCTTCAATGTCTTCAAGAGAACTTGTATGAGCATGGTCATTTTTTTCAAGTTCAGTAACACGAACATTCATTGCGTCGTTAAGACCGTCTGCGTAATCTTTGGCACCAGTATTAACAGTTTGAGCCTGTCCGTCTTTTGGAGTTACAGTGAATGTACCCTCTGTTCCAGATGCAAAGGTGTAAGTAGTATTCGTATCAGGAAGTGCATCTACTATGGAATCAATTTCCTCTTTAGTATATGCGCCTACTTGTTCAGCAGTTACACCATGCGGATTTTTTGTATTAGCTACATGTTTGTCTAAATCGCCTTGAGAAGCTTTTTCACCGATACTTTGAGTAAGAACATCAACAATATCTTTATTATCCTTTAATGCAGCAGCTAATTCGTCTAAAGTATCTAGTGTTTCTGGAGCACCGTCAACAAGAGCAGCTACTTTTGCATCTGCGTATTTCTTAGCGCCCTTAATAGTATCACTATCTGCAGTATCTGTGGCGTCACCTATTAAGTCACTCTTAGTATCATCTACATATTTTTTAGTTGCGCCGGTTTCAGTAGTCCAAGTTTTTAATTCATCTACGTCATCACTAATAGCGCTAACATTATCGATAGTTTCAAATTTAGCATCTGCATCATTCTTTGTATAAACGTTACCAGCATCAGCTTTTCCATCGATATTGCCTTGTAATGTTGCTCGTACTGCCTCAAGTTCATCATCAGTGGCATAAGTGTCATCTAGCTTACTAATGGCTGTTGCATTTGCTTCAGCTTTAGCAAAAGCCTCATCAGCTCTATCTTGTGCAGCATCAGCAGCATCAGCAGCTACTTTTACTTGAGCAGCAACAGAACCAGCTTCATCAGCAGCGCCATTTAAAGTATCAATGGCTTCCTTATTAGCTTTAGATAAGGTATCTGCAGCGTCTGCAACATCTTCTAACTCTGCAATTTTACCAAAAACAGTAGTTGCAGTAAGTTCATCAGTAATAGTACCAATAGTAGTTGATTTAAAAGTATCGAAGTCAGATGCTTTTACATATGCAACAGAACCGGTAGAAAGGGCTGTATCAACTTTAGCAATAAAAGTTTCCCAATCATCTTTAGCCCATGCATGAACATCAGCGGCAAGAGCAGAAAGCCAAGGAAGTGCTTTAAAAGTTGATTTACCATCACCTACTTTAAAAAGAGTTGTAGGCGCAGTAGTAATAGTTTTGCCGTTACCGTCTGTAGCAGTATTTTCAGGAATAGCTACAGCAGCAACTTCACCGGCTTTAAGAATCTTATCATCTGATAAACCATTCCAAGCAGCTAAGGTATCGTATTTTAATTGAATTCTAGTTTTTATATTATTAGCCATTTATGTTTACCTCTCAATTATATTAAATTATAATATGTTTATGCAAGTGGAGTTGCAGGAATATCTGCAGCAGAACCGCCAACTAAGAATAGCTCTTCAGCACCATTTACCAATTTGTCAGTACTGATAGCATTAACTTCTAGCTCGCCAGTCTCTTTAACAGAAATTGTGTTAGGATTGGTAACAAGACCTGTAGCGTCGTCAATAACTGCAGCAGTACCCTTAACTAAACCTAACGCAGTAGCGGTAGCTATAGGAAGGTCAACAATCTGGCCTTCACCAGGGGTAACTGTCTGACCATTTATAGTAATGCCTTTAAGCGTAAGAGCAAGTAAGTCCGCATCCTCAGTAGAGAATAGGCCTTCTACATCGTCTCTATTATTTGTAATCCATTCAGCAAGACCATCAACATCACCAGCTGCAACTTTTTGACCTGTAGTAACAGAGCCATCATCATTAAGAATTAACTTAGATAACTTGGTGGCATCATCGTCAGAAATTAAATTTTTGCCATCTTTAATTGAAAGCACACCATCGACTACAGTAAAATCTGCAGTATCTGCGGACTTAATTGTCAAGCCTTCTAAAGTAGTATCAATAGCATCAATACGTTCAACAATTGTGGTATCATCGTATTTGTCGGCGCCTTTAAGGTAATCGCCTTCAATGGTAGCAATACGTGATTCATAATCAGATAACGCATCAGGTAAGCCTGTAACTTTATCTTGAGCAATAGTCTTAACAGCAAGTACACCATCAGTTATAGTGAACTCATCAGCATCAGCTGATTTAACAGTACGAGCATTAATTTGAGCTTCAGCTTCATCGAGGCGTTCTACAATAGCAGAATCATCATATTTATCCGCGCCAGTTAAATAGTCACCTTTAATAGTCGAAACATCTGTATTTAAAGTTTCTACATCGGACGCAAGCTTAGCGGCACCAGATTCGTCATTTTCAATCCAGTCTGCGATTTCTTTAATAGTATCATAAGCTTCAGCAATTGTACCTGTATCGTCACCAGTAAGAACACGTTTAACAGCAGCTTCTTCAGCATCTTTAGCGGCAGTTGCAATAGCTTCGTCAATTTCTTCCCTATCAGTTGAATCTAAATGGTCATCTTCAATAGCTTTTACACGATTTGCAAGCGCGGTATCATCGTAAGTAGCTTCTTCAATTAATTTGTAAATACCAGTAGCTTCAACTGCATCACCAGCGCCTTCGGCAGATTCTGGTTGAGCTTTAACACCAATAGCGTCTGCATTAGCCTTTATACTTACTTGTAAATCTGCGAAAGCCTTGTAGAAGCCAGTAGCTTCAGCTTCATCAGTAGCTTCAGAGCCAATTGTAGCATTAATAGAATCAATAGCTGATTGAAGTTCAGAAAGGTCAGTTTCAACAGCAGAAGTATCGCCTACATTTTTGGTTTCAAAAGTACCGTCTTCTTTTTCAGAAAGAACCCATACTTTAACAGCTTCGCCTGCAAATGCTGTAGCGATTAATTGACCTGCATAAGGATAAGGAACAACTTTCTTATCAGCGCTTTCGTACCAATAAGTAGAAACACCTTCAGTTTCTGCGCCTTTAGTTAAATAGTAATTTAAGTCCGCTTGTGTAGCAAATACGCTAGAAATATCAAGAGGACCGTATTTTTGTCGATTTAGGTTTACGCCAAGAGTAGCAAAACCTTGATATTCAAAAGCCATTATTTATTGTCCTCCTTATTAAGATATATTAAATGTATAACGAGTAGCAGCTAAGCCCTCATCACTTCTACATGCGAACACAGTATATGATGTAGCAGTAAAACCATTGGCACCTTCAACAGAAATTGGTTCAGTGATATAATTGAAATTGCCCTTTACATCAAGGCCCATACCGTCAATGTCTTTAACTTCATTAAGCGTAGCAGAACCTGGAACAGCTATCATAATAAATTTTGTACCAGCAGGTATATTTAAATAAGATAAGCCGTCTTTAGTTGTAACATTAAAGTTCTTAGTATTCGCATTTCTAGGTGTTGTGCCCCTAATAAAGGCGCTATCAATAGTTTCAGGAATACTTGTAGCAACCGTATAGAAGGAATTACGATAGCCAACTACTTTTACTCCTGCAGATTGTTCGCTTGAATTAGTAGTGATTGCGCCAGCAACAGCTTCACCAATATTATTTATAGGTGTACGAGGTGAATTACCCCAAGTACATTTATTAGTTATAGTTGCATAAGTTTTACCTTTAGAACTATCATCATCAATTTGAATTTTATCTGTCAATGTCCAAGTACCATCAACACCTTGAACACTTGCAGTACCCGCTTTATCACAAGAAACTTCATAAGTAGCTGTACAGCCCGCAGCTGTATCAGCAGTACCTGTGCCGCCTTCATAACCAAAAGAATAAGTACCATCAGTAAAAGTACCATCCCATTTAAGAGTGGTAATGTAACTACCGATTTCTTTGGAAGCAGCGGAAGTATTACTGCTTGCAGAAGCAGTTAATGAGAATTTAGGCTGAGTAATAGTGGGAGCAATAGTCTCAGCCATCAATCTGCTAATAAGAGCTTCAAGAGATTTACCAGTAGCTTCATATGTAGATGATGTTGCACCTTCAGGAAGCTTTAAAGCACCGATATCAGAAGTATAAGTTAAATCTTTTGAAAAATAAATATCTTTTGCATCATAGTTACCATCAAGAGCAGCCCATACACCATTTTCAGTATAAGCATAAGCTGTGCGACCTACAACATCTCCAGCAATAACTTTTGTAACAATTGCAATATTACCTTCATTTACATCTTCAGTAATATAATTTTTTAATTTTGCGCCCTCAGAATCGCCCTCGACGCTTGTAAGGTCTGCAGCGTTAACCTGAAATACTGCATTGCCCATAGTAGACATTGCAGCAGTAATTTCATCGAGTTTGGCATTAAATGATTCTTCAAGTGCACTTGAGATTTCATCACCAACATAAGGTAAGTTAGCGTATGCAGTAAAACCGTCACCAATTTTGATTTTAACCGCTTCTACTTTTGCAGAAGGATTTTCTTCAGTTGGTGCTGTAGGAATAAATTCTACAGCAGGTTCACCTTTAGCTAAGACATAACCCTGTAGCTCTTCCCATTTGCCTTGAGTACCATTGAGTAGCAAAATACGAGTTTTTAATTGAGCCATCTAAAAGAGTCCTTTCTTACTAATTTTGTTTTTTTTTTAATAAAAATTTATATTAAGCTAAGAGCTCATCTGCAGAACCGCCATTGATAACTTCTATGTCTTCAACAGAAATTTCTACATTAGGGGTATCTATAGCTTCATATTTAAATATATCAGGATTCCATCTATAAAGAGTAGCCTGATTAGATGCCTTATATAAATAATAGAGTTGCTCCGATTCAGGTGGAGTAGGAAAATCTAACTCAGTAGGAAATATTAAAATTTCAGAGTCAGCATCTTCACCAATAAAATCTAAGTCTAAATAAGGAGTTACTCCATCACCTATCTTTAAACGTGTTTTACCATCAAAACAAAACACAGCGAGTGGCTCACCTGCAGCTAAAACTGGATTTGTGCGCTCTATAGCTGCTTGCTGTCCACGTTTAAATTTAATTTGTTGATTAATTATTTTGGACATCAGTTATCCACCCTCCATCGATTCGGTCTATATTTATATCAAGGTCTTTAACGGCGTCTTCAATAGCGGAATCAACATCAGAAAATTTTACATAATCTTCTAATGATGTGTTAATCATACCTTGTATATCTTGATTATTTAATGTTTGTACTGTATCAGCTAAAGCATCAACTTCATCTTGTAATTGTGGTATAGTTTTATCAGAAAGTTCAGTAAGAGTATCTGTTAAAGCCGCTGCGGTAACTTTAAGTTCTGAAACATCTGAATATAATAAGGTTTGGTCTATATCTAATGATGCTTGAGCAGCCGCTATGGATTCTACACGAGTATTAAGTTCATCTAATTGCGTAGCAACTCGTACAGAAATTTCATCTAGAGCTGCATCAATACCAGATACCTTTAAGCCAGAGTTCGTAACTGAAAGATATGATTCAGTTTCTGGGTCTATACGTGTAGATATTACACTTTCCTTAATTTGAATACCTTCACCTTCAGTATAAGGTGAAAGCATATCTTCCAATGGGACTACACTAGTTTTCGTTCCACTAGTAGTATTCCAAATAAATACTAAAGAATTATTTGCAGAATCATAGCCCACATCTTCAATTAAACCTGCAACTGCAAATTCAGCTACATCTAGTTTACTAATTACCTTACCATTTACACTACATAGTTCAATTTCACCAGTATTAGCGTTATAGTTTAATTTAGAATTAGAGCTTATAAAATCTAAAGAAACCCATTCAAGTACATTATTTGCAACCTTGAAGGGAATTGTTAAATCATAGGCAGAATCGAATCCGGCTATAGCAATTTGATTTATTTTATTAAAACTCAAACTAATATCATCAGGTAAGTATGTACTTAAAGATAAGTCCTTATAAGGAGTTTTACCATCGCCTATTTTTAATTGTATTTGTCCGTTAGTACAAAATACAACAATAGGTTCACCCTCTGCTAAAGTAGGATTTAACTGCTGCAAAGCAGTGTCAGTACCTCTTCTTAATTTTATAATATTAGCCATTATACTATTTCACCGCCATCAATAACTAAATTACTAAGTTTAGTATCGAAGTCGGTAAACATCTTAGTTACAATTGAATTTTGAAGGGGATTAATACTTGTAGCGTCTAACTTAGCGTCTACAATAGTTTTATTTGCGCCAGATTCTACAGAAGCAAGTTTAACCTTATCTGCATCAGAATAATCATTAGTAGATAAGCCCTTACCGTCAATTTTATCAACCTTACTTTGAAGTGCTTTTGTAATTACTCTATTCTCAACTGGATTAGTAGAGTCCTCTGATAAAGTAGAATCAATTTCAATTTCAACAATTTCTCCAGATTCTGGGTCTTGTGTAATAGTTCCGCCAATATAGTCTAACTCCATATAAGGCGTTTTGCCATCACCAATTTTTAATTTTGTAGAACCATCTTCACAAAAAATAACAATAGGCTCACCTTCGGCTAAAATAGGATTTTTGGCCTCAATAACCGACTGTGGGCCTCTTTTTAATTGATATGTAATTTGTACTATTTTTGTAGCCATATATCTAAATGAACCTCTCTTATTAGTTAATATATTAAACTATAAATTATTGTACAAAAGAAAAGTCCAGAAGTAAGCTCTGGACTTATAAAAATTTATAAATTTATATACTATAGCTAAATATAATTTAACTGCAGGTTTCTTACCGGTATTTCCAACTGAAGTTGTCATATTTATTGTCCAGTTTACCGTATCTCCGTCAGTACTTACTGTTAGAATGGCTTTAGCATAACAATTAGAATAATCGTAATTATGCACAGTATTATTTGCGTCTGTCCAGGAACCCTTTTCACCTCAGTCATCTACAGTTAATGTTGCTGAAGTCTCACTGACCCAAGCCATAAATATTCACCCCATTAAATAAACTTTATATAAAATATTGTACTTTAGACTATAAAGCAAATAAGCCAAGTGCATATTAATAAGTGCACTTGGCTTATCTTATAAAATCACTATTAAATCGATGGCATAAACAAATCTAAACGAGACGTTTTGTGTGTTAATGCGGATTCAAAAGTTTCTTCTGAGATTTCTTCAACCACAGTAGTATCGTCTTTTGGAATAGGTTCGCTATTGGACTCAGTACATATGTATTGTTGAGTAAAACCACTCTCATCAGTTAATCTAAAATATTTCATACTAAATTCGTACTCCTATTAACTACCTATTAAATAGGCGACATTTTTAAATATTTCTTCTTCAGTTAAACATCTTTCATATATCAAAACATTTTTATTTAATTCAAATAATTCATCTTTAGTTGGCGCTAATGACGGTTTAGATATACGACAGCCATTTAATAATAGATTTGGCATCTCTGCTGATAACATCTTATGTCCATCGAGATAGAATGTGATAAGCCCTCTATCATATAAAAGAGTAAGAACATGCGGACTATCTTTAGTCTCATATATATGTGAATCATTATCATGTTGAAAAAGACTGAAACTAAAAGAATTGGTTGTCCGTGAATTCAGATTCGATGTTGTAAATCCAGTATCCAATGCTAATTTATAACGCTTAGTGTTTTCTTCAGTATCAGCAAAAGAATAAAAACGTAGATTACCTCCAGAGCCTGATTCTACAATATTTTCTACGGGATAGTGTGTTACCCAGGTTATATTACCAATATTTTCATTATTTGCATAAAAACTTATTAAACTTTTTTGTAAAGATGATGAATTAATACTAGATACGTCATCAACTAACGAGTCAATGTCAAATTTTACCTTTAGATGTAAAGTAAATTTGGCGACATCACTGTTTGTGTTTATAATTAAGTTATTAATTGTAGGTTCAATATTGCCTGGTACATGGTTTAGTGTTGTATTTGGTTCAACAGTTACTTTCACCGGATAATAATGATAAGTATTTCTATACTCATCAAAACCTTCAGGTTTTATCCAATTATTATTATTATTTACTTCTAGTGGGTCTGGATTAGTACCATAAGCAGACTTATTATCACAGAGATATACTGTATGTTCCCCAGGTCTTAAACCTATAATAGAACTATTGTTAGCGTTATCTATTATTGCTACATCTGTACAAAAAGCTCTTTCATCCCAATAAGCGTAATTTGGAGCAGGTAAATCATGCATTCTACAACTAACTGTAAACTTTTGATTATCTTGAATGCCTGCAATATCGGTTTTTTCTCCTAATTTAAGTGTAATATCTTGTGGAATGTCATTATTTTTTTCTGAAATTTCAACCAATGAAGGTTCGGAGTTAAATAACGGTATACCAAGTCCTATTTGATGCGACATTAAATTAGATGGTCTTGTCATCCAATGAGTTTTTACATAGTCCATAAATGGTGAAAACTTTCCGTAGCCACCAGTTAACAAGCCGTTTTCATACTTCGAATCAGCGGATGACATTGAATTGGCTTTTATATAATCCGGTTCATCTGTGTAATCCGGATTAATAACTTTATAAAGTTTCATCATAAGTAGTATCAACCCAGCATTAATAGGACAAGACATTGAAGTACCATTAATATAAGATACCACGCCATCTATATTATCATAGCCTCTTACAGTAGAACCAAATCCAGTCATATGGTCTGCAAATGTCATATTATTATGAACTGTTCCTGGTGCAGTATTTGCAAATAATGAACTGGTTAAATGCTGGGTAGATGCACTTATAATAAAAGAAGTACTATGATAAGTCTCTATGGCTTTTTTTACTAAAGCATTATTTTTAATGAATTGTGATTCATCATAATCGCTATAAGCTCTAGATGGCGACAAATTATCGTAAATATTATCTGTTGTAGACTCACAGCCATCTCCAGAATTACCCGCGGACTGTGCTGCAAATCGACGTTCACCAAATTTACCTAATAAATAGTGTAAATAGCTAGGAGTACTTGACATACCCCAAGAGAGCGAAGTTACATCAGAATGCTCTAGCATATCTTTCATCGCTACTGGCAAATACGAATCTATATCGATGTATTTTTCATCGTGACTATCTATTACATAAATATTTGTAGTTTCATCTTCAGGTTTTATAATTTTGTCTTCTCTAACATATGTATAAATATCATGGTCTTCTGCGTCTTTAGTCCATTTTACTGTTAATGTATCATATAAGTAAGTTGAAGTATCTTTACAATATCTATACATTATTCCGAAAATATCGTCAGCTGCTGTTGATTTTTGCATTTGGTCTAATACTGCAGATGATGCAACAGACTCGTATCTTACAGAAAAGTCTTTAGCAAATGTCCCTAAAGTAACCATAGAGCTTGCCCGGTCTAATGCATACATAGAGGCATTTGGACATATTCCGTATAAAGTATCTTCATAAGTAACATTATTATACTGAATTTTTTGTAAGCCATGTGATGTTATATATGAAGCTATATGGTCTCCATGTCCCCATGCAATTGAGCCCGGACTCCATTTAGGTGTCAAATATGTCGTATGATAAAGAAGAGATAATCCACCAATGTGTCTATCATCTGTAAGTGTGGGTTTACTAAGGCCAGAGTCCATAACGTCTGCGTCAAGCGTGTTACCTGAGTAATTAGCAAACCTTATAACATTTTTATAACGCCAGTCTGGTTGACAGCTACTTGTGTTATCATGAAAACCCCAGGTTAATCCAAATCCTTTTTGAGTTGTTTCCCAAATATCTTGAACATGTGACTCTGTAAAATAGTGTCCACAATATTTATATTCCTCAGTATCTTGAATAGCAGAACCAAAGAACCAGTTTCTATTTATAGTGATGTCTTTTTCTAGTACTTCACGTAAATTATTATAATCATTTAAAATGTGTGGGATTTCATTTCCAGATTTATCGTATGTTACATAGTTTAATTTCCAAGTGGATTTGTCACTATTTGTAGATGGATTATCTGTATCATAATTTTCTACGATTGCATAAATAATAGAATTAGTGGCATTATCTGACTCATACTCAATACCATTTCTTACATGTAAATATGACCGAGCAGGGTCTTCTTGATTAGTACTATTATAGAAGACATCTACTAAAGGTTCATCTGTATAATAACAATTTGGATTCTCTCGTGCAGGTGTCCCTATTTCTGCGACTAACTTATTATAACTTATACCAGTATCTGGTGCTACAAATCTTAATCTTCTTGGATATTTACATAAAGTTCCTTCAGCAACTTTTTCAGTGCTGTTGTTAGGCTCTGTTACAAAGTCTATTGCAGGAGTTTTATAGTGATTTCCGTCAGCTTTATAAATTAATGTTTCTAGTCCATACCAAGGATAAAGTATAATTGAACCTAAAGCAGAAGCATTTCTGTCGGGTAGCTGACTTACAAGTGTTTTTATTTTATTTAAGTTATCTGCAGTTTTATTATTTATATAATTAGTAATAATTGGGTTATTATATATATGAAAATATTGTAACCCTGTTAAGTTAGAGACATCCAGGTCTTCAAGGTTATTATCATGAATAGAAAGTCTATTTAATTCAGAACAATTATCACTGTTAAATGTTATTTGATTAATACCATTATTAGACAGGTCTAATTCTGTAAGATTTCCAGTAGAGACTAATTCAATAGAATCATTACTATTAATATCATTTAAGGTGATACTGGTTAAATTCTTGTCATCTAGTACAGTAGACTCAAGAGCCTCACCATTTTTTACGGTAAGAGTTCC
>JAEIGA010006454.1_pt1 | contig 17858 bp, 15 predicted proteins | sample 9270691 | NCBI WGS metagenome assembly JAEIGA01 (sample SAMN17057246, study PRJNA624740) | gut metagenome | biome: biome; isolation source: fecal sample | host: Bos grunniens | place: China: Xizang | collected 2019 | reverse complement strand
TGCGTACCGAAGTCGTGACGGTTGCTCTTCATGTGCTCGGTAAGGTGGTTGATACGGTAGGTGAATAACGCGATCTGGCTCTCAGGTGAACCTGTGTCGGTTGTAGACTTGCCGTACTGGCCAAACAACTCCTGCTTCTTCTCAGGTGTCAAATACATAGAATTTAAAGTTTTATGGCACGCACCTTGTTGATTTCCTGAAGGTTACGCACCTGGTTCCACTCCACGACAGATCATCCTTACCCGTGATCCTGCCGGAGCGTGGCGCAAAGATAAATCATTTTTCGCTAACAACAAGCCTTTTTCCAAAGAAAAAGAGGAATTTTTCAAAAATATTTTCATCAAAAATCTCTACCCAACAAAAAATTTCTTTTTCTGACCGAAACAACAGAGCTAATAAAGACCTGAAATATGAGTTTTATATCTTTTTTATTAACCATATTCATATACTACATTGACAATATAACATCCACACAAACTGCATAACTTTTCTATTTTTCCATAAGATGTGCGATTTTTCCGTATAAGAATTGTAGAAAAACAGAAATTTTGACTACCTTTGTCGCGATTAAAAAATAGATAAATAAAGAGACCCCGAAATGTTTTCACGTCTACGCACTACGATATTGTTCACACTCACCATTTTAGTCGCCATACTTTCGTATGGTTGTGGGGAACGTAGTCGTTACATCGAGATAAATAGCGAGGCTCTCGGCACATTCATTCAGGTGAAGTGCAACACTACTCTTGACAGCGAAACGATTTCTAATATCATCCAAGAGGTGGACCAAGAGTCGAAAAACTCGATGTCCATATTCGCCACAAACTCACTTCTAAATCGCATAAACCGCAACGAGACCGACTCGTTGGATTGCCATATTGCGCGCAACATCGAGTTGGCACACCGCTTCTCGGAGCTTAGCGACGGCGCTTACGATATCACCATAAAGCCCCTCACCGATGCCTACGGCTTTGGCAGAGAGGAGGCAGCAAATGAGGTCAACATCGACTCGTTATTGGAGTTCGTAGGCTACGAGTTGCTTACAATCGAGGATGGTCGTCTTTGTAAGGCTGACAACCGCGTGGAGATAGATTTAAACTCTATCGCTAAGGGCTACACGGTTGACCTTGTAGCAGAGCGCTTGGAGGCTTTGAATATCGAGGACTATATGGTCAACATTGGCGGTGAGATACGATGCAAGGGACGCAACGCCCAGGGCGAGAGCTGGTCTATAGGCATCGAGACCCCATACGACGGCAATATGGAGATGGACTCTTTCGAGCGCATTGTCCACGTAACCGACAGAGCGGTAGCCACATCGGGAAACTACCGTCGCTTCTACCTCACCTCAGAGGGCGAGAAGGTAGCACATACGTTAGACCCTAAGAGCGGTCGTAGTGCTGTGAGCAACCTACTATCGGTGACGGTTATAGCGCCTACGTGTGCCGAGGCTGATGCCGCAGCAACGATGCTGATGTCGCTCGGTGCAAGCCATAGAGCGGAGAGCGTAGCCAAGTTCTGCCACGAGGAGTATGGCTGGGACTACTACCTAATATTTGCTGCTAACGAGGGCTACCACACCGTAGGATCAATAGAGTAATTGAGGGGTTGAGAGCATAACTGATAAATGAAGGCACTACTACTATACAACACCAAATCAGGAAAGGGACGTATCCAAAAGCAGACTGCTAAGATACGCGCAATCTTTGCGGAGGCTGGTATCGATATCACCCCTCGCAAGATTGACTTTCACAGCTCACCTTTCGATGGTGATGAGGATACGGAGTTGGTGGTGGTATGTGGTGGCGACGGCACGGTAAACTACGTTGTCAACACGATGAAGAGTGCAGGGTTGGACCCTATATTGGGCATTATACCCGCAGGCACAGCAAACGACTTTGCGAATGCCATAGGTATGAAGAGTTCAATCCTCGGTGCAGCACGACAGATAGCTAATGGTACGGTAAGAGGTGTAGACTGTGGCAAGGTGAACGATAAATACTTTGTAAACATCCTAAGTTTCGGAGTCTTTACCACCACCTCGCAGCATACATCCGACGCAGCCAAGCATAGAGTAGGCAAGCTCGCCTACCTCGGCGCTGGTATGGTGGACCTCTTCAACCTACACGACATTCCTATCACGCTACGCTACGACGGCAAAGAGGAGAAGTTCGATGCAGCGATGTTCCTCGCCTTCAACGGCAACAGCGCAGGACAGTTTAAGTTAGCACGCACGGCTAACGTCGAGGATGGCAAGCTTGACATCCTTGTATTGGACTACAAGCGCAGGGTACGCACCTGCTGGAATATGGTGAACTACCTTATCAGCCACGACTCGGAGGCGGTGCATCACCTTCAGTGCCAGAAGTTGGAGCTACACTGCGACATCGACGAAGATACAGATATTGACGGACAGCCAGGACCACGTATGCCACTAAGCATCGAGTGTTTGGCTGGCGCACTAAAGATAAAAGCATAAACAAAGATGAAACAGGACGGTATAAAGAGAGCCTCGATAGACAAGCTCAAATCGCGCTTCGAGACCTCGTACTACTCGGAGGATATGGTTATCACACCATTGGTGATGTTCCGTGAGTTGGACGACCTCACAGCCTTGATACAGGGTGTATCTATAGGTGTTACGGTGAGCGGTACTGCCAAGATTAAGATCAATGGCAAGTTCCACGAGCTACGCCCTAATACCCTCTTTATCTTCAACGAGAACACAGTTATCGAGCAGGTTAAGGCATCGATACGCTCGTCGGGATATATGATCACCTACTCGCGCCAGTACCTTAACAGCATCCACGTCGACACCCAAGACCTGATTTCGATATATCACGGCTTCTTGGATGACCCTTGTGTGCAGGTAGATCCCGAGGAGGCAGCATATATCCACGATATCTCGAAGCTTATGCGCTCGGTGTTGTGCGACTACGCCCCTACGCCTAACCGCGAGAAGATCATCAGCTCGCTCTTTGCCGCGATGTTCCACTACGTGATGGGCATCCTCCAGAAGCATAGCCTCCCTGCAGGCAATGATAGCGTAAGCAACCGCACCGACGAGCTCTTTAACAAGTTCCTCGACCTCTTGCGCGAGTATTGTAGCACGGAGCGTAGCGTGGAGTTCTACGCCTCGAAAATGGGCATTACCCCAAAGTATCTCTCTCTTATCCTTAAGAAAAAGAGCGGTCGCAACGCCTCAAAGCTTATCGATGAGGCTGTAGTATATGAGGCTAAGCGATTGTTGAAATATTCGGGTATGAGCATCAACGAGATTGCCCTTAAGCTCAACTTCGCATCGCAGAGCTTCTTTGGCAAGTACTTCAAGCAGCGTGTCGGCGTATCGCCATCGCGCTACAAGATTTGGGATGGCAGAACCGAGGATATCATCGCACAGGAAAACCCGTATACTAATGAGTAATTAGTAATTAGTAATGAGTAATTAGTAATGAGTAATTAGTAATTAGTAATGAGTAGGGAGATATTCTAATTAGCAAATTAACAAACAACAAACATATAATTTATCTAAACTAACAATTTATGAAAAATCTTTTGAGATCATTAGTGCTATCAATTGCACTACTTCTACCATTCGCAGCCTTCGCCCAGGAGCCTGAGAATGGTGCGACTGCTGATATTGCAGTAGTCAACGAGATTGCCTCTGAGGAGGGTACTGCTGTAGAGGCAGAGGCTACTGAGGTGGCAGAGGCTATCGAGGTGGTAGAGCCAACTGTTGGTAAGGTAGTCAACGAGTTTGAGAACGCCCCTGTAGAGTGGGTTGTTAGCGCAGAGGAGAAGGGCGAGGGTGAGTTCGCCGTAACCTTTGAGGCTACTATCGCCGAGGGCTTCCACGGCTACCCTATGACAGACTTCTCTGCACCTCAATTTGTGTTTGACAACGCTGAGGTTGTAGGTGATGTTGTTGAGCCACTTACTCCAGAGGAGCACCCAGATGGCTTCGGTGGTACATCTATGATCTACTACAACCAGGCAACCTACATCTTCACTATTAAGTCTGAGGCTGGTCAGAATGTAAAGGGCTTTATCCAGGCTACTATCTGCACTAACGAGGGTAACCAGTGTACCACAAACCCAGCAAACTTTGAGATCGTTATGCCAGGTAAGGCTGCAGCTGCTAAGAGCGAGTCAACTGCAACACCACTCGATTGGGGTTCACTTATCACAGCTATCCTTTGGGGTTTTGCAGCGTTGTTGACACCTTGCGTATTCCCAATGGTACCTATGACTGTATCATTCTTCGTTAAGGGCTCACAGTCACCAGCACGTGGTCGTTTCCGCGCCTTGATGTATGGTTTCTTCATCGTAGCTCTCTACGTGTTGCCTATCGCTCTTATCATGGCGTTGACACTCTTCGGTATCGACGTATCGGGTGATATCTTCAACTTCATCGGTACACACTGGATTCCAAACCTTATCTTCTTCCTTATCTTTATGGTATTTGCTGCATCATTCTTCGGTGCATTCGAGATTACAATGCCATCAAAGCTTGTAAACAAGAGTGACGAGGGTGCAGATAAGGGTGGTTTGCTTGGTATCTTCTTTATGGCACTTACCCTTGTATTGGTATCATTCTCATGTACTGGTCCTATCGTTGGTAACGTTATCATCGAGGCTACAAGCGGTAGCACAAACGTATGGATGCCTATCATCACAATGGCTGCCTTCGCTATCGCCTTCGCATTGCCATTTACACTCTTGGCTTGGTTCCCATCATTGCTTAAGAACCTTCCAAAGAGTGGTGGTTGGTTGAACTCAGTAAAGGTTGTTCTTGGTTTCATCGAGATCGCCCTTGGTTTGAAGTTCTTGATGACTGCAGACCAGACTATGCACTGGGGCTTGCTCGACCGCGAGGTTTACCTTGCTATCTGGATCGTGACCTTCACATTGCTCGGCTTCTACCTTCTTGGTAAGCTCCGCTTCGCTCACGACGACGAGGTTAAGCACGTGTCAGTATTCCGTCTAACTCTTGCTATCGGTGTATTCTCATTCGTGGTATATATGATCCCAGGTATGTTCGGTGCTCCACTTAACGCAATCTCAGGTTACATCCCACCAATGAGCACTCAGGACTACCGCGTTGACGGTCACCACGAGAATGTAAACTCTGGTCGCAAGTATGCAGACTTCCTACACCTTCCACACCAGCTTGAGGGTCACTTCGACTTCGAAGAGGCTGTTGAGGAGGCTACAAAGCTTAACAAGCCTATCTTCGTAGATGTTACTGGTCACGCTTGTAACAACTGCCGCGAGATGGAGACTATGGTATGGAGCCACGACGAGGTATTGCCTATGTTGAAGGATGACTTCGTTATCTGCGCACTCTACGTTGACGATATGACAAAGGTAGAGGGTGGTAAGCGTTTGGGCTCTATCAACTCTAAGTTCGCACAGGATCGTTGGGGCGTAAACGCACAGCCAGGCTACGTTCTTCTCTCTCCAGACGGTGAGACAGTATTGGCTGGTCCTCGTGGCTACAACACCGATATTGAGGGCTTCGTATCGTTCCTTAAGAGCGCGCTATAATTAATTAGTAATGAGAAATTAGTAATTAGTAATAGCTTTTTTCAAGGCATCTCTCGCTATGAGAGATGCCTTTTTTAATGAGTAATGAGAAATTAGTAATGGTTAAAAGGCTTTGCCTTTTTGGGGGCTTTTGGCTGAGGATTGTGGGTAGTATGAGTATTATGGGTAGTCTGGGGAAAGCCCCAGTTTCCCCAGTATCCCCAGAATAAAATTCTATGGGTTACGATGTTTTTTATTGATGATACCGCTATACCCTTAGTAACCCATCTGACTGCGCATAGTAACCATTACTAATTACTAATTAAAAACTAGGCGCAGCCCGAAGACTGCGCCATATTACTCTATACTCACTACTAATTACTAATTATAGTATTGTAGTCCCTGAGAAGTTGCTCCTTAAGGTCGCCTATCGAGGCAAAGCGTTTCTCGTCGCGGAGCTTCTCGATAAGGCAGATGCGGAGCTGCTTGCCGTAGAGGTCGCCACTAAAACCAATAACGTGGGTCTCCAAAAGTAGCTCCTTACCTCCCACCGAGGGACGTATGCCCACATTCGACATTGCGCGGTACTTCACACCGTCGATATCCACCTCCGAGCGGTAGACACCGCGTTCGATATCCTCGTGCCCCTGCAACGACATATTAGCCGTAGGAAAGCCCAAGGCGCGACCAATCTTCTTACCGTGTATAACCTCGCCCTCGATACAGATCATCTCAGCGTCCACTCTACTTTATGCGTGCGATAGGAGTCTGCGAGCCGATAACAGGGTCACCAATCTCGACATACAACTCCGAGTCCTTAGGAAGAAAGATATCCACACGCGAGCCAAACTTAATAAAGCCCATAGACTTATTCTGCTCAGCAACATTACCTGGCTTCATATAGTTCACGATACGGCGTGCCACGAAGCCTGCAATCTGGCGGATAAGCACCTGACGGTTATCGTTAAGGCGCACAACGGTAGTAGTACGCTCATTCTCCTTAGAAGACTTAGGGTGCCAAGCCACAAGGAAGCGACCGTGGTGGTGCTTGAAATACTCTACCATACCTGCCACTGGCATCCAGTTGACGTGCACGTTCGTAACAGACATAAAGATAGAGATCTGAAGCATATCCTGCTTGATATACTCATCCTCGTAGACAACCTCCGTAACAACAACACGACCGTCGCAAGGCGAGAATACCAACGACTCATCGTGAATCTGCACACGACGTGGCTCACGGAAAAAGGCTGCGATGAATACCCAAAGGATAAACAACAACGCACCCGTTACCCACAACAAAGCATTTGGGGTGTCGCTAAGAATATAGATCAATGCCCATACTCCCAAGCATAGCAAACCGGCAGTACCGATTATGATGTAACCCTCTTTATTAATCTTCATAGTTATAGTTTTTTAGGTTAGTAATCAATTAATATATCGCTGTAACAGCCGCAACGACTGAGTATATCAACAAGTAGATAAATGCCATTGGCGCCGATAGGATAAGAGCATCGAATCTATCGAGAATACCACCGTGACCAGGCATAATCTTACCAGAATCCTTAACGCCAGCATCGCGCTTAAACATCGACTCCACCAAGTCGCCCAAGACACTCGATAGCGACACCACAAGAGCCAAGCCAAGCCACATACCATAGCTGCTATCGGTGAAATATGCACCCAAGATACCTACCACCACCGAGCCAAACAAGCCACCGAAGAATCCCTCCCACGACTTCTTAGGCGAGAGACGCTCACACATCTTATGGCGACCCATAGTCACACCCACAAGGTATGCAAAGACATCGTTACCCCACACAAGGAGAAGGTAGAAGATAAAGTATATCGCCTTCCACACACCATTATCGCCACAAAGGCTACTAAGAATCAAAGGCAAGAGAGTCATAATCGCCATTGGGAAGGCTACATAGCCCACACCAGCGATCGTAGTAGCAACATTGGCAATAGGTGTAGTACGGTTGCGGAAGACCTCTACAAAGAAGACCAACGGCAGCAATATCACAAAGATAACCACCAACAAAAGTACAAATACTACAAAGAAGATCGCTGAATCATCACTAAGGTAGTCATTCAGCAACTCATATTGAGCAGTGTAGTGTGAGTAACACGCTATTAGTGCGCCACATCCATAGAGCACAACCGATAACGCAACACCCAATCCTCGCTGTGGCTCATAACCCTTAGCCTTGGCCAACGAGTAGAACTCCCAAGCACCCATAATGGTGATGAAAAGCAATAGGGTCAAGTAGCCAACAACTCCTGCCCACATAGCCGCCAATATCACAAGTAGCAATACCGCACCACTAAGTGTTCTAACAATAAAATTTCTCAACTTATCGTTCATAATCAACCTAAATTACTCGATATTTGCACTCTCCTCAACAACCTCGGCCTCGGTAATAGTCTCGTTCTTAGCATCACTCTCCCTCTTAGCTAACTGCTGAGCGCTCTGGCCCATAATAGCCTCGATATCCTCAGTAAAGATTGTCTCCTTCTCGAGCAACACATCTGCAAGAGCCTCGATGCGCTCACGCTCCGTAGTGATAATCTCGCGTGCCGTTGCCACAGCCTCGTCAACGATACGGCGTACCTCCTCGTCGATAACCTCTGCCGTACGCTCCGAGAATGGCTTAGTGAACATATCACGGCTACCCGAAGCATCATAGAAGCTCACGTTGCCCACCTTTGGACTCATACCATAGTAGGTCACCATAGCGTATGCGGTCTTAGATGTACGCTCAAGGTCGTTCAAAGCTCCTGTGCTGGTTACATCCAACAACTCCTGCTCCGCAACACGACCAGCCACCAAGCCCGCTAACTTGTGCATAAAGTGCTCGATGTTGTGGTTTACGCGCTCCTCAGGCAGATACCACGTTGCACCCAACGAGCGACCACGAGGGATGATCGTAATCTTAAGCACTGGGTCGCAGTGCTGCAAGCGCCACATAACGGTAGCGTGACCAGCCTCGTGGATAGCCGTAGAACGACGCTCCTGGGCTGTCATAGGCATATTTCTACGCTCCAAGCCACCTACGATACGATCAATAGCTGCAAGGAAGTCCTCCTGCGTGATAGCCTTCTTATCGTGACGTGCAGCGATAAGTGCTGCCTCGTTACATACGTTTGCAATATCGGCACCCGCGAAGCCTGGAGTCTGCTTAGCGAGGAACTCTCTATCGAGCTTATCATCGAGCTTAAGCTTACGTAGGTGCACATCGAAGATCTCCTTACGCTCCTTAACATCTGGGAGACCCACCTCAATCTGACGGTCGAAGCGACCAGCACGCATAAGTGCCTTATCGAGAATATCTACACGGTTTGTAGCCGCAAGCACGATAACACCCGCATTTGTCTGGAAGCCATCCATCTCGGTGAGCAACTGGTTAAGCGTATTCTCGCGCTCATCGTTACCCGAGAAGCCCGAGTTCTTACCACGCGCACGACCGATAGCATCAATCTCATCAATAAAGACGATACATGGAGCCGCCTTCTTAGCCTGATCAAAGAGGTCACGCACACGCGAAGCACCTACACCCACAAACATCTCCACAAAATCGGAACCCGAAATCGAGAGGAATGGTACATTTGCCTCACCCGCAACAGCCTTAGCAAGCAGGGTCTTACCCGTTCCTGGAGGGCCTGCAAGCAGTGCGCCCTTAGGTATCTTAGCACCCAATGCCTTATACTTATCTGCCTTCTTAAGGAAGTCCACAATCTCCATAATCTCGATCTTAGCCTCCTCCAAGCCAGCAACATCCTTGAACGTCACACGCTCCTTGCTATTCTTATCCGACATCTGAGCGCGAGCCTTGCCCACATTCATAATGCCACCGCCACCAGCGCCACCACCGGCACTGCGACGCATAATCACAAAAAAGAATACAATAAGGAAGATAAATGGTAGAGCATCAAGCAAGTAGCCCATAAAACCCTTCTCGGAACGATTATACTCAACCACGACACTCTTAGCATCAGGATTTTGCTCTGCAGCTTTAGCCTCTGCCCTCTCAATACGCTCGGCAAAATACTGCACATCACCACCAGTGTTGTAAAGAATCTGAACACCAGTAGCAGGAAGAAGCTTAAAGCGCTCGTCACCTGCCAACTCCGCCTGAGCATTCTTTACAAGATATACACTTGCCTTCTCCTTATCGAGCACCTCGATGCGCTCCACAAGACCACGCTCCACAAGCTCCTCGACCATATTCCAATTTCCACGGATAGGTCGCTGCTCCGAAGAGCCAAACATCGAGTAGCCGATAATCACAACGACTACTAAAGCCCAGAACCACATAAAGTTAAAACGTGGTTGCATCATAGGCTTACCCTTATTTACAGCCATAATCTATCTACGCCTCCAAACTCTTATTCACCAAACTCATACTTCTTCATAGGCGCATCAGCCCACAACTCCTCCAAGCGGTAGAAGTCGCGTAGGTCTGTCTGGAAGATATGCACGATAACATCGGTATAGTCCATAGCTACCCAAAAAGCATTCTGACGACCCTCAACGCGTACTGGCCACTCGCCCATAACTTCAAAAACCTTCTCCTCGATACTGTTCGAGATAGCATCCACCTGTGTTGTAGAGTCGGCATTACATACCACAAAATTAGAACAGATAGCGCCATCGAAGCCCGATAGGTCGAGCGACACAATACCCTGTCCCTTCTTGTCGTCTATAGCCTCAACTATCGTGTTAATCAACTTTTCCAAATTCTCCATAATATACTTTTCCTATTAAATTTTCGAATCCTATCAACGCACGCCATACACACGCGTAGCGTACACTATAATGCAATATCCTCGCAAAGGTATGATTTTTTTCCGTAAAAACGAAGCACTCCCTCAAAAAAGTGTGCAACAACCGAGAAAAAGAGTTTTTTTTATCTATCACACAACCCTTCTACCAACCCTACAAGTCGTATAACAAGACTTATCCTAATAAGTGAAATAGACTAAATTTTCTCCTGATTTACGCATTTAAGAATAGTCTCCTTGAGGGCCTCAACAATAGATTGTTTAACGTATGTTCGGCTCACTGCCAAAGCCACGCGACGCGATGTTGCACCCTTAGCAATACTCTTCACACGACCACGGCGAGCCTGAGGAATAAACTCAAGTGCCATCTCTGGAATAATGGTCATACAAGAGGTGCAATCGACCATTCGCATAAGGGTATCCAACGAGCCAGACTCGAAGTAAAAATGCGATGGAATATCGTTCGCTGCCTGACACAACTCAAATATCTGATCACGCATACAATTACCTCGGCTAAGAAGGATAAGATCCTTGAAATCAATATCTTCAATACGGATATTCGAACGCTCTGCAAGAGGGTGCGAAGGCGAGATATAGGCATAGAAGTGGTCGCTAAAGAGGTCGTGCTCAGTGATACCCTCACCACACGTTCCCGATGCCACCAACGCAGCATCTATACGGTCATGTTTCAACGCTTCGATAATATCAGCCGTCACCATTTCGTGAATCTCAAGTTCCACCTTTGGGTACTCCTTGATGAAGGTTGGAATGAACTTATGAAGCAGATATGGAGCGATAGTTGGAATAACACCCAAGCGCATCTTTCCAGCTGTCTCGCCACGCATCTCTGCCACCGACTCTCGAATGTAGTTATACGAACGCAATGTCTGGCGCGCCTGCTCCAACACCACCTCTCCCACAGCCGTAGGAATAATAGGCTTCTTCGTTCTATCCAAGAGCACAACGCCAAGCTCCTCCTCCAACGCCTTAATCTGCATAGATAGAGATGGTTGCGTCACGAAACAATGCTCAGCAGCAACAGAAAAGCTACCGCAATTCGCCACCGCCATAAGATATTCAAGCTGAATAATAGTCATATTTCAACACCTTTTGTATAAGTTCTTTTGTTTTGCTAAGCACAAAGTTATAATAAAAATTTATATTTCACAATAATATATAGTATATTCGCTAAAAATTTGCTATTTTTGTCGCTCGCGAAAATAATAATAGAAAAATAATAAAAAATGAAAAAGATAATCCTTACTGGCGACCGTCCTACAGGCAAACTACACCTCGGACACTTTGTAGGCTCATTGAGCCGTCGCGTGGAGTTGCAGAACTCTGGCGAGTTTGACAAGATTTTCATTATGATTGCCGATGCTCAGGCACTAACCGATAATGCAGACAACCCAGACAAGGTACGCGAGAATATTATCGAGGTGGCACTCGACTATCTCTCTTGCGGTATCGACCCTGAGAAGTCTACAATCTTTATCCAGTCGTATGTTGCCGAGCTTTGCGAGTTGGCGTTCTACTATATGAACCTCGTTACCGTGCAGCGTCTTCAGCGCAACCCTACCGTAAAAGCAGAGATTCAGATGCGAGGCTTTGCGGAGAACAACAACGAGGAGGAGAACCAGCAGCGCAAAGGTACTCCAGTAGGTTTCTTCACATACCCAATTTCTCAGGCTGCAGATATCACAGCATTCAAGGCTACTACCGTACCTGCAGGTGCCGACCAGGAGCCTATGATTGAGCAGACACGCGAAATTGTGCACAAGTTCAACTCAGTATATGGCGAGGCTTTGGTTGAGCCACAGATTATGCTCCCTACAAACTCTGCTTGCCTACGTCTTCCAGGTACTGACGGCAAGGCTAAGATGTCGAAGTCGCTCGGTAACTGCATCTACCTATCGGATAGCGCTGAGGATGTGAAGAAGAAGGTTATGGGTATGTACACCGACCCTGACCACCTCAAGGTTAGCGACCCAGGCAAGGTCGAGGGTAACTGTGTATTTACCTACCTCGATGCCTTCTCTCGTGACGAGCACTTTGTAAAGTACTGTCCAGAGTACGAGAACCTCGAGGCTATGAAGGAGCACTACCGTCGTGGTGGCTTGGGCGATGTTAAGTGCAAGAAGTTGCTTATCGCCGTACTTGAGGAGCTTTTGGAGCCTATTCGTGAGCGTCGCAAGCACTACGAGCAGCATATCGAGGAGGTATACGATATCTTGCGCCGCGGCTCTGAGGAGGCTCGCGCTACAGCTGCCGAGACTCTTGCGGATGTACGTCGCGCTATGCGCATCAACTACTTCGAGGATAGCGAGCTTATTGCACGCCAGGCTGCTGAGTACAGAAAATAGTCTATCAACTCAATGATAAAGTTAGAACGAAACATAAAGGAGCGAATTTATCAGGTCTACCTAACCCTTACGCACCGCCTTACCGAGTCACAGTCGATGGCAATACTCGCCATCTTGGTGGGTCTATGCGCTGGTATTGGAGCCTATATCTTCAACAACCTCCTACACGGTATTACCCACATGCTCACCTCGTGGACTCCCGAGGATCAGGCGCAGTGGTTATATCTTATCTACCCTGCTATCGGTATCATCCTTGCGACCCTTTTTGTGAAGTACATCGTTAAGGACGGTATCTCGGAGGGTGTAACGCGAGTATTGCACGCTATGTCGCGTGGCGACTCTCGCATCAAGGGTCACAACTGTTGGACCTCAGTTGTGGGTGGTGCTACCACTATCGGATTTGGTGGTTCGGTAGGTCCCGAGGCACCTATCGTACTTACGGGTGCTGCTATCGGCTCAAATATCGGTAAGCTCGCCCGCCTCAACTACAAGAACATCACTTTGCTCCTATGCTGTGGTGCAGGTGCTGCCGTAGCGGCAGTCTTCAAGGCTCCGATTACGGGTGTAGTCTTCGTACTTGAGATTCTGATGCTCGATATCACCTCGAAGTCTATCATCCCGCTACTTATGGCATCCATGACGGCAACCATCACGTCGTTGGTATTGCACGGCTTCTCGCCTATCTACGCTGTATCGCTCGAGGAGAGCGATATGTTCCAGGTGGCACACTTGCCGCTCTTTATATTGTTAGGTTGCTTCTGCGGTGTTATGGCATACTACTTCACCTCGGTTAACTCCAAGGTCGGAGGCTTCTACAAATCGGTTACCGAGCAGTGGCGTAAGTGGCTCTATGCGGGTCTCACGCTTGGTATCCTAATCTTTATCTTTCCTCCGCTCTACGGTGAGGGTCACCATAGCTTTAGTTCGCTTATGGCTGGTGAGACCACGGCACTCTTCGACAACACCCTATTCTACTCGTTTAGCGATGCCGACTGGTTCCTTATCATCTACCTTATTGCGATTATGCTCTTTAAGGTGGTTGCTATGGCTACTACCAACGCTGCGGGCGGTGTGGGTGGTACCTTCGCTCCATCCCTCTTTGTGGGTGCATTTGCAGGTGCTACGCTTGCCGTTATCTGTCGCACAACCTTTGGCTGGGATATCTCGATTACATCCTTCACCCTTGCCGGTATGGCGGGTGTGATGTCGGGTGTTATGAAGGCTCCGCTTACGGCAATCTTCCTTATTGCCGAGCTCTCGAACGGCTACGGACTCTTCATCCCGCTTATGATCGTATCGTGTATCTCGTTTGCCGTAAACTATGGTCTCGACCGCGACTCTATCTACACCAAGCAGTTGCGTATGCGTGGTGAGTTGCTCACCCACGACAAGGACTCTTCGGCATTCGTATTCCTACGCCTCGACCAGCTTATGGAGACTGACTTCATCCGCCTACGCGAGTCTATCACTTTGGGCGATGTGGTGAATATCATCTCCAATGCTCGCCGTAACATCTTCCCTGTGGTGGATAACCAGGATAAGTTGCTTGGTATCGTGCAGCTCGACGACTTGCGCCACGATATGTTCAACCGCGAGAAGTGGGGACGCTCGATTATGCACTATATGATACAGCCACCAGATAAGATTCTTGAGCATGAGATGATCCAGAGCATTATGCCTCGCTTTGAGCAGAGCAACACTTGGATGCTACCAGTTGTGGACAAGCAAAACCACTACTTAGGATTTATCTCGAAATCTCGAATTTTGAACTCTTACCGAGAAGCACTTGTGAATGTTTCTCAGGCCGACTAACGATATTAATTAGTAATGAGTAATTAGTAATTAGTAATTTTATGAAAGAGAATGTTTTAGCTGATAAGAGCAAGCGTTTTGCAATAAAGGTAGTACAATTGTACAAGTACCTTAACGACACACAACGCGAATACATTCTCTCCAAGCAACTACTTCGTTGTGGCACAAGTATAGGTGCTAATGCAAAGGAGGGTGCATATGCTCAAACTAAGGCTGACCTAATTACGAAATTATTTATTGCTCAAAAAGAGTGTGCTGAAACAGAGTATTGGTTAGAACTATTATACGAAACCGAGTATCTACCCAAAGATAAGTTTGAGAACATACATCGTGACTGTCAAGAATTGATGAGAATATTAGTTGCCTCGACAAAGACTCTGCAAGGTAAAAATGAGGCAGAAAACAATATCCGACTTGAAACAAAGTAGAATATAATTTAGAGAATAAACAATATAACCAACAACGACAACAATAAAAAGTGTTTAGTAATACACTAATGGTAATCGCAAAAATTTTTACTAATTACTAATTACTCACTACTAATTATTTTGTCGATAAGATTAAACGAAGATTATGGCATTGCAATGTGGAATCGTAGGACTTCCAAATGTTGGTAAGTCTACCCTATTTAACTGTTTGTCGAATGCTCGTGCGCAGGCGGCAAACTTCCCTTTCTGTACTATCGAGCCTAACGTGGGCGTTATCACCGTACCTGACGAGCGTCTTACGAAGCTTGTGGAGATTGACAACCCTAAGCGCGTTGTTCCAACAACAATCGAGATTGTAGATATCGCAGGTCTTGTGAAGGGCGCATCTAAGGGTGAGGGTCTTGGTAATAAGTTCCTCGCTAACATCCGTAACACCAACGCTATTATCCACGTGTTACGATGCTTTGAGAATGAGAATATCACCCACGTGGACGGTACTGTTGACCCAGTGCGCGACAAGGGCATCATCGATACAGAGCTTCAGCTTAAGGACCTTGAGACTATCGAGAACCGTATCGGCAAGTGCCAGAAGCAGGCTACTGCGGGCGATAAGATTGCTAAGCGTCAGTACGATATCTTGTGTCGCTACAAGGAGGCTTTGGAGCAGGGTCTCTCGGCTCGTACCGTGGAGCTTACTGCCGAGGAGCGTAAGACCGTATGGGACTTGAACCTCCTTACCGACAAGCCTGTATTGTATGTATGTAATGTTGACGAGGGCGCGGCTGTAAATGGTAATGCACACACCGAGGCTGTGCGTGCTGCTATCGCTAACGAGCACGCCGAGATGCTTATCGTTGCAGCGAGTGCCGAGGCAGATATTGCCGAGTTGGAGAGTTGGGAGGAGCGCCAAATGTTCCTTCAGGATATGGGTCTTGAGGAGTCGGGAGTAAGCCGTTTGATTAAGGCAGCTTACCGCCTTCTTGATTTGCAGACCTTCTTCACCACGGGTGCTGACGAGAGCCGCGCATGGACCTTCCGTCGCGGTATGAAGGCGCCAGAGACTGCGGGCATCATCCACTCCGACTTCGAGCGTGGCTTCATCCGTGCCGAGGTTATCAAGTATGCCGATTACGTGGAGCTTGGCTCAGAGCGTGCGTGCCGTGAGGTTGGTAAGATTGGCATCGAGGGTAAGGAGTATGTTGTGGAGGATGGCGATATCATGCACTTCCTATTCAATGTATAGTTCCACCCATTACAAATTGCTGATTACTAATTACTAATTACTAATTGACTATGAACAACCTTTGGAAATATATCATCATAGCATCGTCTGTAGTGCTCTCCGCTGTAGTGCTATCGTCGGCTATCACACAGCGCTACCGTGCTAACACAGGCACTATCGCCGTTACAGGTCTTGGTGAGACACAGTTCACCTCAGACCTTATCGTTATTGAGGGTCAGATTGAGGTTGAGAACTACGACGCTGCCGAGGGCTACCGCTCATTGGAGCAGAGCCGTGAGAGCGTTATCAACTTCCTCACATCTAAGGGTGTGAGCCGTGATGCTATCACCTTCAATATGCCAAGCTCATACAAGCTCTCGGAGTCTGTGTATGAGAATGGCGACTATGTTGGCTCGCGTTTTGCGGGCTACAAACTCACTCAGATGTTTAACATCGAGTCGCAGGAAGTAGATACTGTAGAGGCTGCAGCTCGTGAGCTACCATCGTTGCTTGCACGCGGTATCAGCATCGATGTGAACAACCCTATGTACTACTTCACGGAGCTCGAGAGCGTAAAGCTCGACCTTCTTGCGGCAGCTGCTGCCGATGCTCGTGAGCGCGCTAAGAATATCGCCGAGAACTCGGATGCCGAGCTTGGCGAGTTGGCGATGTCACGCGCAGGTGTCTTCCAGATTACCGCAGCCACTGGCGACGAGGAGTTCTCTGCAGGAGGCTCGTTCAACCTATCTTCACGCGAGAAGAAGGCTCGAGTAACCGTACGTGCCGAGTACAGAATTAAGCACAAGGCTAAATAACAACGTAAAAAATTAACAAATTATAGAACATACGTATTACTATGAACAGAGAAGTAAGAGTTCGTTTTGCACCCAGCCCAACGGGTCCACTACATATCGGCGGTGTGCGCACCGCGCTATACAACTATCTATTTGCACGCCGTCACGGCGGTAAGATGATTCTCCGCATCGAGGATACCGACTCACAGCGTTTCGTACCTGGTGCCGAGGAGTATATCATCGAGTCGTTGAAGTGGTGTGGCATCGAGATCGACGAGGGTGTAGGCGTAGGCGGCCCTCACGCTCCATATCGTCAGAGCGAGCGTCGAGAGATATATTTGAAGTATGCTAAGCAGCTTATCGAGGCTGGCTGGGCATACTACGCATTCGACACCCCAGAGGAGTTGGAGAAGTTCCGTAGCGAGGCTGAGGCTGCAGGTAAGACCTTTGCATACAACTACGAGGTACGCGAGAAGCTCCCAACATCGTTGTCTCTATCAAAGGAGGAGGTCGAGGAGCGCATCGCTCGTGGCGACCAGTGGGTAGTACGCTTCAAGATGCCAGAGAACGAGGTTGTGAAGATGGATGACCTTATCCGTGGTCACGTGGAGGTAAATACCTCAACCCTCGACGATAAGGTGCTTTATAAGTCGGCAGATGCCCTCCCAACATACCACCTTGCAAACATCGTTGACGACCACCTTATGGAGGTATCTCACGTTATCCGTGGCGAGGAGTGGTTGCCATCGTTGCCATTGCATTACCTCTTGTATCGTGCCTTCGGCTGGACAGATACACAGCCAGAGTTCGCGCACTTACCACTTCTTTTGAAGCCTACTGGTAGCGGTAAGCTCTCGAAGCGTGATGGCGACAAGATGGGCTTCCCAGTATTCCCACTCTTCTGGACATCACCTACTGGCGAGACCTC
>JAEIGA010006453.1_pt1 | contig 17859 bp, 13 predicted proteins | sample 9270691 | NCBI WGS metagenome assembly JAEIGA01 (sample SAMN17057246, study PRJNA624740) | gut metagenome | biome: biome; isolation source: fecal sample | host: Bos grunniens | place: China: Xizang | collected 2019 | reverse complement strand
TGTATAAACCCTTGTACAAACACCTCTTTTTTGTGGACACGCATCGAGAGCTGGGACTTTGTTTCTCTTCTCTTTTGGTGTTCGTGATTTACGAATTAACTGATTAATTGTAGGCATCACAAATTTCCTTAAAAGTTAAATGATTAAAACGACTTACCTATAAAACCCGATTCCATCAATTCTAAAACATTTTATTTATTCTAAATTATTGATTTCGCAAATTTTACGGCAATACAAACAATAAGAGTAGATACACTACCCCCAAAGTTAGTTGGGCAAAACCTACCATATTTTTTTTTATAGTCAACCATTATTTTAAACATTTTTTAATTTAAATATGTTTTAAAGCGAAACTTTTTCCGAATCGCAAATTTTATTCTAATTGACTAATTTCAAACATTATGATATATTTTTATCTAGTGGAGAATTGCTATGAGTATGAATTATGATGAGGTTGATATCATGAATCCTCTCCTAAAACACATAATCAACTAAATTCAAATAACAAATCTTCCAAAGATAAAGAACCAACTCAATACCCCCACCCCCCTACTATATATAGAAATCATAATTCAAGATAATTTAAATATTATATTATCTAAACCTCAAAATTATTAACCCTAAACATCAACTTCAAACTATTACAATTCAAATAAATACAACAAGATAAATCATTTATGTATATTTATCATAAAAAACATAAAAAAACACTTGACTATAAAAACAAATACCATAATATACCCCTCAATGATGCGCTCTTAGCTCAGCAGGATAGAGCAACAGCCTTCTAAGCTGTGGGTCAGAGGTTCGAATCCTCTAGAGCGCGCCAATACCGCAAAGGGATAGCAAATGCTATCCCTTTAGTTTTTATATTCTTGCAATCATCCTTTAATTATGATATAATACCTCAATTATAGTAATATTTTCAGGAATAGATATGACAGATAATTCATATGCAAAAGTTGGACAACGAGTAAAAAAAAGTAAACTCAATCCTACTGGATGGGAATATACAAATCATATACCACCTGATGATATTGCCGTTATAACTTTTCCTGGATCAGATGCAAATAATTCAAGAAAAGCTAATGGCTTTGCAAAAGCTATTCAAAATCTTCTAAAAAATAAAAAAACACCTATTTATTCAGTTGAATATGGTTTTAATGGTAGAAATGCTGTTGCCGATAGAGATGCACTCCTAAATTTATATAATCAAGGAACTCCTGAAGAAATATATAGATATGCCCGTAGTGAAGATCCAACCTATATCCCCAAATACATATACGATATATATTCATCCATTTTGGCCCCTCGCCTTAGAAACGAAGATGGTTCCAAAGCTTCTATTGAAAAAATTGCACAAAGATTAAATAAATTAGTTTTTGTAAATCATTGCCAAGGCTCTACTGTTGCTTTTCAGTTAGAACGCCTCCTTAAAGCAGACTTAAAAAAATTAGGATACTCAAATGCTGTTCAATCATTTTTATTAAAACAAGTCCACAACATCCATCTAGCTCCTGTTACCCCATATGGAGAAACCCAAACAACAACATATAAATTTTTATCTCTAACCGATGAAAAAGTAACAAGCGTAAACCACGAACGCTTTGAGTATATAAGAAAAAGAAAACAAGAACACTTAAAATTTTTATCAAATATAAAAGAAAATAATCCATCTCAAATAAAGGATAAACCATTTGTAATGGAATTTTCTGTTATTCGCCCAACTCAAAATGAAACCATTTTTGCTGTAAATAATTTTTATCCTTTAGAACATCATGAACTATATAAAGATACTCAAACAGATATAGAGCACTGCTGTGATACTTTTTATGACAAAGAAGATGAATATCGCACAAAACAAGGCGATAAATTATCTCAAACCTTCATTGAATTATTTAATCATCTTGTTGAACATGCTCATAAAAACAAAGATAAATACACCGAATTAGAAAGCATTTTTAAAACCAAACATTTTTCAACAATAATACAAAGTGCTGAACAAAATCGCCACAACTTATATAAAAGAGAAATTGCTATAATGCGTCAAAATCTCGAAAAATAATTATCATCCAATATTTTTTATTTACCTAAAAGCTCTCTAAAATCATCTCTAGTTAATATCTGATTTAAGATTTTAAAATTATTATTCCCCCTCTCATAATATACATATAATGGCACACTATTTCTACCATATCTCTTTAACTCTTTTAATATTATATCATCTTTAGATGTCCAATCTGCTTTATATAAACTAACATTGTTTTTGTTCATCAAATCCTTAAATTCTTCTGTCCCAAGAGTTGTCTTTTCATTAAACAAACAAACTAAACACCACTTAGCTGTAAAATTAATAAATACTGATTTATCATTTTTTAAATCATTTTCTACTTTTTGAGGTGAATATTCTTGCCATTCAACATTAACCAAATCTCTTTTATAAAATAACTGATTAAAAATTACCCAACCTAACCACAAGCAAGTCAAAGCTATAAACATAGCTAACACCCTTTTTAATTTCACCATCCAAACTCCTGGTTTTGGAATATATCTAAGAAATACATTTGGATAAATTTCAACCAAAACATATGGTAATGCATATCCTAATCCAAGCATTAAAAATATTCCCCAATATGCAAAATTACTTTTACCAATAGCATACCCTATTGCACTCCCCATAAAAGGACCTGTACAAGGACATGCAATCAATACAGCAAAAAATCCCATCAAAAAGCTTTTATCTTTAGCCAACTTACTTAACTTATCAGCAAAAAAATCCGGAATAACAATTTTATCTAGTAAATTAAGAAATATAACAAAAAATAACAACAACAAAAATAAATTAAAACTAACAGACTGTAATTGAAAACCCCAACCTAATTCCTCTCCCTTTACCTTAGCATAAAACAATATTCCAGCCAATACAAAAAATGAACTCAAAACACCAAACATATATAAACAAGCACTTTTTATATTAGCTTTTTTATTATTCATAACAATTGATAAAGCTTTTAATCCCAAAACAGGCAATACACACGGCATAAAATTAAGTATAATTCCAGCTATAAAAGCTAATAATAAATAATACCAAATCCCCTCATTATGATTACTTATAATATTTTTAACCTCTACTAAATTATATCCCCTATCATCACAAAGAAACACTCCTTCTATTTTATCATTTAGTTCGCCATCATCAAAACTAACTTTAATTTTTTTACTATCCACAACACTAGTTTTAGGTAACTCACTTAAAACATTATTTTTAGATTTTCTACTTATAAAATCAACATTTTTACAATTCTTAAATAAATCATCATCAACTTCCACATACAAATAATTACCATCAATTACAAATCTAGCATTTATATTTGTAAGAAAGTTCATTTCTGCAACTTTATACTCACTAATAAAAGCATTATTTAAAACACTCTTATCTTCCATTGGTATCATAAAATCTATTTTTATTTTTTCAGGAATACACTCATCTTTACAAGCATCATATGAAACCAATAAATCAAACTCTAATTTTTTTCCTTGATGATAATCTTTTAAAACAAATTCATTATAAAAATATACTTCTTTTTCATATACATAAGATGTTATAACATCATCATAATTTCTTTTAATAGGCTTACCATTCAAACTCAATATTTCTTGATAGTCTATATTTTCCCAATAATCTAAAGTAGTTGGCTCCCCAACATCTCCAGGATTTTCCCAATATAAATGCCATCCTTCATCTATAGTTATTTTGGTTAAAACACCAAACTTTTCAACATCACTACCCACAACTATAAATTCAGGTATAACACTAATACTTGTATGTTTACCATCAACTGTCAAACCAAAACAATTAGTGCACCAAAACATAACTAAGAAAAATATTTTTTTTAACATATCATATCTCTCTTTACTATTTAGATTAAATAACAAATAAGCTTTTTTAATAAAAAATTATAAGTTACTTAATTTCTTCAATCTTTAGTTCTCTAGGACTAATACCCATTTGAGATTCAGCTCTAATTCCAGTTGTATTTTTAAATCTAAGTTGCAATTTTCCATCCTTAATAAGCTCTTTATTCACTTTTAAATCTAGAACCACTGGTTGTTTAATCATTTGTTTTGAATTAACTTCATAAATCATATTATTATTAGCAAAAATTTTTATTTTTCCACCAGCTACAGCTACAAACTTAACCTTTAATACAACATCACCACCATTATAATTTACTAGTTTCAAATTAAGCCTATCAATAAAATGTTGTTTCATAATTGTTGAATATGCATCAGCATAATCTAAAAAATCATCCTCACCTATTATATCTCCAATCTGATAATCTTTATAAACATCAACTCTTTTAACGTTAGGCACTAACAATTTATCATATACCAACGATTTTTGAATAAGACGAATTTTAAGTTTTGAAACTCCAATTTTTTCAATTAACGACATTTCATCACTAAACATTGAACGCCCTAAAGCAAAAGCTCTTGGCTTAATCTCTGCTCCTAAACTTTCCAATATTGTAGGTGCCAAATCATATGTAGAAAATATTTTATCATTTCTAATTTTCAACCCATCCGCAACATTTAAGAACAAATTAAAAATACCTTTCTTTGGACGCCCCTTATAAAACATTCTACTTGGCAATACATGATCGCCTACAACAACAACTGTTGTATTTTCCCAATACTTACTTGTCTTAAACCATTCAATAAATTCATAAACACCCTTATCAGCACAAATAAAACTATCTCTTAAATCACCAAAAACAGCTTTACAACTTTTATCAAGTTTTGCCACAGGAGTATGCGTATCAAGTGAAAATAAACTCAACATAAAAGGCTCATTTTCCTTAAATTCTTCAAGTTTATTCTTAGCAAATTCAAATAACACTCTGTCTGTAACCCCTCCAAAAGTTCCAATATATTCTTTTTTATCTTTATTTGGTAATGTTGGCAAAATTTCATCAACACCTAATGCTTCATCAAAACCATGTGATTTAGCAAAAACATCAGCTTTTGTAAAAGTTATATCAGCAGCTTTTACAAAAACATTCTTATACCCATTCTTTTTTAATATTTCAGGAAAACATATTGCCTTTGGTAAAAAATACTTTGTATCCCAAATATCCATATCCTTAGAAAATCTCAATGGCACACTACATTGAGATGCCACCAACGCAGCAATTGAATAATCAGAACCAGGCAAACTTTCATGAGCTAAAGAATATTGCCCTTCTTCTTGTAATTTACTAAGATTTGGAATTAAATTTTTTTCATAATGTTGAGAATACCTAAAATTATTTTCAAAACTCTCCATATAAATCAACAATAAATTACGTTTTTTTTCAGGAAACTTAACCTCCAAACTACTTGGATCAACATATTCTGTTTCATACAATGTAGATGTTGTTCTACGATAAGTTTCATAATAAATATAGCCTGAAAAATACAACACAGAAATCAACAATATAACCAAAGCACAAAATTTTTGTTTTATATTAAAATAAAAATAAAACAAAGGATATGACACAACAAAAAATAACAATCCCCAAATATAATCTTTTAGATATACATTATCTACCAACATCTTAGGAGACAAATCTTTAATCGTCATCATTATCTGCTCAAAATCAGCATTAGGCCACAAAAAACGTACATAAATCAATATTGAAAACACAAATGTTACAATCGCTAAAAAAAACAAAACAACAATATCTAAACATTTTTTCATTTTTATGCTACCAGTTCCTTAATTTTCTTTACAACATCTTCAAACATTTGATAACTCAAAACCCCCGTATTTATATTATAACGAGAAGTATGATAACTATCTATTAATTTTATTCCATTTCCTAAATCATGTATATTTCCATGCTTAAATTTAACATCTGATTGTTTAATACCTAGTGCATATAAAACATTCTTATGAGAAATAGTTCCTAAACTTAAAATAACTTTTAAATTCTTCATTTCTTTAATTTCATTTATCAAAAAAGATCTACATATTTTTTCTTCTTCAGTTGTTGGTTTATTTTGAGGAGGAACACATCTTACTGCATTCGTAATTCTAACATTTATTAATTCAAAACCATCATCTTTTCTTTTTTGGTAATCACCTTTAGCAAAACCTTGCGATTTTAATACAGGATACAATATATCTCCTGCATAATCATTTGTAAAAGGTCTACCTGTTTGATTTGCACCATTTAATCCAGGAGCAAGCCCCACCACCAAAACTTGGGCATCTAAATTTCCAAAAGAAGGAACTGGTCCATTATAATAAGATGGAAATTTAGCTTTATTATCCTCTCTAAATTTACACAACCTATCACACAACTTACAATCATATATTGGTGGAACAAAAACCATATTACCCTCTTTAAACAAAACTTTAGATAAAATATCTCAACTATTTAAATAAAACACAAAAAAAGTTTATTTACCCCCATTTAAAATAATAAAATACTACATATATAAGCTAACGAGAAGTATTATCTATAATAAAATATAATACTTTAGGACTAAAGTTAATTTTAGTTTTTAATGGAGTTTAAAATATGAAAAAAATTTGTTTATTAGCAGCAGCTGTTTCCCTATTTGCTCTTAACGCCAATGCCTCTGATTGGAAAATGTCTCATTCAGACATTAGACCATATATTGGAGCAGACTATATTTTTTCTCATGCAAAACATGGAGGCTACGCAAAACAAGCCAAAAAAGATTATAATTCATGGAGTATAAATGTTGGTACAGAAATTGCCAAATACACTGACTTAGAATTATTTTATCAATATGCTGGTGAAAGAAAAACTCATCTTTCATCAAACCCAAGCGATAAAATAAAATCAAAATTTAATGCATGGGGTCTTGATATGTATGGCCGAATGCCAATTATGTGTTCTGGCTTCAATGCTCTTGGCTCATTAGGTTTAGCAAATTACGACATAAAAATCAAAAACAATGGTCAAGGAAAAAACAAAGAACGTATAGGTTATAGAGCAGGTCTTGGTTTTTCATACGACTTTAATCCAAACGTATCATTCAGAGTAATGGGACGTTATAGTTATGTAGGTGTAAAAACTTTAGATCATTTAATGGAAGTAACAGCAGGTCTTCGTTACACTTTCTAAAATATACCATAAAAAACATAGGTCTTCATATTTGCGCCCAGCAAATGAAGACCATCTTTTTTTATCTTGCTAAATAAAAATTATAGTATATAAATACGTATAATTAAAACTTAACAAGAGCTAACATTTTGAAAAAAATAACAAATCATATACTATATATTCTTTTTAATTTATTAGTCATCTCTTCTCCACTAAAAGCAGATGTAACCGTTGCTATAATTGCCCCTAAAGCAGGTGAATTAAAACAATCTGGAAATGAATTATTTAGTGGAGCCCAACTGGCAATCAAAGAAATTAACGACAATGGTGGTCTAAAAGGTCAAAAAATAGATTTACTCACCATTGATGATAGATGTGATGACAGATTAGCCATATCAACAGCACAAATGTTAACCCTATTAAACTCTAAAACAATTGGTTTAGTTGTTGGTCCTTATTGTTCAAATCGCTTTAGTGAAATCACTTCCATTTACGAAAAAGCTAATATCTTCCAAATCATCCCAACAACCATCGATTATAATACAAGCAAAACAAACCAAACAGGACCTATCCTATTTTTAGGTTCAAAAAACCAAATCAGTAAAGATTTTTTCAAATTTTATAATAACAATTATGCTGGGCTTAAAGTTGGTTTCATCTATAATGATGATCCTAACAATGGTTATTCATCAACAGCCAAAGCCCTATTTGAAGAATTTCAACGTTATGGAAAAAGTGAACTCTTAAAATTCTATACCTTAAACAACAATTTATATGATATTGCAACCCAATTAAAAAAGGATAACATTGATATATCATTTGTTCTAGGTAACAACACCCAAACCCCTCTTGCTATTCAAAATATTATAAACGTATCACCAGATATGATTATTTTTACCAATAAAAATAATCTTAGCCCAAACATCAAAGATGATTTTTCACAAATTCCTAACAATCTTTACACTTTTGATTTACCTAGCCTTAAAGATAGTCTATCTTTTACAGAAAATTTAGTAAATTTACGTCTTTCAGGATACGAACCTAAAGGGTTAGAAGCGTATAGTTATGTTGCAATAAAATTATGGAGCGACTTAGTTAAATCAACAAATAGCTTCGATTATAACAAATTAACAAAATCTACAAACAATGAAGCATTTAAGGAAACTTGGGGAGATTTTTTAATGCACTCCGGCTCTATTAAATCATCTCAATATATAATTGAACAATATAAGGAAGATGAATTTATTCAAGTTTATTAGTATTTTTTTGTTAATCTCACATTAAAACACTTGTAAGAACAAAAAAATACTACTATAGTGACTAAAATTTTAATTTTTTAAGAAAAGGCAAAACAATGGCAGGAAGTATAAACAAAGTAATTTTAGTAGGAAACCTTGGTCAAGATCCACGCGTTAGCAACACTCAATCAGGCACAAAAGTAGTATCTTTTAGCCTTGCAACAAGTGACACATGGAGAGACAAAGCAAGTGGTGAGCGTAAAGATCGTACTGAATGGCACAGAGTTGTTATTTTCAATTCAGCTCTAGCAGATACTGCAGAACGTTTTCTTCGTAAAGGTTCTAAAGTATATCTTGAAGGTTCTCTTCAAACTCGTGAATGGGATGATCAAAGTGGCCAAAAACGTTATACAACAGAAGTTGTTCTTCAAAACTATAATGGTACATTAGTTATGCTTGATGGCCGTGGTGATGGCGCTCCTGCTTCATCTGGTGATATTTATGACTCATCTGCAGCTGGCTGGGATAACACTCCTTCCGATAATTCTGTTATGGATGATGATGTTCCTTTTTAATTAAAAGCAATAATCAAATAAAAGCCTTCAATTAAAATTGAAGGCTTTTATTTTATACTCCTAAACAACTATACCTTTTTTTCTTGCAATAGCTTACAAAATATGATACAATTAACCATTAAATATGGATTTAGGAGATAGCTATGAGTGCATATTCTAGAGAAGCCAAAAGCGTTAGACAGCTACAACTTGATAACATTAAAACACCTCAAAGAGAAAACTATCAATCTGAGGAAGAGTACAGAAATGCACTTATCCAAACATATAACCAATTACGCAATACAGAATATAATCATATTGTCCTAAATGAATGTACCAAAGTATATAATATCGCACGAGATGCTAAACGAAACGGAGAACATGAAAATACTCAGATATGGAGGGGATTTAGAAATTACGAAGTTGGAGATTCTGCTGTTGTAAGAACCCCCGAATTAGGAAGAACAATATATGGAAGCAAACAAGATATTACAGGAAATTACGCTAGTTGCGCAATAACTGCCATATCGCTTTGCTCTCAATGCAGTGCAAAAATGGGATACGATGGAGCTCAAAATTTATTTCAAGCCCAAAAAAGAAACAATCCTGCAGCTCCTTTTACACGTATTAGTATTGCCAATGGAACCTTTTTAGGTTGCGCTAATAATTCAGCTAGTGCTAGAGATTTTTGTGCCACAGAATCAATTGCCCCATATTGCACAAAACATGAAGAAAAAATCACCCTTCAAGAACTAATGAAATCAGGAGAAATAAAACCAGGGGACATGATTTCCATTAAAACTAAAAATGGAGCAACCAATACCACATCTGGTTACCATGCTATAACTATTGCCGATATAACATATGATAAAACTGGAAATATAACTCATTATACCGTGCATGAAAATAATCCACGTGGATTAAAAACATATAATATAAATGATACTAATAAATACGCTAATTATAAAGTAAACACAGTATCACACGTTAACAATATGATAAATGATAGAGTAGCCAATGAAACAAACAATAAATCTATTGAAGAGTTAGAACAAATGGTTACTTCTACCAAAGAAAGAACCTCAAATACTATAAATTCTTTATATGAAGCTGAAACATATATGTATAATAAGCAATATGCTCAAACTCCTCAAAATGACAACGATAAAGTAACAACCGCTCTATTAACATCCAGCGAAGTTAAACTTGAGCTACCAGAAATTGAAGACGACTTCAACCCAAACATAGGGATAGCCCCAATAGATATCCCTACAATTCAACCAGAAGAAATAATACAAACTAACGAAGTTCCTACCACAGAAAATACTGAAGAAACAATAACACCTAAAACTTTCGAAACTCAAATCATAAAACCTGAAATAAAAGACACACCTCTTGAGTTACCCAAAGAAATACCTGTAATTAACATTTCAGAATTACAAAACAAATTTAATCAAAGAGTTGATGCAAAATTAACAACTTCCGAACCTTCAATATCAAGAGAAGATGTTGCAACAACAATGAAAAAAGATGCTACAAACATTAAACCACTACTCCAACAACTAAAAAACAAAGAAATACCAAATACAAATTCAAATCAAACAACAAATGATAACCAACAAATATTAGAACTTAAAATAGACTCCAGAGGAAAAACACAACTTACAACTCATAAAACTATGACGGTTCAACAATTACAATCCATGCTCCAAAATCGCAGATAACTTATTTTCTTATAGAATATATACATCCACAATATTCTTGATTATATAGCTCTAACTCTTTAATAAGTTGCAAACGTTTTTCTTGCATTCCTCCTTTGCGCCCTTCTATTAAAACATATTCTACACCAACACTATCTGAGGCTTTTTTTCCTGCTTCATTTACCTGATTTAAATCTTTCCAACGGGATACTCCCAAAACCGAAGCAACTTTCTTTATTCCTAATTCTTTTGCATACTCCATAACTTTTTTCAAGCGAAACTCAAAGCAAATAGAACATCTCTTACCTCTCTCTGGTTCATCTTTATATTCTTTAGTTGCCTCCATCCAGTCCCTCACATTATATTCTAATTCAATAAATTCAATCCCCCATTTTTGACAAAGATTTTTTTGCTCATCACGTCTTTTTATGTATTCATCGTAAGGATGAATATTAGGATTATAAAAAACCACAGCAAAATTAACCCCTTCTTCCCTCATACGTTTAATCACAGCACAAGCACAAGGAGCGCAACAAGATAACAACAATATTTTTTCATCACTATTTTTAATCATAATAAATAGCTCTACAACATTTTAGATTTTTTTCAAGCAAAACTTTTATTTGACAAAATTTAAAATATAATATACATTGCCGAACAATCGATAAAAATTATGTCTAAAAATTATAACCCTTAACAATTATGAGAAAAAAAGATCTTATTGCAGCTCTTATTGCAAAAGAGGAGATGTTAACAGAAGAACAAGAAATCTGGATTGTAGCATATAACTATGTTGATTTGCTATCCCAATACCTTGAGTACTGCTGTATATCTCCCAAAGCAATTGAAAAGATGATTAAAGAAAATCATCTCAACATTTTTAAAGCTTTCATTAAACAGCGCAAGCTAGAAAACTATCAGGAAGTTATGATTGTAGAAAACAAATTAACCGATATGTTTAATCTCTACATCAAATCTAACCACCTATCTATTTTTGCCCAGCAGCGTCTTATTAAGCCGGAGTATGAAGAGTTTTTTGATCAATACATTATAACTCATCATCTAGACCCCTACATTGAGATGTTCATCGTTCAGCAAAAATCATACGATAAGCTAGATAAATATCTCAAGCATCAGGTTTTGTCAGAAACTCCAGAGCGAGAGCTTTTTAAGCCTGAACATCGTGCATACTTTTTTAAGTATATCCAAAATGAGCGCTTGTTACCCTCAAATGAACCAATATTTTTCACAAAATTCATAGATCGCTACATTGCGTTATATTGTGAAGATTATTTCCTTGAGCCAGCAAGTCAATTTGCCCTCATTGCATTAGGCAAAAAGGATATATTTGTAAAGTACCACAACCAACGAGGTACGCACGAAGAAGTTAAAATCGTAGCTCAAAAACTTGGCTGGATTTAAACTAAACAAAAAAGGATACTCAATTGAGTATCCTTTTTGTTAAATCTAGAAACTTAACCTCTAATTTGCTTAATTCTTTTAATTAAGTTTTCAGTAGAACCATCATGCTTTTTCAATTCATCACTTTCAAGTTCTGGTAAAATCTTCAAAGCAAGTTGTTTACCAAGCTCAACTCCCCATTGGTCAAATGAGTCAATTTCCCAAATAACACCTTGAGTATAAACCTTATGTTCATACATAGCAATCAACATACCCAAAGTAAATGGTGTCAACTTTTTGATAATAAACATATTAGAAGGACGGTTACCTTCAAACACTTTATTATATTTAATTTTTTCAATTTCTTCTTCATTTTTACCACTAGCTCTTAACTCTGCTTCAACTTCTTCCAAAGTTTTACCTTTCATCAAAGCTTCAGCTTGAGCTAAAACGTTAGCTAATAAGATTAAATGGTGTTTACCTGTCTCATTCTGAGAAATAGCAGGAATAATAAAGTCAACAGGAACAGCCGCTGTACCTTGATGTAATAATTGGAAGAATGAGTGTTGAACATCAGTTCCTGCCCCACCAAACAACACAGGACCTGTTGCATAATCTGTAATTTTCTTATTATCTAATCTAACAGATTTACCATTACTTTCCATATCTAATTGTTGTAAATATGAAGGCAAGAATTTCATATATTGGTTATAAGGAATAACAGCATATCTATGAAGATTATAATAATCATTATACCAAATACCAAGTAACGCCATAATAACAGGAATATTCTCTCTTAAAGGTGCATTTCTAAAGTGAATATCCATAGCTTCAGCACCTTTTAATAATTCTATAAAATTATCATATCCAACAGCCAAAGCAATAGATAAACCAATTGCTGACCATAAAGAATAACGTCCACCAACAAAATCCCAGAATTCAAACATATTGTTTATATCAATACCAAACTTCTCAACTTCTTTAGCATTTGTAGATAATGCAACAAAGTGATTTTTAACAGCATCTTCACCCAATGCCTTAACTAACCACTCACGGCAAGTTCTTGCATTTGTAAGTGTTTCAATTGTAGTAAATGTCTTTGATGCAACAATAAATAATGTTTCTTCAGGATTTATTCTTTTTAATACTTCAGCACAAGCTGTACCATCAATATTAGAAATAAAATAACATTCAATATCATCAGCCCAATATTTTCTCAAAGCTGTCGTTACCATATAAGGCCCCAAATCAGAACCACCAATACCAATATTTACAATATTAGTAAGTTTTTTACCGGTTGCACCTCTAAATTCACCGCTACGAACAGCATCAGAGAAAACTTTCATTTTTTCTTGAACACGTAATATATCTGGCATTACATCTTTACCATCAACATAAACACTTTCACCAGAAAAATTACGAAGTGCAGTATGAAGCACTGCTCTATTTTCAGATACGTTTATTTTTTTACCTTCAAACATATCATTAATACGAGCTTTTAAGTTATGCTCTTCAGCCAAATCAAATAAAGCATCTAAAACTTTATCATCAAATCTATTCTTAGAGTAATCATACATCAAATCACTAAATTCAATAGTATATTTTTCAGCTCTTTTCTCATCTTTATCAAATAATTCATTTAATGTTGTAGAAGAAAAACGATTATATTCTTCCATTAACTTTGCAACTGCTAAAGATACAGGCATATAAGTCTCCTATAATTGTTAAAACAAATAATGACCTCTATTTACTCCAAATCAAAAAAAAGTCAACAAAATCCCCCTCTTCTCCCCAAAAATTAAACTTGACACAATTAGCGTTTTCTTTTAATATCCCCAACAAATTGCAACCTTTATTTACGGAGAATAAAATGTTATCGGTAATAGAAACTCTAAATGAAATTTTTATGAACTCGTTTGAACAAGCAGGCTTTGATAGAGAACTAGGACGAGTAACTGTTTCTAACCGACCAGACTTATGTCAATTCCAAGTAAACGGCGCTATGGGAGGGGCAAAACTTTATCGCAAAGCACCTCTTATGATAGCTCAAGAAGTTTTAGCAAACATCAAAGAAAATGATATAATTAAAGATGTTAATGTAGTAGCCCCTGGTTTTATTAATATCAACGTTAAAGATGAATTTTTACAAAACTACTTAAACGGCATGTTAACCTCTCCTAAATGTGGTTTTGAAAATAAAGAAGATATAAAAACTGTTGTTATAGATTACGGTGGTCCAAACGTTGCTAAACCTTTACACGTTGGTCATCTTCGTTCAGCTGTAATTGGTGAAGCTCTAAAAAGACTAAACCGTTTTTATGGCAATAATGTAATTGGCGATGCTCACCTTGGCGACTGGGGTTTACAAATGGGTTTAATTATCCATGAATTAAAACAACGCCAACCAAACCTTTGCTATTTTGATGAAAATTACGAAGGTCAATATCCTGATACAGCTCCATTTACATTAAAAGATTTAGAAGAAATCTATCCAACCGCTTCCAAAAAATCAAAAGAAGATGAAGTTTATCTTGAAGATGCTCGTAACACCACTCAAGAATTACAATCAGGTAGAATTGGATATCGTGCATTATGGCACCATATTATGAACGTATCACTTCAAGACCTAAAAAGAAATTATGGTCGTCTTGATGTAGATTTTGACTATTGGTATGGTGAATCAGATGCTGATCAATATATCCCTGCAATGGTTGAAAAGATGAAAAAAGATGGACATGCATATATTAGTGATGGCGCACTAATTGTAGATGTAAAAAAAGAAACAGACACTGCTCCAATCCCTCCTTGTATCATTTTAAAATCAAACGGCTCTGCAATTTATGAAACAACTGACCTTGCAACTCTTGTACAAAGACGCCAAGACTTTAATCCTGATAGAGTAATTTATGTAGTAGATAAACGTCAAGATTTACACTTTGAAAGAGTTTTCCGTTGTGCTTTCAAAACTGGTATTGTAGATGAAAAAACAACTCTTTCATTTGTTGGATTTGGTACAGTAAATGGTTCTGACGGCAAACCTTTTAAAACACGTTCAGGTGGCACAATGAAATTATCAGAACTTTTAGATACAGTAGAATCAAAAGTATCAATTAAAGATAGTGAAAATATGTCACAAGAAGAACTAAAAGAGCTCTCTCAAATTATTGCTCTTTCAGCAATTAAATATGGCGATTTACAAAACCCATGCGAAAGCAACTACATTTTTGATATAGATAAATTTGCTTCATTTGAAGGAAATACTGGGCCTTATATTTTATATACAATGGTTCGTATCAAATCAATCTTATCAAAACTAAATCTAAATCCATTTGAAGGTACAAATCCATTCTCATCATTTACTTGTGATGCTGAACGTGATCTTGCTTTATCTTTAATTAAGTTCAGCCATATACTAACTGAAACCGTAAAAAAAGATGCTCCTTCAATTTTGTGTCAATACATTTATGAAATTTCTAATAAATTCAATGCATTCTATCACAATAAGAAGATATTAGCTGAAACAAATGAAACTATCTTACACTCACTTATTTCTCTAATTACTCTAACCTTAAATGTATTAGATACATCAATAAATTTATTAGGCTTCAAAGCTCCAGAAAAAATGTAACCCAAAACATTATATAACAAAAAAGCACCTCCAACTTGAGGTGCTTTTTTTTTATATTGACCATATCTCAATTTTATGATACACTCCCAAACATATTACAACTATTAGGACTATATCTTATGAATTTAACAAAACTAATCCTTACTAATATAAAAAAATTAAAACACTTATTTATCCCTTATGCCCTTTCTTTTATATTAGCATCTATTGCCTTAAGCATAACACCATACGTAACATCCAAAATCATAAACTGCTTTAGTATAGAAAACAAATCACTTGCCATAGATAGCATTTTATTTTGGTTTATTTTATTTATTATCCTAAAAGTCCTACAAGCCATCAATCAATATTTTTTAAGTACTATAAAGGTTGATGTAGAATCAACATTTACCGCCAACATAACTCTAGAAATGTTTAATCATGTTCATCATCATAATACTCGTTATTTTGATGATGAAATGACTAGCCGTATCTCAACTGCCATTACTTCCGCTTCTACAGGATTTTACATTCTATCAATAAACTTTCTTTTTGGTTTAATTCGTCCAATCATCAACTTTATTTTTGCCTTTTCAATTATTGCCAATAGTTGCCCAAAACTTGCCCTTACAATTATAATATTATCAATTCCCTTTTATTTAATCATCAAAAAATTAGGTAAAACTATTCATAATTTATGGGCTACACGTGGAAAATTAGAAAAAGACTATATAGGTTTTAATATAGATAGCATCACAAACTACAAACTCGTAAAATATACAGGTTCTATATTTTCTGAAAAGCTTAATGCGTTCAAAATCTTAAAAAAATATCTTCATTCCACTTATGAATGCGAAAATAATCGTGCTTCATCAACTTTTATTCTAGAATTTACAGAAACTATATTTACAATCTCTTGCTATTTTGCCATAATTTATTTTGCCATTTATGATAACTTAAATTTAGGTTTAGCGTATTTTTCTTTTAGCACCATAAATATGCTACTTTCTGAACTAGGTAGATTATCAAGAGCTTCTACATCTTTCTTTCAAGATTTAGGAGAACTAAAATCAAACATAGACTTAATCTATAAACCCATAGAAATTAAAGACAAAGAAACAGCTTTCCCATTAAAGATAAAATCACCATCTATTGAATATCAAGATATAACTTTTTCATACATCAAAGAAAAAGAAGTTTTCAAAAACTTGAACATCTCTATAAAACCATATCAAAAAGTAGGTCTTGTTGGTTTATCAGGCTCTGGTAAATCAAGTTTAATTAATCTTCTTCTTCGCTCTTATACACCTCAAAAAGGAAAAATTCTTATAGATAATCAAGATATATCAGACATAACCGAATTTTCACTTCATAAAAATATCTCTTATGTTCCGCAAGATGTAACCCTATTTAACCGAAGTTTGCTTGAAAACCTAAAAATTACCAAACCCAAAGCATCAAATGATGAAATTATCAATGCCTGCAAACTTGCCCACATTCATGATACCATTATGGAACTAAAAAACGGCTATGATAGCATTGTTGGAGAACGAGGCATACTTCTTTCTGGTGGCGAACGCCAACGTATTGCCATAGCTCGAGCTATTCTTCAAGATGCACCAATTCTAATCCTAGATGAAGCAACCTCTGCTCTTGACAGCGAAGCTGAATTTGCTATTCAACAAGCACTTTCAAATCTAATGAACAACAAAACGGTAATTGCCATAGCTCACCGCCTGTCAACTCTTCGCTCAATGGATAGAATTATCGTTCTTAATAATGGAAAAATAATAGAAGACGATACACCTCAAAATCTCTTAAAGAAGAAAAACAGTACTTTCAAACATTTTTACTCCCTCCAAGCAGATGGCTACTTAAACTTTAATACTCAAAAAGGAGATAAATAATCATGAATATCTATAAATTTTTCATCTCCACTATCAAAAAATGCAAATTATTTTTTATCACTTCCTCTATTTTAGCATTGCTTCCGGATGCTCTTTCATCTTTTGCACATATTTATTATGCCAAAATATTGAATTTTATTGCAAAAGATTTAAGCAACTCTTTTAACTCAACCCTTTTATCATACATCATTATCTATGCCCTTATTCAAATAGCTATAAACTTTATTAACTACATTCGCATTAAAATTGATGCAAGGGTAAAAATCCGCTACCAAATGTCTCTACATAATACTTTATTTGCTCACAATCACTCTCATTCACCAAACTTTTT
>JAEIGA010006452.1_pt1 | contig 17859 bp, 36 predicted proteins | sample 9270691 | NCBI WGS metagenome assembly JAEIGA01 (sample SAMN17057246, study PRJNA624740) | gut metagenome | biome: biome; isolation source: fecal sample | host: Bos grunniens | place: China: Xizang | collected 2019 | reverse complement strand
TTAGTTACACAATGAAACATTTTATTTAAGTTTAGCACATTTTATTTATAAAGTGCAAATATAGGGGGAAAAAATATGCAAAATATTTTTTTAAATCAAAATATCTTAAAATTAAAAAAAGCGTGTAAAGACAATAAAGTAGAAATGTTACAACTTATTGAACTAGTTACATATTTAGCAGCCAATAAAGAAATAAGCGTACAAGATGCGTTGGAAATATTAAAGGAATAGCCCTTTAGTAGATACAAAAAGCGCCATTATGTAACATTTTTTGCAAAAAGTAAAAAAATATGTTGACTTTGTAAAAAATATGAGTATAATAATAAGTGAAAAAAGGGAATAAATGGAAATTAGAGAGGTAAAGAGAAATGACAAGAAAAGAAATGATAACAAAATGTGTAGAGGAACAAATAAAAAGTGGAATTGTAAAGGCTGAAAATAAAGCGCTACAAATTAAAGCCCGTTTAAATGGAAAGTATGGTATTAAGCCAATGAGTAAAACAGAGTGCCAAGCGTGGTACAATGCATTATTTAATTAATAGAAAGGTTAGCGCTTAACCTTAAAGCGCACTCCTTAATGTAGCCAAAGGCGGTTGCAAGCCCGCATAAATACAGAGCAAGGAAAGGTTAAGAGGTAAAGAGAAATGAAATTTATTTACAATGACGGAGGGCGCAGCAATTACTTTAAGGGTACTGCTGGCGACTGTGTAACCCGTGCTATATGCAATGCATCTGGGTTAGATTACAAAGAGGTTTATAACACTCTATTTAATAGCATTAAAGAGCAAAAGAATTATAAGGGCGCTGGTAAACGAGGCTCAACACCACGCAACGGAGTACCTATTAAATTAGTACATAAGTATTTAGAGAACGTGTTAGGCTGGGTATGGCACCCAACAATGAAAATAGGGCAAGGGTGTACGGTGCATCTAGCAGCCGACGAGTTGCCAAGTGGTACATTAATAGTGCAAGTAAGCGGACACTTAACGTGTGTTAAGGACGGCGTATTATATGATACATACGACTGCACCAGAGAGGGTAGCCGTTGCGTGTATGGTTATTGGACGCCACCACATAGCGAGGATCTAAAAGCCAAGCAACGTAAGGAAGAAATACAAGCCAAGATAAAAGCAGTTAAGGCAGAATTAAAAGCCCTAGAGAAACAATTAGCAGCGTGTTAATAAAACTGGTTAAGGCTCCAGAATAAAAAAGCCTAATTAATTTAACTACAATGCGCCACTTTGTTGGCAAAATAGGAGGAAATGAAACAATGAGAATTTTAGCAAAGTTAAAGAATAACAAAATAATTGATATTACGTATCAAACATTAGAAACAGTAAATTTAATTAAGGATCTAATTGTAAGTATCGAATTTATTAAAGGAGGTGGAAACAATGAGAACAGAGTTAAAAGTATTTAGAGTAAGCCAACATTTAACACAACAAGATATGGCGCACGTTATGGGCGTTAGTGTATCAACTTACAACCTAATCGAAAACGGCAAACGCAGAGGCAGCCAAGATTTTTGGATCCGATTAAAACACGAATTTAATTTGACTGGCGACGATATTTGGAACTTTCAACACGGAAAAATGGAATTTTAAGAACATTAATAAATAAACAAAAGGAGGCACAATTAAATGAACATTTACGAAAAATTAAGCGCAATTAGTACAGAGTTAAGCGCAGTAGCAAAAAATTTAGAGGTGGGAGTAGGCGCATCAAAATACAAAGCAGTAGGCGAGGCGGACGTATTAAAAGCCGTAAAACCATTAGAGGCAAAATATAAGGTATATAGTTACCCAGTTAACCGCAGCATCATAGAAAGCGGACAAATTGAAAGCACAAACTATAAAGGCGAGGTTAAAAAACAATTATTCGAGCGTATAGAGGTTACTTATAGGTTTGTAAACATTGAGAAACCAGAGGAATACATAGACATTACAAGTTATGGCGACGGCATAGACAGTGGCGACAAGTCAGTAGGTAAAGCAATGACATACGCCGACAAGTACGCATTATTAAAAGCCTATAAAATTGTAACTGGCGAAGATCCAGACCAAAACGCCAGCGAAGATTTAAAAGGCTCAACAATTATGGCGGCACCATTAAACCAACAATTATTAAACGAGGCAGCACGTTTGCAAATTGATTTAAACAAGGTTGCAACGTATTATAAAAAGCCGTTTGAGGCGTTAACAGATGCGGACATACAACAAGCCATAGCACAAAAGCAAAAGGCTTTAGGAGGTAATAAATAATGCAAAGCGTAGACGATTTAGTATTACATTTCAAAGAAGATACACACCAGTATTTTTTAGGCGATACCGAATTAATAAGCGTTACAACCTTAATGCGTAAGCACGGGCTAGCACCTAACTATAATGGCGTACCAAGTGAGGTATTAAGAGCAAAGGCAGAACGTGGTAGCCTTATACACGAAGAAATAGAGCAATATATTAAAAACAATAATATAGGCTTTACGGTTGAGTTGCAAAATTTCATTAAATACATAAACGATACAAACACCGAAATTATAAAAAGTGAGTTTTATGTATATAACAACATTGTTGCTGGTACTACTGACTTATTATTATACAAGGGCGGTTATATCATAGCAGATATTAAAACAACTGCATCATTACATAAAGAGGCGGTTAGTTGGCAATTATCAATTTATCGTAATTTATTAAAAGCAATAAACCCAAGTATAGAGATCCAAAAAGGGCAAGCGTACCATTTCGACAAAAACGGAAACTTAAACGTTGTAGATATTGAGTTAAAACCATTTAACGAGGTTGAGAGGTTATTAGAGTGCGAGAGATTAGGCACAATTTACGAAGAGCCAGTATTAGACTTAACAAGCGATAATTTAGAACTAATGCAGTTAATAGCGGTTGAGGAGTTTATACAAGAAATAGAACTAAAGAAGAAAGCAGCAGAAGAACGCCAAAAAGAGTTAAGGGCAAAATTGCTGGAGGCTATGGAGCAAAACGGCGTTAAAAAGTTTGAAAATAATAGCATATCAATTACATACGTAGCACCAACAACACGCAATAGCATAGATAGTACAAAACTTAAAAAAGATATGCCCGAGGTTTACGAAAAGTACACCAAGACAAGCGACGTTAAAGCATCATTAAAAATTAAATTAAAAGAGGTAAAAGATAATGAATAATTTAGAAATTGTATTACGTGTTTTAGGCGAAAAAATTAACCAACTTGAAACCGAGTTATATATTAAAAATTTAGAATTAGACCAATTAAAAAAGAAACTAGAAAACAAGGAGGCATTAAACAATGAATAAAGTTATTTTAATAGGACGTATAACAAAGGATCCAGAGTTAAAGTTTACACAACAAAATAACACTAGTTTTGTATCGTTCACATTAGCAGTAGACCGAGGCGTAAAAGATGCAAACGGCAACAAGCAAGCAGATTTTATTAACTGCGTGGCGTGGCGTGAAACTGCAACATTTATAGGTAGTTATATTAAAAAGGGTTATTTATTAGCAGTAGAGGGAGCAATACAAACACGTAACTATATAGATAACTCTAATAAAACGGTATATGTTACAGAGGTGTTAGTAAATAGATGCGATAACTTGCAACCAAGAGAGCAACAACCGCAGCAACCTAATAATTATCAAGGGCAACCAAACCAATACGGCGTAAACCCTAATGCAATGCCTAACCAGTATTACCAACAACCTAGCGTATACCAACAACACCAGCAGCAACAACCGCAACTAACATTTAACGACGACGATTTACCGTTTTAGGAGGTTTTAGAAATGGCTAAAATACAAAAGGTGCAACCTCTAGTATTAGAGGCTTTAGAAAATAACCCAGATGCAAGAAAAGACGATTTTATATTAGTTTATGAGGTTTTAAAAAACTTTGTAACTGGCGAGATGCCATTAAGCGCAATATGTAAACACCACGTAGAATTAGGCATACCGAGTTTTGCAAGTATTATAAGAATACGCCGCAAATTACAAAAGTGCTACCCTCATTTAGTAGATGCAGCAGCCCAAGCCGTTAGATCCGAAGAACAAGAGGAGTTTAAGGCGTATGCACTCAATAATTAGTAATGAAAAAGTTTGTTTAATATGTGGCACAACATACAACATACATAAGCATCATATTTTTTATGGAACGGGTAAGCGCCAGTTAAGCGAGCGTTACGGCTGCTGGTGCTACCTATGTGGCAAGCATCATAATTTAAGTAATGAGGGCGTGCATTTTAATAAAGTGCTAGATAACAAGTTAAAAGGACTAGCACAAAAGAGATTTAAAGAGGTTTACCCTCAATTAGAATTTATAAAAATATTTGGCAAGAATTATTTAGAGGTAGTAAATGAGTAGATTACAAGTATTACAAAGTCAATTGGACGAAAAGAAATGGCTAGCAAGCCAATTAAATAATAAAGATATGTGCGGGTGCTTTAGTTACTGCAAACATTGTAACAAGCGCAATTTATACCCGTGTGCGTCTGCGTACAACAAAGAGCAAAAATTAAAAAAGGAGGTAAAAACAAATGTTAATAAGTAAGAACATAAAAAAGGCTATTGAAACAGAAAAAAAGAGCCAACAAGCATTATTAAACTTATTAATAAAGCAAGAGGCTAATTATGGCGTGGACTTAACAAAGGAAAAAGCCGAAATTAACAAGAGCCTTGCATATTACGACAAAGTAGTAAAAGAGGCTGCATAGTATGGTAGAGTTTAAAGCCGAGCCAAAGCCTAAAATAGCATTATTATTAGACAATAGAGTAGAGATTACTTTTACAACCACAAAAAGCGTTTTAAAGGCGTTTGAGGGGTTAAGTGATAAAGAGTTAAGCGTACAAGTTAAAAACTATTCTAAAAGGCGTAGTTTAAGCCAAAACGCATATTTATGGGTGCTGCTTAACGAAATTGCTATAAAGGTTAATAGGAACAAAGACGATATATATAAGCATTATATAAAAGATTACGGCACATTTGAAATTTTACCATTGAAAAATGAGGCAGTAGAAACTTTTAAAACAAAATGGGGTAAAAATGGGCTAGGCTGGTTTTGCGAGGATCTGGGCGAAAGCAAGTTACAAGGTTTTACAAAACTAATAGCCTATTACGGCTCCAGCACATACACCAGCGAGGAAATGCGCCGCCTAATAGATGCGGTTGTAATAGACTGCAAAGAGTTAGGCATTAACACAATGACATTAAAAGAAATAATGTTATTAAAAAATGATAACGATTAAGAGGTAAATATATATGATAGCAATGATAGAACACGAAAGATATAATTATAAATCAAATCTACCAACAACATTATACGAGTTTGTAGAGTGCCAAAATATAGAGGACGTTAAGTTAGCATATAAGCACAAACAAAAAATAAACTACATAGGCGCTATATTAAGAAAAAGCCAAAGAGAAAACCTAATGTATTATGGCAATACGGTAATATCGTATACTATGTTAGAGAAATTAGGCAATGAAAAAATAATACAAGAGGTTAAGCGCATCACTGGTTTAAATTGCGGTATAACTGTACTTGCTAGTGGTACGGTTATGTTAAAGACGGTTAAAATGTAACGTTATGTTATCAAAATTAAATAAATTGTAATAATTTTGTTGCTTTTAGAAAAAATTAGAGTATAATAAAAAATGTGATAACACTTTGAGTAGTTAATTATCACGTCAGATTTTCATAATCTATTTACCTTTTTAACGAGTTGCTAGTATATGCCGATACTAACAAAGCGTATTAACTTAATACTAGCAACATTAAAGCATCTTAACGACGGTAGCGGCATCTACTGGAGTTTGGGTGCTTTTCGTTTTATAAGGACATACAACAGAGGAGGGCAAGCACAATGACACCAAGCAAAGTAAAAGACGGTAATTTTATAACCATACAAAGTTTTATGGTTAAGGATCTAAAGTTAAAAGGTAATGAGTTACTAACCTATGCTATTATTTACGGCTTTTCACAAGACGGCGAAAATAAGTTTACTGGTAGTTTACAATATCTATGCGACTGGACGAATAGCACAAAACAAGGAATTAGCAAAACATTAAAAATATTAGTTGAAAAAGGTTTAATAGAAAAAACAGATATTTATAAAAACGGGGTTAAGTTTGTAGAGTACCACGTAACAGAGTTTAACCCTATGCAACAAAGTTTAACGGGGTATGCAACAAAGTTTAATGAGGGTATGCAACAAAGTTTAACGGGGGGTATGCAACAAAGTTTACCTAATAATATATCTTTAAATAATATAAATAATAATATAAAAGAAAATAAAGAAAAGTATTTTAATAACGATACTTTAAACGCTTTATTTACTGAATTTTTAGAAATGCGTAAGAAACTAAAAGCAGTTAATAGCGATAGAGCAATAAAAATGCTTATTAATAAACTTAATAAACACGACGACAACACAAAAATTAAGATGCTAGAAAATAGTATTTTAAACAGTTGGAAAGACGTTTACGAGTTAAAGGGTACAAATAATCAAGTTAATAATAAAAATGCATCTACTGGCGAGTTTGACGGTGTAGCAGAGGCAATAAGACAAAGAGCAGTAGCAGAACAAAAAGACGACGACTATTACAAAAATTTAAACTTTTAGGAGGTTTAAAAAATGAAAGCAATTAATAACTTTTTTAGCAGTGAAGATACACCAGAGATAAGCAAAGAAGATTACGAGCAATTAAAAATAAAGTGGTATAACGAGAGTTTAGGCGAGTTAGACAAAGAGGACGGCATAAACTGCGATATATGCCACAACAAAGGCGATATACATTTTAAAAAGGGTAATTATATATTTAGCCAACAATGCGAGTGTATGCAACGCCGTATAACTATACGCCGTGCTAAAAATAGTGGGCTAGGCGAATATTTAACAAAGCGCTCCAGCGATTACAAAATTAATAACGAATGGCAACAATACAATTTTAATTTAATGGTGGACTACTGCAAAAATGATAGTAAATTATGGTTTGCAGCACTGGGGCAAAGTGGTAGCGGTAAAACTCTATTATGCAGCATCATAGCAAACCACTTGTTATATAATCTAGGTAAGAACGTAACATATATTACGTGGACGGACTTTATAAGCCGTTTAAAGCGTGATTTAATGGGCGATAATTCAAACGCCGTTAGTGAATACCTAGACGAGATAAAAAACATTGAAATACTATTTATAGACGAGTTATTAAAGAAATACAACGAAACGGATCTAAAATATATTATTGAGATTATCAATTACAGATACACCAACAATTTAAAAACTATTATTACCAGCGAGCGCAGCATTAACGAGTTATTAGACATAGACGAGGCAACATTTGGTAGATTAATAGAAAAATGCGAAAAGTATGTAATTGACATACCAAAAGACCGCAGCAAAAATTATAGGTTAAGAGGGTTATATAATGCATAATAAATATTATTGCATCTTACATAAAACGTTGTTAGACCCAAAAAGAATGGAGCATAAAAAGTGTTTAACAAAGCGCAACGTAGGAAGAGGCAAAAAAGGTGCAAAGACTAAAGACAAATGCAAGCATTTAATAGTAATGGAGGCATTAGAGCATAATTAATGCGCCAGTATGTAAGTATTATTAAAATAAAACATAACAAAGGGGTACACTATGAGTTTACAACAATTTAATTTAATAAGATTATTAAGTAATGAGTTAGGCATTTACACACAAGGCGAATTAGAGGCATTTAAAAAACACGTTAAAGTAAGGAGCAACGAGGGGCTAGTAAGGCAATTATGTTTATATGTTGCTAATGGGTGGGTGGTAAGTTTTGAATAGTTTTATTATTAAACAAAAACTACCCTCATTAAATGAGTGGTGGTATGCATTATCAAGTAATAAATATGTAGGATCTAAATTTAAAAAGGACGTTGAGGAGGTTATAGGGTGGAGCATACGCCAAGCCCTAACCTCTAAAACATTACACAAGCCCACTAATGCGGTTGTAATACGGTTTGAATGGCACGAAAAAACCAAGCGCCGTGATGCAGATAACATAGCCAGTGCTAAAAAATTTATTTTAGATGCATTAGTAAAAACTGGTGTACTGGAAGACGATAGCCGCAAATATGTTAAAGGTTTTTACGATAGCATCATAGACGATACTAGCGACTATGTAATAGTTGAATTAATAGAGGTAAATAATTATGAAAATAAGACTATTAGCAACCGATAGCGTTATACCAAACTATGCAATTATGAAAATATCAACGTACCATAAAAGGTTAGGCGATAATGTGGGTTGGTACGAGCCGTTATTAGATTTAGAGGACACAGACATATTATATATATCTAAAGTGTTTAAATTTAGTGCAGATCCTTGCCAAACAATACCTATGCCATTAAATGCAAAGATAATTAAGGGCGGCACTGGTTACGATTATAAAACGACACTACCAGAGGAAATAGAGAACATAACCGAGTTAGATTATTCTTTATACCCTAATTGTGATTATTCAATAATCTTTACTACTAGAGGTTGCGTTAGGAAATGCCCTTTTTGTGTAGTGCCTAAAAAAGAGGGTTTAATACATAATGTTAACGTGGCAAGCCTTAACCCTAATGGTAAATATATAATGCTACTAGATAATAATTTTTTTGCTAATAAAACGTGGCGTGAAAATATAAAGATCTTAAAAGCATTTAAACAACCAATAGACTTTAACACTGGCATAGATTTAAGAATTTTAACAGAGGAGCAATGCAAGGCGTTAAGTGAGTTAAAAATTAAAGTAATACATTGTGCGTGGGACAATTACAACGACAAAGATAAAATATTACCTAAATTAAAAATGTTATGCCAGTATGTAAAACCATATAAAATTACCGTGTATGTTTTAGTAGGTTTTGAAAATAAGGAAATAGTAGACACGGACATAGAGAGAGTGGAAACGTTAAAAGAGTTTGGCGTTAACCCGTTTGCTATGGGTTATATAAATTTTGAAGATCCTAACCATAAAAAGAGCAAAAGCGTAATAGATTTTTGTAGGTGGGTTAACAACAAGTTTGTATTTAAAAAAACAACGTGGAAACAATATGACACCAGCAAACGAGGTAAAGAGTACGAGCAAAAAAATACTATTTTTGATTATTTGTAATGTGCCACTTTGTAAGTATTTTATTTTACTATGATGCTATAACGTGTTATTATAAAGTAGTAAGGTTAAAAAGGTAAATAAGGGAGTTAATAAAATGTTAAATTATTATAAAACTAAACTAGAACGTATTAACCGCAAAATAGAAAAGTTAAAAGATAAATTAGAATTAGGCGCCGAGGTTACATTTAACGAGCAAACAGCGTTATTAATTGCAGAGGCAGAAAAAAGATTACTAGAGGAATTTATAGACGATTTAGAAACAATACAAGACAAATAAAATTAAGCCCTTTATATAAGGGGCTTTTTATTATATTCTAGGAGGCTACAAAATGGCACGCATTGTAATAAATAGCGGACACACAAAAATTGGAGTAGGGCGAGGTGCCAACGGCTATTTAAACGAAAGTGTAGAAACACGCAAAATAGCATACGAGTTAATGAAACTATTAGCGGACACCAGCCACGAGGTAATACCAGCAGTTTACGACAAATCAAGCAATAATTTACAAGATACGGCAAAATTGGCAAATAATGTAAATGCTGATTATTTAATTTCAATTCACTTGAACGCTGGAGGGGGGCAAGGTTGCGAGGTTTACACGTGGCGAGGGTTAAAGGACGTAAAAGCCGTAAAAACGTGTGAGGGGCTTGCTAGGCTAGGTTTTCGCAATAGAGGTGTAAAAGACGGCTCAAAATACTATTTATTTAAGAACACCAAACCAAATGTTAAAACTATTTTAATTGAGGTATGTTTTGTAGACAACAAAGCAGATGCCGAATTATTTAAAAATCTAGGCTACACCAAGATAGCCCAAGCAATTTATAATGCATTAATTTAAGGGGCTAAAAAGCCCTTTTTTTGAATTTTCTAAAAATTGTAAAAATTACTATTTAATTTTTTGGAAATTATTGTATAATAATATTAGAGCATAACAATAAGACTATGGCGTATGTGAGGGTGTAGGTTGGTGGGAACAAATAAAAGTAGGTGGAAATATGGCAAAGCGTGGAGCGAAAGGCAAATACGAGCAACAAGTAAAGCCGTATTTAGCCGAAATTAATAAAAAAGTGCGTGAGGGTGTAACCGAGGAACAAATAGCAAAAGCGTTAGGCATTTCGGTTGCATCACTTAACAACTATAAAAACCAGTACCCAGAGTTAAAAGAGGCGTTAAGCAAAGACAAAGGGGCTGCGGTATTGCAAGATTTAGTTAATGCGGGGTTAGATGCTGCAAAAGGTAGTTATAAAACTAACACGCAAATAGTATACGTACCAGATCCAAACGACCCAGATAAATTAATAATTGAGAAAGTAATAGAAAATAAAGTATGGCAAGCACCTAACGCATCACTACATAAAATGTATGTATTCAATTATGGTAAAGAAGAGGGCTACACAAACGACCCACTAGAGTACGCTTTAAAGAAAGCAAGACAAGAGGCACAACAAAAAGTAGAAGATGCGAAAAACTGGCATTTAAACATAGACAACAAAGAATAATTTTTATTTAATTTTAGAATTTTTAGAGCGTTATACCTGAGGAGGCAAAAACAATGGCATTATATGTACTTGACGAATTTAACAATAAAATAGAGGTGACGGACAAGGTATTAAGCGCAATAGTGCAACAAGTAGTATGCTGCGTTAGCAATACACCTCATAGTATGGCGTTTGTTACACAAGCCAAATATAACGAGTTAAAGGCTGCTGGCACTCTAGTAACTAATGGCATCTATTTTATTACCGACGATACAACGGCGGACGATATAGACGCCCAGTTAGCAACGTTAACAACAAATTTAAACGCAATAATGCAAGGTACGAAAATAGTGCCAAATGCAACAAATGCATCATATGCAAAAAAAGCCGAATTAGTAGAAAAATTAAATTTAGGTTATACAACTTTAGACGGTATGGACTTAAAAAATATATTTGAGTTTGACGAGGACGATTACCCAACGGGCAGAGTATGGGAGGCGGCTAGTGCAGAAGAGGCAGACCGAGCAAGAGCGTTAGGCACAAGCGCTATAACACCATTAACAAACGGAACAGTTAGAGTTAGTAAAGCGGGTTTGTATGCGTGCGTTTGCGAGAATAGCACATACCCAAATGTAGATAGAGTAACACTATTAATTAGCATAGAAAATTTTAAAGAGTGCAACGGGCAAAGTTATTATTACAATAATAAAACGGTGTTTTTATATTCTATGGGTGGTACTGAAAATACAACAATATACGCATACCCAGCAAGTGCGAGTTATAAAATAGTTAGTTGTAGATTAATAACCGAGTATTAGGAGGGCGCTTATGTATATTAACGGTAAGAAAATATTAAGCGTTGTTAAAGCAGAAAAACCAACGGGCATACGTGAAAGTGGTTTAACTGTTGAGTTTGAAGAAACAATAAAAATAGATATAAGCGGCTTAAAATTATTTAGAGCAATATTAGAAAATATTACAACTGAATTAGATGCAAGAGATTACGTATTATATATTAAGTTATATGATGCTAACGATAATTGGTTACACACGTATAGTGATATTTTAGGCGACCTAGAAAACGCAACATTTTTAATTTACAAGGACTTTGCAGTATTTTATACGTCAACTGGTAACACTTTAGAAAGCAATAAATTAAGCACAACACCAGCATATATCACTATTTATTATACTTATAGAGCCGACACAGAAATAACAAGCACGGACGAGATATATTTTAGTATTGAGGAGTTATAACAATGGCAAAGTATTTAATAGGCTCAAAGTTATTAGGTTTAGACAATAACAAAGATAGCGACTATTTAGTAATATCAAGTGAATACGAATATAAAAGAGTTGCAAGCAATGGCGAAGATATTTTATATAGGAGTGCCGCCAACATACAAAAGTTTATGACTTTTAACGTTGACATAAAAGCAAATGCGAGGCTATTAATTTTAAATTATCAATTAGACCAAAGCATTATAGGGCAACAATTCCCTATTACATATAATTTAATAGGTTACAAAGATAAAGTAAAAGAGTTGTTAAAAATCATAGTAGAAAATAAATTATTGAACTTTAACAAACGCATCACGGTTAATGGGTGTTGCTCCAAATTATTATATCACGTGGCATATAACGTGTTTATTTTACAGAATGGCACAACAACACTAACAGAGGAACAAAAGGCGATTATACAAGATATACACGACTATAAAAAGCCTATTAGTTATTTAGACGAATTAGAAGAAATGATATTAAAATTATAGGAGGTGCGGCAAATGGTAAAATGTGCAGAGCAAAGCCCTAGAATATGCGACGACGGCAGCATACGCTGGTATGAGGGTGATACATTTATAATAGAGTTTGATTTTACATTTAAAGACGATACCGACACAGAAATAGAGATACAACCAACCGACAAAGTAACAATATGCTTTACTGACTTGCAAGGCAATATATTACACACAACCGAGGTAGTGGGAACAAGCACGCTAGAGGTTGAAATAAACGACGAGGCAACGGCTTTGTTTAAAAAAGGTAAATATAATTATTGCGTTAGAAGAGTATCACAATACCGCACTACTGTTATGCGATTTAATAGGGTGGTGGTTGAATAATGGCTGACAATGTAAAAGTTTTAACAAGGGTTAAAGTTAGTGCAACCGTTAGAGTTAAAGGAATAGCACCAAAGGGCTTAATAGAGATTACCGAGAACGGCACATATAGTGTGTTTAACTATTCCAGCGCTTTAGTTAACGTAACGGAAAATGATGCGTGGTATGCTGCATTATTAACGACCGCACACGGAACGGGGGCATAGTATGGCAAATACAAATGTATTATATGGAACGTGGCAATTAAACGAGGTGCTAGAAAGTTACCCAAGTGCAACGGCATTAAATTTTACTTGTTTAGTAGACGGCGCCACAAAAGAGTTTAAGGCATTAGGTAAATATTATGGTTGGTTTTGTTATGCAATGACTACTAATTTTGCAGCGGGGCATATAGAGCCATACCAACAAGGCAAATGGGTTAAAGAAGAATATAGAATTATTAAAATTTCTTCAACGAGTGCAAACACTACATTTATGCAATGGTTACAAACAAACGCCGTTAAATTGAGTGATAGTTTAGACTATGACACCAGAACAAACAAACAAAAATATAACGACTTAATGGACGAGTTGAGCGACGTTATAAACGAAAAAGCCGAAACCACTGGCAAGAAGATTTTAAGCCAAATGGTAGAAACGGCAAAAACAATTTTAAAGCCAACTGGCACAAAAACCATTACAACAAACGGCACACATAATGTAAAAGAGTATGAGAGTGCAAAGGTAGCAGTACCAGAGCCAAGCGGTACAAAAGAAATTAATACAAATGGTACACACGACGTTAAGAACTATGCCAACGCTAGTGTAAATGTGCCAATACCAAGCGGCTACATAAAACCAACTGGAGCAATACAAATTACCGACAATGGAGCGTATGACGTAAAGCAATATGAAACGGCAACCGTAAACATAGAAAAAGGCATCAAGCCTAGCGGTAATTTAGATATTACGGTTAATGGTAATTATAATGTAACGGAAAAAGCGAGCGTAAGCGTAAACGTGCCAGCAACTGGCATAGAGCCAAGCGGAACAAAAACCATAACGGCAAATGGCACACACAATGTTAGAGAGTTTGCAAATGCAGAGGTAAACGTACCAATACCAGAGGGCTACATAAAACCTAGCGGAACACTAGCAATTACGGAAAACGGCAAGCATAATGCTAAAGAGTATGAAAGCGTAGAGGTAAACGTACCAACTGGAGGCGGTGGGGCAACTGGTTTAGTTGACGGCACAATAACCGAGTACAGCGGACAAGAAACAAAAGTAAGAAACTATGCATTTTATAATTGTTCTTTATTAACAAAAGTAGATTTACCAAACGCAACAAGTGTTGATAATTATGCATTTTATGGTTGTACAAAATTACCAAGTATAAATTTACCAAACGCAACAAATGTTGGTATTTATGCATTTGTTAGTTGTAAAGAGTTAACCAATATAGATTTACCAAACGCAACAAGTATTGGTAATTATGCATTTCAAGGTTGTTCAGCCTTAACAAATATATACTTACCAAATGTAACGGGCGTTAATACTCAAGTATTTTACCAATGTTATTCACTACTAAGCATAGACTTACCACGAGTAACGGCTATTAACGCTACATCATTTTATAATTGTTATTCATTAAAAGCCGTAATAATTAGAAAAACAGCAGAGGTATGTTCTTTGTATAACACAAATGCTTTTAAGGGTTGTTATCATATATTAGGTACAACAAACTCAACATACAACCCAACTGGAGCAAAAGACGGCTATATTTATGTACCACGCTCAAAGGTAGATAGTTATAAGAGTGCAACTAACTGGAGTACATACGCAGAACAAATTAGAGCATTAGAAGATTATACAGTAGACGGCACAACAACGGGTGAACTAGATGAAAGTAAAATATAAGAGGTGTAAGATATGATTATAACTGAATTTTATTTAAAGCGAAAAGACGGCGTTAAGTTATACCGTAGATATAGCGACAAGCAAGTATATTTATTACAAAAAGAAACGGGCATTAAATATAGCGAGGCAATAGACGTAGAAAATGCACCATATACATATATCGAAACAAACGAGCCAATAGAAGAAGAGGAAACAAACGAGTAATATGTATAAGTTAGTAAGAGAAAGCAGTATACCAAAATGGCTAAAGTGGTTAATCAATATTACGTTAACTATTACGTGTATTTATTGGCTGGGCTATTTTATATACAAGATACTAGAGAGCGTAAGGCGTTTTATTCATTGGGTTAGTGAAAAACGTAACTGGTGGACTTTCTTAATGTGTTTATTGATATTAGGCATAGGCATTTTATTGGCGGCTCAATTCTATTTCGAATTAGATCCAGTAGGCAAAGCAATAGACTACATAGTAGAACAATTTAACAACTTACGTGATAACATAGCAAATTTAATAAAGAGTTAATGGAGGGCTTTATACAATGTGATAAAAAAATACTGGGATATACTAGGCGGAATGTTAACGGCGGTTATATTATCTATACTTGCAAAATTTCAATTAGATAAAATACAACTCATTTACTCTATTATTATTTTAACACTTGTTAGTATAGGAGTATGGCGCATTATAAAACAAGCCATTGACAAGAACAAAACAACAAAAGTAAAGAAAAGAGCGCACAACATAATAGACGATATAGTAGACGGGCAAACACCCGTAAAGTCTATTAACCTAGCACAAGATCCAACAAGAGAGGGCGAGCGACTAGGTAAATTAATATTAGAAACTATTAAGAGAGGAAAAAAGAAAATGAAAAAAATTAAATTATGGTTTGACAAGTTTAAAGGTTACATTTTGACCATTGCATTAGGTATATTAACAGTTGTTGAAAACTGCGGCGGCTTTATTAATTCAATGTTTAATGATGCATTAGTAATTAAAGGCGTTGAGGTATTACCTATTATTACTTTAGTTGCTGCCATTATTGTTGGTATTATTTCAAATGGTTACACTAAAGAAGATAGAGAACGAATTAAGGCGCTATTTACTAAAAAACCGACAAACGAACTAGTAGCAGCCCAAATTAAAAAGACATTGAAAGAAAGCGAATTACAATTAAAAGAGTTTAACAAGTCTTTAATTTTAAGAGAAACAGAGTTAGAGAACTTAAACACATTATATTCAAGTGCAAAGAATACGCACGAGGCTAAAGAGGAAATGTTTAGAATGGTGCCACAACTTGCAACACGTGAAGAGGTGCAAGCAGCAGCCAACGAGGTTGTAAATATTGAGGCTAGAATTAACGACAAGCAAGAAGAGATAGACAAGTTAAACGCTCAAATTGCTACACTTACAACAAAGATTAATGCGTTAAAAATTCAATTATAAGAGGTTAATATAATGCGACGATATGAGAATACGGCTCAATTTTACAGAGGCATTGACTGGGCGAATTGTAAGGCGCAAGTAACGCAAGAAAGATTAAAGGACGGTGCTTTATATTGCGAGCATTGTGGTAAAATAATATATAAGACATTTAACCCAAATGAGCGCAACAATAGAAATGCAGTTGTATACCACCATATCAAAGAACTAACAAACCTTAACGTTAATGATGCATCAATAAGCATTAACCCAAAGAATATTTTAATTTGCCACTGGCAGTGCCACAATATTTTACATTCTCGCTTTAATGGAGTAGCCCAAAAGGTAGAAAAGAAAGTATATTTAGTTGTTGGCGCTCCGTGTAGTGGCAAAACAACGTGGGTGCGTGAGAGGGTGCAAGAGGGCGACATAGTATTAGATATAGACGACTTATGGGAAACAATAAGCGGTATGCCTAGATACACAAAGCCTAAACAATTAAACCCTATTATATTCAATTTACGACAAGAGATTAAAAAGAATATAGCGGGCGGCAACGGCTACTGGCGCAATGCTTACATAATAGAGAGTAAGTTATATACACCAGTTGACCGCAAAAGAGAAATAGAAAAGTACAAAGCACACAACGTGGAACTAATCGAAATGGAGGCAACACGTGAGGAGTGCATACAACGTTTATATAGCAAACCAGACGGGCGCAACATTAAAGCCTATGAGGAATATATAAACGAGTTTTACGATAATTATATTTAAGAGGTAGCACAATGAAATTAAATGGTTATATTAAATGGAAATGCTGCAAGGTTGTATATGATACAGAAACCGACGAGGCACAAGCAGTAGAAACAAAAAACATATTTGTTAATTTCCTATGGTGGTTAATAGAATTGTTTAACTTATTTGACGGTGCTATTTGTTTTGAGCAAGAAGAATGGAACAAATTAAATTAAATTAACCCCCCGCCTCAAAAAAATATTTTTGCACGGGGTGGACTGCAAGGGGGGGAGGTTTCCTTTGCACAAACCGAATTTTTGAAATTTTAAAAGAGTTTCAAAAATCTAAAGAAAATTACCCCATTATTAAAAAATTATAAAAATTATTATGGCTATTATGTGCCACTTTGATAGACTGGAGGCAATTTATGACACGTTACGAGCAATTAGAGAGCAAATTAACAGAGGTTAAAGAGCCAAAACGTAGTTTTATATTGTCGCTGCTTAAAGATTACGTATGGTTAGAGGAGCAAATAGAGGAATTAAGACAATACCCACGCTATAAGATTAACCCAAAAGACCCAACGCAGCAGATAAAACTAGAGGTGCATAATATGTTAAAAGACTTTCAAGCCCAAAAGAACGATATAGCAACAAAAATACTGCGTACATTAGATCCAACAATGGAAGAGGAAAGCCCATTATTAAAGGCGCTTGCTAAATTCAATGAATGATTTAATTAAAAATAGTTATATATACCAATATAACGAGGCAATACGAAACGGCTATATAGATATTGAGGGCAAACGGGTTAAATTAGTTGTTGGATCTAAAATTAAAAAAGTAATGCGTAAATTAATGGCATACTTTGACGACCCTAATATAGTGTTTGACCCTAGAGAGTGTTATAAAAAATTCAAATTTCAAGAAACATTATGTTTACAAGGTTACGCACCATTTTATAACGAGCCAATAAAATTAATGTTATGGCAAAAAGCATTTTACGAGGCGGTTTATTCATTTTTCGATAGAGCAACGGGGTTGCGTTTGATTAATGAGGCG
>JAEIGA010006451.1_pt1 | contig 17860 bp, 17 predicted proteins | sample 9270691 | NCBI WGS metagenome assembly JAEIGA01 (sample SAMN17057246, study PRJNA624740) | gut metagenome | biome: biome; isolation source: fecal sample | host: Bos grunniens | place: China: Xizang | collected 2019 | reverse complement strand
GTACTATGTGGAGTTCGATAAGCACTACAAGGCGCAGATCAAGGAGCTCGTAGCAGAAGGCATGGCCGAAGAGGAGGCCAAAAAGCAGGCTCCCATCATGCTCCAGGCCCAGGAGTGGCTCCGCAAATGGGAGGCCAAAGATCCCGAGGTCTATGGCCTTTGGGAGCAGATGAATGGTTGGGTCTACGAAGGCTTCGATGTAACCTACAAGGCCCTGGGTGTCGATTTCGACAAGGTATATTACGAGTCGCAGACCTACCTGTTGGGCAAGGAGCTCGTAGAGGAGGGTCTTAAGAAGGGGGTATTCTTCCGCAAAGAGGACAACTCGGTGTGGATCGACCTCGAGGCCGACGGTCTGGATCAGAAGTTGCTGCTGCGCGGCGACGGCACCTCGGTCTACATGACCCAGGATCTGGGTACGGCCTACCGCCGTTTCGAGGATAATCGCCTCGACGACATGATCTATGTGGTGGGCAACGAGCAGAACTACCACTTCCAGGTGCTGAAACTCGTGCTCAAGAAGCTCGGCTATGCCGATTGGAGCGACCACATCACCCACCTCTCGTATGGCATGGTGGAGCTGCCCGAGGGCAAGATGAAATCACGCGAAGGTACGGTGGTCGATGCCGACGACCTGATTGAGAAGATGGTACAGACGGCCCGCGAGATGTCGGATGAGTTGGGTAAACTCGACGGCTGCTCGGAGGAGGAGGCCTCGGCCGTATCGACCATGGTGGGTCTGGGCGCGCTGAAGTACTTCATCTTGAAGGTCGATCCGAAGAAGACGATGCTCTTCGATCCGAAGGAGTCGATCGACTTCAACGGCAACACCGGCCCCTTCATCCAGTACACCCACGCCCGCATCTGCTCGGTGTTGCGCAAGGCCGAAGAGGCTTCAATCGCCTACGACAAGGCCGTAGCCTGCACCCTGCTGCCCGAGGAGATGGAGCTCATCAAGAGCCTCACGGAGTATCCGGCCGTGGTGGCCGCCGCCGGCGAGCAGTTTGCCCCCTCGTTCATTGCAGCCTACGCCTACGAATTGGCCAAGCAGTTCAACGGGTATTACCACGACCACTCGATCCTCAAGGAGTCGAACGAGGCCGTGCGAGCCCTGCGTCTGCAGCTTGCCTCGGTGGTGGCCCGCACCCTGAGAAGCGCCATGCGTCTGCTGGGTATCGAGGTTCCCGAACGCATGTAGGCCATGAAGATCGCCGACATCGAATTGGGCGAAAAGCCCCTCTTCCTGGCACCGATGGAGGATGTAACCGACCCCTCGTTCCGCTACATGTGTAAGCGGTTCGGGGCCGATGTCGTTACCACCGAGTTTATCTCCTCCGACGGACTGATTCGCGATGCCTGGAAGTCGCGCGCAAAGCTCAACATCGACGAAGGGGAGCGTCCCGTGGGGATTCAGATCTACGGCCACCTGATCGAGCCGATGGTCGAAGCCGCCCGCATCGCCGAGACGGCCAACCCTGACTTCATCGACATCAACTTCGGCTGTCCGATGAAGAAGATCGCCGGACGCGGAGCCGGATCGGGCATGATGCGCGATGTGCCGCTGATGGTCGAGATGACTCGCCAAATTGTGGAGGCGGTGAAGAAACCCGTGACGGTCAAGACCCGCCTGGGATGGGACGAGGAGTCGAAAAACATCGAGGAGATCGCCCTGCGCCTACAGGATGTGGGCATCGCCGCCCTCACCATTCACGGGCGCACGCGCGCGCAAATGTATAGAGGAGAGGCCGACTGGTCGCTAATCGGCAAGATCAAGAACGATCCCCGCATCCAGATTCCCATCATCGGCAACGGCGATATTGACTCGGCCGAGAAGGCCAAGGAGTATTTCGACCGCTACGGAGTGGACGGCATCATGATCGGTCGCGCCACCTACGGCCGTCCCTGGATCTTTCGAGAGGTCAAGCACTACCTCAACACAGGAGAACTCCTGCCCCAGCCCTCGGTAGTGGAGCGCGTAGAGATTGCCAAAGAACACCTACGCAAATCGCTGGAGGTCAAGGGAGAGCGCGTAGGAATCCTCGAGTTGCGTCGCCACCTGACCAACTACTTCAAGGGGCTGCCCGACTTCAAGCAAACCCGCCTGAAACTCGTTACGAGTTACGATCCCGAGGAGATCTGTTCTACGCTCGACTACATCGCCGACCATTGGGGCGATTTCGACATGGGATCGACCATCCCGGCTCCGCTCTCGCACGAGATTTAGAGGCTTTACCCAAGTTGAGAATGGGGAGTTATTTCGCTGTAATTCGAAATAACTCCCCATTCTCAACTCTCCCCCAAAAGCGTTTGGCTCGGTTCTTGGTAGAGGTTGCCAAAAGAATTTTAAACTCATTTTGCCGTGAAAACACTCTATCTTCCTACCGTTGGTATGCTGGCCTCTCTACTTGCTCTCGGGACGGCATCGCAGCCTATGCAAGCGCAACCGCACACCCCATCACAGCCGAAAATCGATTCGGTACTCCTGGCCGAAGAACGCGAGGGCGAGCAACTGATTCGCCGCTATCGTGTCGATGAAGCGGGCCACTCCGACTTCGCTCTCCACTACCGCATCAATCAAGCGCAACTCTCCTCCCAATTCGATAAAAACGGGGAGGAGCTACAGGCTCTCGAGCAGATGTTGCTCTCGCTAACCAAAGACACCACGCTTCGCGTACGCCAAATCGCCGTCACGGGTTACACCTCCCCCGACGGCCCTCACCCCTTCAACGAACAATTGGCCCGAGAACGCACCTCCGACTTCGTAGCCTACACCGACAAAAAACACCACCTCTCAGACCATTTTCCGCTGACCAGCTCCTCCGTAGCCGAACCTTGGGAGAGTTGTCGCACGATGGTGGCCCAATCCGCCATCCCCGACCGCGACACCGTGCTCAAAATCCTTGATGACAAGCATCTTACAGCAGATCAAAAAGAGCACGCCCTGAAGCAGATGCCTTCGGCCTGGGAGTACCTAAAAGAGCAAATCCTGCCCCACTTGCGCCGCGTGGAGGTGGCCGTGAACTTCGACCGAGAACGCATCGTGGAGGTACGCACCCCGATCCCCCAACCCAAACCCGCCCCCAAGCCCGAGGCGAAACCCACCATGGCTCAAAAGCCGCGTACCGACCCCTGTGGCGAATGCTTGGTGGTGGACGAGGCGATCACGGGATTCCTCGTCGAATTCCCCGAAAAGCGATAAAATTTTCACAGCCGAGACCATTTTTTAAGGTCTCGGCCTTTTTTTGTCAAAAGATTTCATTATCTTTGTGCGTTAGGCTTTGGGGCGAATCGGAAGATTGCGTTGGCCCCGCTGCAAACCAGAGCAAAAACAACCAAAAAAATAGAGACGATTATGGCAAATTTGAGAACCCTGAAAAAGGAGATTGACTACTGCCTGGAGGAGCTCGTATTCGATTGCGACATGGCAATCTGCTTCCAGCCCTCGAAAGAGCAGGAGATTTTCGACCTGATGCGTCAGGCCGTGGAGTTGCGCAACGCAATGATGAAGAAGGTGAACAACCCCGCCGAGCCCCACAACCCCTCGCTCGTGCGCAAGCACTATGCTGCCCTGCGCGTAGAGCTCGACAACGAGTTCGAGAAGCTCTTCGAGGCCCTGAGCGAGATCAACAACAAGTAAAGAAGGTTAAACCGCAAGAGAACGAAACCTATGAAGAAGATTATTGCATCGCCTTTGGCCCCCAAAGCCGTAGGCCCCTACTCGCAGGCCGTGGAGAATGGCGCCCTCTATATCTCGGGCCAGCTCCCCATTGATGGTGCTACGGGCCAGATGGCCGAGGGCATCGAGGCACAGACCCACCAGTCGCTCAAGAACCTGGGCCACATCCTCGCAGAGGCCGGCTATACCTACGACAACGTAGTGAAGACCACCGTACTGCTCGACTCGATCGCCGACTTCGGCGCGATGAACGCCATCTACGCCGAGTACTTCCAGGGCGATAAACCTGCTCGTATCTGCTACGAGGTGGCCAAGCTCCCGATGGGTGCTTTGGTGGAGATCGATGCCATCGCCGTAAAATAATTTGTTGCGATAAGGCTGCATGTACGGCCTATCCCTTGCTTGCCCCGGATGGAGCATACCTGATGTATGTTGCATCCGGGACTTTTTTTGTCGCGACAAAATCCCTCGACAAAAAAAGTAAAAATCGGGGGCATTTCAGCCTCCAAGGGGGTTTTCATTTTTTTGTTAATCACTTGTCGATAAATAGCCGTTCGGGAGATTTGTTTGTTCTGAAAAAAGGGGCTACTTTTGTAAAAATTTCGCCCCACTTTTCGGGGAAAGCCACATAATACATTGAAAATTAGAAAATTATAATAAAGGTAAAAAATTATGGCTGAAAAGAACGCAACCCCGCAGGAGGTGAATTTCACCGAGGCGGTTGAAGCTTCGAAGGAGTACTTTGCCGGAGATGCGCTGGCCGCGCAGGTCTGGGTGACGAAGTACGCTTTGAAGGATTCGTTCGGACACATCTACGAGAAGTCGCCCGTGGAGATGCACGAGCGTATCGCCTCGGAGATCGAACGCATCGAGAACAAGTACCCCAACCCGATGTCACACGACGAGATCTTCTCGCTCTTGGACCACTTCCGCTATGTGATTCCGCAGGGCGGCCCCATGACCGGTATCGGCAACCACTTCCAGGTGGCCTCGCTCTCGAACTGCTTCGTGATCGGCCACAAGAATCCGGCCGATTCCTACGGAGGTATCTTCCGCATGGACGAGGAGCAGGTGCAACTGATGAAGCGTCGCGGAGGTGTAGGTCACGACCTCTCGCACATCCGCCCCACGGGCAGCCCCGTGTTGAACTCGGCCCTCACCTCGACGGGTATCGTCCCCTTCATGGAGCGTTACTCGAACTCCACGCGCGAGGTGGCACAGGATGGTCGCCGCGGCGCTCTGATGCTCTCGCTCTCGATGAAGCACCCCGATGCCGAGCGTTTTATTGACGCCAAGATGGATACGGGCAAGGTGACCGGAGCCAACGTCTCGATCAAGATCGACGACGAGTTCATGCGTGCCGCCCTCTCGGGCAAGCCCTACAAGCAGCAGTTCCCGATCCACAGCGCCCAGCCCACCTACACGCAGGAGATTGATGCCAAGAAACTTTGGGACAAGATCATCCACAACGCCTGGAAGTCGGCCGAGCCCGGTGTTCTGTTCTGGGACACGATCATCCGCGAGAGTGTACCCGACTGCTACGCCGATCAGGGTTTCACGACCGTCTCGACCAACCCCTGTGGCGAGATTCCCTTGTGCCCCTACGACTCGTGCCGTCTGCTCGCCATCAACCTCTTCAGCTATGTGGAGAAGCCCTTCACGAAGGAGGCATCGTTCAACTTCCCGCTCTTCAAGGAGCACGTCTACAAGGCGATGCACATCATGGACGACATCATCGACCTGGAGTTGGAGAAGGTGGATCTGATCATGTCGAAGATCGCCGGCGACCCCGAGGATAACGACATCCGCTCGGTGGAGCTCAACCTTTGGAAAAAGATCAAGGAGATGGCCCTCAAGGGTCGCCGCACGGGCCTCGGCATCACGGCCGAGGGCGATATGCTGGCGGCATTGGGACTCCGCTACGGTACGGATCAGGCCATCGAGTTTGCCGTCAAAGTACAGAAGACCCTCGCCGTGGAGGCCTACCGTTCGTCGGTGAAGATGGCCTCGGAGCGTGGTGCCTTCCCCCTCTACAACGCCGATAAGGAGAAGAATAACCCGATGATCAACCGCCTGCGCGAGGCCGATCCGAAGCTCTACGAGGAGATGATCAAGGTGGGCCGCCGCAACATCGCCATGCTGACGATCGCCCCCACGGGTACCACCTCGCTGATGTCGCAAACCACCTCGGGTATCGAGCCCGTTTTCCGCACGGTCTACAAGCGTCGTCGCAAGATCAACCCCTCGGACAAGGATGCCCGCATCGACTATGTGGACGAGACGGGCGAAAAGTTCCAGGAGTACAATGTCTTCCACCACAACTTCGTAAAGTGGCTGGAGGTAAACGGACACGATATCTCGAACCTGGAGTCGATCTCGGACGAGGAGCTGGGCAAGCTGCTCGAGGCCTCGCCCTACCACAAGGCCACGGCCAACGACATCGACTGGGTCGCCAAGGTGAAGATGCAGGGTGCCATTCAGAAGTGGGTGGACCACTCGATCTCGGTGACGGTAAACCTGCCGAACGACGTGACGGAGGCCCTGGTAGCCGATGTCTATCGCACGGCCTGGGAGTGTGGATGTAAAGGCGTTACGGTCTACCGCGACGGCTGCCGCTCGGGTGTGCTGATCGAGAAGAAGAAGGAGGAGCCCAAGGCCAATGAGGTGCCCAGCAACAAGCGCCCCAAGTCGATCGCCGCCGACATTCTGCGCTTCAAGAACGGCAAGGAGGATTGGATCGCCTTTGTAGGTCTGCAGGAGGGTCGCCCCTACGAGATCTTCACGGGTAAGTTGGAGGAGGATGCCATGTATATCCCGCCCAAAATTACCTCGGGCCAGATCATCCGCGTGCGCGAAGAGGATGGCTCGAAGCGCTACGACTTCCAATACAAAGACCGCTACGGCTACACGAATACGATCGGTGGCATCTCGCGCCTCTTCGACGAGGAGTTCTGGAACTATGCCAAGCTGATCTCGGGTGTATTGCGCCAGGGCATGCCGATCGAGAATGTGGTTTCGCTCATCGAGTCGCTCCACCTCGACAGCGCCTCGATCAACACCTGGAAGACGGGTGTGGAGCGCGCTCTGAAGCGTTACATCTCCGACGGCACGAAGCACAAGGGCAAGTGCCCGCAGTGCGGCCAGGAGCAGATGGCCTACCAAAACGGTTGCCTGACCTGCATGTCGTGCGGCTATTCGAAGTGCGGTTGATTTTTCGCATTTGACCGATACATCCACAGCGCATTTGGGGAAACGCCCTCCAAATGCGCTGTTTTTTTATACTTTTGGAGTAAAAGAGAGAAATATTTGGGTGAATTTTAACGCAGAAAAGAAAAATTTACTACCTTTGTACGGATAAGTTGCCTAAAACTTAGGATATAAAAACGGAAAATAGAACAAACAATTAAAATTTAACAACATGAAAAAACTTTTTCTTTTGGTGCTGTGCGCTGCTTTTGCAGTAAACACCTATGCACAGGAGGGTGAGGCTCCGGCCAAGAAACCCAGCAACAAAGGCTTCGTAACCAACGGATTCTGGGACAACTGGGAGATCTCGCTGGGTGTGGGAGCCGACTACGAGGGCATCGCCCTGGGTCATGACTACGGCAAGGCTGCCAAGAGCATCGGTCTTGAGGTCAATGGCGCCCTTACGAAGTGGTTCCACCCCATCTGGGGTGTTCGCGGTCAGTTGCAGGGCGGCTTCACCATGGGTTACAAGAGCCCCACGGTCAAGGCCCGCACGGTGACCAACTTCCTCTTCGCCCACGCTGACGCTATGATGAACTTCTCGAACTGGGTAGGTGGCTACCGTGAGGATCGCGTATACTACGCCGTTCCTTTCCTTGGCTTCGGTTTGCTGGCTCAGGACGTATTCAACGGCAAGGTGGCCAACAACTACGAGTTTGCCGGTACGATCGGTCTGTTGAACAAGTTCCGCGTATGCAAGTATGTTGACATCAACCTCGAACTGAAGGGTTGGGTTTATCCCGAGAACGACCACAGACTCGCTCGCGGCGGTCGTCTGATCACCTCGTTCAGCGCCACGGTAGGTGCTTCGTATCGCTTCGGTAAGCGCGACTGGGATCGCAAGGTGGCCGCTACCACCTCGGGTGCCGACGCTGCTGCTTATGCCGCTCTGCTCGCTGAGAAGGATGCCGCCCTGGCCGCTGCTGCCGCCGAGGCTGAGGCTCTGCGCGAGGCTGCCAACAAGAAGCCCGTAGAGGTGGTTGTTGAGAAGCAGGTAGATGTTTATGTAGGTGGCAAGACCGTGGTATTCTTCTCGCTGGGTAGCACCAAGCTCACCGACCACGAGAAGATCACGCTCGACCTGAAGGCCGACCAGATCAAGAACGGTCCCGCCAAGAAGGTATACACGATCGAGGGTCACGCCGACTCGAAGACCGGTACGGCCGCTACCAACCTGCGCGTATCGGAGGCTCGTGCCAAGGCCGTTTACGACTACCTCATTGAGAAGGGTGTAAAGGCTGAGCAGCTTCAGTACAAGGGTGTTGGTGACAAGGCTGAGCCCTTCACGACGGCTGAGACGAACCGTGTAGCCATCATCGACTAATTTTAGCGTGATAAGCGGCTGACTGCTGCCGCTAACGATAAACCCGACAATGGGACGTACCAACGTACTACCCATCGTCGGGTTTCTTCGTCGAGTGTTGCAGCCAACCGCTTCTGACGCTAAAATCCCCCTCCAAAGGAAATTTCATGTCGGCACGGAATTTCCTTAACACCCTCTCACCCCTATTACCCCAAATTGTGAATTGTGCATCGTGAATTGAAATAATTTCTTATTCCTCTCTGCGAATTCCCAATTATTTCGTACCTTTGTCGTATGCGGTTAGAGAAACTATCCCTCATCAACTTCAAGAACATCGCCCAACTGGAACTTCGGTTGGGTGAGGGCATCAATGGCTTTGTCGGAGATAATGGTGCCGGCAAGACCAATATCATCGATGCGGTCTACTACCTCTCGATGTGTAAATCGGCCCTCCCCACGACCGACGGGCAGAACATTCGCCACGAGAACGACTTCTTCCTGGTGGAGGGGGGCTACCGCACCGACGAAGGAAAGACAGAGCAGGTGGTGTGCAGCTTTTCGCGCAAGGGGGGCAAAATACTCAAACGCAACGGCAAGGAGTACGAGCGGTTGTCGGATCATGTGGGGTTGATCCCCGTGGTGATTGTCTCGCCGGCCGACACAACCCTGATCAGCGATGCGGCCGATGAACGCCGCCGCTACCTGAACGGCTTCATCTCCCAACTCGATCGCAACTACCTGATGGCAGTCATGCGCTACAACGCCGTGCTAGGCGAACGAAACAAACTGCTGAAGGTCTCCTCGGACGAGGACATGTTGCAGATCTACGACCTGCAGCTCGCCGAGCAGGCAGCCCTGATCCACCGCCTACGCAGAGAATACATCGAACGCCTCACCCCCCTGGTGCAGGAGTTCTACCGCGCCCTGTCGGAGGATCGCGAACAAGTAACGCTCGAGTATCGATCGGAGCTCAACGAGGCTCCGCTGATGGAGATCCTGCAGCGCAACCGCCAACGCGACCTGGTGAATCAATTTACCACCTCGGGCATTCACCGCGACGACCTAATTCTTAAGATCGGGGGCTATCCGCTACGAAAATACGGCTCGCAGGGGCAGCAAAAATCTTTCTTGATCGCCCTAAAGTTGGCTCAATATCAGATCATTGCATCGGAGTGCAAGGAGCGACCCATCCTGTTGTTGGACGACCTGTTCGACAAGTTGGATGCGGGACGCGTGACGCAACTTCTGCGGCTGGTAGGGGCCGAGCAGTTCGGGCAGATTCTGATCACCGACTGCAACCCCACGCGCCTGCAAACGACCCTCGATCGGGCCAACACCCCCTATCAACTCTTCACGGTTACGGGAGGAACCGCCACGCCATGAGACGCACCAAGAGTTTGATGGTGGGCGAATTGCTCGAGGAGTTCTTCCAACGCCCCTATGTGGCCGCCAAGGTGGCCGAAGGTCGCCTGCCCGAGACCTGGCGGGCGATCGTGGGCGAACGCGCGGCCAACGACACGGCCGAGTTAAAGTTGGAGAACCATGTCCTCTATGTGCGGATGCGCTCCTCGATTCTGCGCTCCGAACTCTTCTACCAGCGCGAGGCCCTGCGGCTGGAAATCAACGAAAGGTCGGGGGTAAAGTTGGTTAATGCGGTGATTATTCGCTAAATCACACCTATTTTCTATGTTTTTTTTCTGCTTTTCTCTTTTTTTCGGAAAAAAGCACTAACTTTGCGTGTTATTGCACCCCTTCCCCAAAAGGCCGAGGAGATAACAAGGGGCAAAACGAGGAAGACCCGGTGGCCGAAGGTCGAAAAGAGAAAGAGAAGACGAAGCGTCGAAATAATTGAAAAACTAAAAAATAAGAGTTATGGCAAAAGAGAAGATTTTGAAGCCCGAAGAGGAGACCTTAGGTGTCGCCATGGGCAAGACCGAGCGTTTCCTGGAGGAGCACTCGAAGACGGCAAGCTACTGCATCATCGCCCTGTTGGTGCTGGGTGCCGCTATTTTTGGTTATAAGAAGCTCATCTCGGAGCCCCGCATCGAGAAGGCTGCCGAGCTGATCGCCGAGGCTCAGAACCGCTTTGCGGAGGAGACCCCCGACTTCCAGCTCGCCCTGGAGGGTGATGCCAACGGTGCCGGCTTCCTCGAGGTGATCGAGCAGTATGGTTCGACCCCTTCGGGTAACCTGGCGAAGCACTGCGCCGGTATCTGCTACTACAAGCTGGGCGACCTGGAGAACGCCACCGCCTACCTGAAGAAGTATAAGGCCGTAAAGGGTCTGCCGGGCGCCATCGTCAATGCCCAGAACCTGGGTCTGCAGGGTGATATCGCTCTGGAGCAGGGCGACTACGCCGCCGCCGTAGCCCTCTACGAGAAGGCCGTGGCTGCTGCCGAGAACAACTACACGACGCCCCTCTACCTGCGCAAGGCCGGTATCGCCGAGCAGCTGCAGGGCAACAAGGAGGCTGCCGAGAAGTTCTTCCAGCGCATTCTGACCTCCTACCCCGCCTCGATGGAGGCACGTGAGGCCGAGAAGTTGATGGGTGCCAACAACTAATCCCCGAGACTAAAAACCATGGTGCGTATCTCCGGAACCTCGAAAAACCTCACCCTGCCTGCGGCCGATGAGATGGCCTTTGGCGTTGTGGTGGCCGAGGCCCACGGAGAGATCACCGGAATCCTCCTCGAGGGGGCGATGCGCACCCTCAAAGAGGCCGGCTGCCTGGAGCACAACATCCAAATCAAGAGTGTGCCGAACCTCATGAGCCTTCCGATGGCCACGCAGTTCTTCGCCGAATATACCGACGTAGATGCCGTGATCCTCCTCGGATGCCACCTCTCGACAGAGGGTAACAACCCGCTCATGGGCCCCATCGCCCAAAATGTACTCCAAATCCAGATGCAGTGGAACATGCCCTGCGCCTGGGGTGTAGTCGAGGCCGTGGAGCGCGGGGCAGCCTTCGAACAGAGCGACCGAGGACTCCTCGCCGCCGCCGAAGCCATCCGCATGGTGCGTATGCAGATCGACATGGAGGCCGCCTCCCCCAACGCCAACCCCGACCGCCGGAGTTTGAATTAACGAGGAGGGGGTCGGTAGAAAGACAACAACAGAGCGGGTCGCCCGAAAAGGCGACCCGCTCTTCTTTTTTTTTCTATGTTAGGGCATCTACTGCACGCGGTAAACCTCGACGTAGTACATCTGGTCTTCATCCCAATGACCCAGGATGGCCGAGTTGCCCGAGATCGAGATCACCTCGTAAACCTCCGTCTCAATATTGTAACCACCTCCATAAGTCAAAATCAGGCGGCGAGTCATCTCTTCATAACTCCAACGGAAGGCATCAAACTCATCATCGCCAAACTCCAGGTCTACCTCACGCCAAACACCCGTGCCATCGGCATTGAGCGTAATCATGTCATAATAACCATACTTGGCCTCAGTACGCCAAGTACCCACCAGACTCGCCGCGGTACCCGAAAGTTGAGTACCCGCCTTCTGCTCATCATCGCCTCCACACGAGGTCATAGCTCCTGCCCCCAGCATGAGGGCTGCAGCCATCAAAAAAGTCAAAAATCTTTTCATAACGGAAATAATTTATTGGTTAGTTTTCAGTTTTGGTTATCAAGCGCCTTCATAAACCTGCACTTTACAACTCCAAAGATACGAAAAAAAGAAAACCTTCGGCCTCCACCGTATAAAAATTGTGCGCAAAGCGTAAAATTCGGCAAATAAAGCGTATCTTTGTATAGACACGAAAAACTTACACACATGAAAAAGTTCCTTTCCCGCATCGCTCTTGGGGCGATGGCTCTTCTGATGCTCGCCGGCACCGTGCATGCCGAGGAGTTGCTCTTGGTACCCCAACCCCTCTCCACCGTACTCTCCGGAGGTGTTTTCAAGGTGACGGCCAAGACCCCGCTGATCGTGGAGTCGGGCGATGAAAACCCGGCCCGCATCTTTGCCGAGCAGATGATGCCCCTCTTCGGGCAGAAAAAACCGATGACCATCACGACTCGGGGGGAGGGAATCCGCCTGAGCATCGACCCCACATTGGAGGCCGAGGGGTATAAGATGACCACCACCAAAAAGGGAATTTGCATCTCGGGAGGCTCCGAGGCGGGGATCTTCTACGGCCTGCAGAGCCTTCGCCAACTGATCCACACCTACGAGGGGTGCATCCCCTGCGGGGAGATTCTCGATGCCCCGAACTTTGCCTACCGCGGGGCCCACTTCGATGTCTGCCGCCACTTCTTCACGGTTGAGGAGGTGAAGCGCTACATCGACATCCTCGCGGCCCACAAACTCAACCGCCTCCATTGGCACCTAACCGACGACCAGGGGTGGCGCATCGAGATCAAGGCCTATCCCGAACTCACCGAGAAGGGCTCCATGCGCAAGGAGACCCTGATCGGCCACTGCCACCGTCCCGAAGGGTTCGACGGCATCCCCTACGGCGGCTACTACACCCAGGAGCAGATTCGCGAGGTGGTGGACTACGCCGCAAAACGCTACATCACGATCATCCCCGAATTCGAGATGCCGGGCCACGCCCAGGCGGCGCTCCACGCCCTTCCTTGGCTCGGATGCGAGGAGCAACAAGTGGAGGTATGGACCCAATGGGGCGTAACCCCCGAGGTGATGTGCGGAGGCAAAGAGAGCACCTACCAATTCCTGGAGACGGTACTCAGCGAGATTGTCGCCCTCTTCCCCTCGGAGCTGATCCACATCGGTGGCGACGAGTGCCCGAAGGAGCGCTGGAAGGTCTGCGAGCATTGCCAGGCCCGCATGGAGGCCCTCGGCCTGAAGAGCGAGAACCAACTGCAAGGCTACCTGATCGAACGCATCGAAAAGTTCCTGAACGGCTACGGTCGTCGCCTGATTGGCTGGGACGAGATCCTGGAGTGTGGCGTTACCCCCACGGCCACGGTGATGTCGTGGCGCGGTACGGAGGGGGGTATCACCGCCGCCAAGCGTGGCAACCAGGTAGTGATGACCCCTATGGAGCCTTGCTCCTTCGACTTCTACCAAACCAAGAGCCAGGAGGGCGAGGGGCTTCAGATCGGAGGCCATGTCTCCTTCGAAAAGGTCTATGCATGGGATCCCTATAAGGGGTTGAACGAAGAGGAGAAGAAGTACATCCTCGGGGTGCAGTGCAACCTCTGGACAGAGTATATCCTCGATATGCGCCATGTGGAGATGAAACTCCTGCCTCGCCTGGCTGCCCTTTCGGAGGTGCAGTGGGCCACGGAGCGTCGCAACGAAAAGAGCATTCGTCCCCGCATGGAGCAGCTGCGTAAATTCTATGAGGCTTGTGGCTGGAACTACGCCCCCTACTACTTCAAGGGGCGCGAGTAACCCCTTTCAATATGCAGTTTCGACTTGAACCATGAAACTCTCTACGCTGCTTATCGCCCTCACACTCCTCTGCGGATTTCCCGCCTCGGCTCAACGGAGCGAGGGATGGCTCCCTCTCGAGGAGTGGCCCGCCGGAGAGATCCTCTCCGTGGAGGAGATCGCACAGCAGGGAATCGAAGCCTTCTTCGTGGCCGAACCCCTCTCCGATCCCCTCTTCGGGCGGATGTGGAGTCTCTCCTTCAAGGCCGACTGCACCGTGCCGCGCGAGGAGCTACGCTACCTGAAGGTGCTCCATTGCAACCAATCCGGAGAGACGCTTCGCGGGGAGTTGGTCTGCCATGCCTCTCTTGCGGAGGATCTCTTGGCCATCTTCCGCCAACTCTACGAGGCACGCTACCCCATCGAACGCATGGTGCTCGTCGATGCTTACGGAGCCGACGACGGTCGCTCGATGGCCGACAACAACAGCTCGGCCTTTAACTTCCGCCGCATGGTGGGTTCCTCGAAGCTCTCCAAGCACAGCCTCGGGCGTGCCGTGGATATCAATCCACGCTACAACCCCTATGTAAAAAAGGTGGGAGATCGACTTCGGGTGGAGCCCCCCGAAGCAACCCCTTATGTGGATCGCTCGAAAAAATTCCCCTACAAGATCACAGCCGATGACCTCTGTTGCCGCCTCTTCAAAGCCTACGGATTCACCTGGGGTGGCGATTGGCACTCCTTGAAAGACTACCAGCATTTCGAACGGTAACCCCATTTCATATACTCACTCCTCCGGTGCTCCGCACCACCTCCCCTAACTTCGGGGAGGAGTTTATGGATTATCCGAAATTTCGGGGAGAGTAATGTATAGGAGGGGATATGTGCTTTTGCACATATCCCCTCCTATACACACCGCGTCATCCCGAGAATTTTCATTTTAGGGCCTTGTATTGCGCGGTGTCTTCGCATGAAAATTCGTGGGGATCTTCCGATTATCAAGGAGTTGCCGAATCGCTTAACCGCCCGGACGACAAGGCGGTTTGGGGCAATCCCCCGCTTCGGTTAAGCGGTAGATTGCCACACTTTTGCCTGAGATCTTTTCGCTTTCCGACAACCGTTAAAATGTAAAAGTTCGCAATGACGAGGTTTCTCACTACGATGTCGGGCTTGCCCGACATCGTAGTGAACCTTTATCTCCTCTCCAAAATTTTCAGTATTTGACTTTTCAGATACTCCTCAAATGCACGACACAATCCCATGCCCACGGGACTCGACCGGCCGCCGCAGGCGAGCGCCAAAAGGGCGATAGGAGGATTGGAAAGCAAGCAAAAGGCCAAGGGCCTAAAAGATGTGGCGATAGGGACGAGAAAATTTATTTACTCGGACTTATCGCCATGGCTTTTACCGCTTGCGGAGCAAGCCGCTTGCTTTTCAAGCCGACCAAACACCCATGCTTGGCCGAGCCGCCACCGGCTGACGAGTCCCCGAAGCACAAAAAAAAGCAACCGAAAATTCGGTTGCTTTTGGCGGTGCGTAGGGGACTCGAACCCCTGACCCCGTGCGTGACAGGCACGTATTCTAACCAGCTGAACTAACGCACCGTTTGCTGATTGCGAGTGCAAAGATAATACAAATTTTCTACTTCACAAAAAAAATCATCATTTTTTGAAGAAAGAAAATTGCACACTTCCGTAACTTCTTTGTTGCCAGAATTTTGGATGTTCCGAAAAATCCTTGCCTCGGGAGTGTTCAAAGACCAAAAAGCCCTCTTCGCGCAGCAAATCACCCTCGAGAACCAGGTCGATGACCTGTTCTGCCCCCTCGAGATCATAGGGGGCATCCGAGAAGACAATATCGAACTGCTTGGGGCAGGAGCGCAGATAGAGAAAGGCGTTGGCCTTCACGGCAAAGAGATTTTTTATGCCGAGCGAGGCGGCCGTCTGGCGAATGAAGTTGTGGTGCACACTATTGATCTCCACCGAGGTCACGCTCTTCACCCCACGCGACGCAAACTCGTAGCTGATGGAGCCCGTTCCCGAGAAGAGGTCGAGGACATCGCACGCCTCAAACTCCACCAGGTTGCCGAGGACATTGAAGAGGTTCTCCTTAGCGAAATCGGTGGTGGGACGCGCCCGAAGGTTGCGGGGCGGGGTAATGGCACGACCCTTATATTGTCCGCTAATAATACGCATAACGGCCTATTTAAAATATTTCTTTACTAATTTTCGAAGTTTCCGGGGCTCATCGCCTGTCACCACAAGTGAGTAGCTACGCAAGGGGAGCACCTCTCCGAGGCGGGCAAGGTAGTAGAGCAGATCCTCGTCGGTCTCGACACGCACCACCTCGGCAAGGCGGAGGCGCATATCCCACACCTTTACATATAGGAGATTCTCATAGCGGGCCAGGAGCACAGACTGCGGGGAGTCGCTCTTCAGGGCGAGAAGCGGCGAGGTGAAGCGCACCGACTTGGGCAACTGCTCGAGGGTTGCGCGATCAATCGCCATAACAGCCACCATCCCTTCCCAGGCATCGCTCCAGACCGCCGTTTCATCATATCGGCAGGGTTGCCCAGCAAGCGAGAGGAGGCTCTCGGCTTGCTCTGGAGTAAAACAGGTCGCTGGAACGAGGGTGGTGCGAGGGCTCAGGAGTTCGATCTCGACACCCCCCTCCCCCACCTGCTCACGCAAGGCCTTGAGCTGCTCCCCGGGAAAAGAATGTCCATCCGACCAAAGGCGGATGGACATCTTTTGGGGCATGGTTTCGGGATTAGTCCTCCCAGTTACCTGCCTCATTGTTAGCAGCGTTGATATCACCGAACTTCACACCGGCATAGCGGTTGAAGTTGTTCTCCTCGTTGTCGATCAGGTTGATCACCTCCTGGCGGTAGGTAACCGTATCGAGGAAGAGTTTGTAGGGTACGCGGCACTCTACAACGGGAACCACCACACCCGAACCCGTGGTGAGCTGGGCAGCCTCGAGAATAAACTCGCGCTGGTGGTGGGTAAAGGGCACATAGCGCAACTCCTTCACCTGGTCGGGAGTGAGCTTCTTGGCACCGAATACGGTATCGATGGCGGGCATCGTGAACTTCTCGATGTTCTTCTTACCGGCCTTCTTCAGCAGGGCCAAACCTACCGAGTCATCCTCGTCGACGATCTTACGCTCGAACTCCAACTCCTCGTTCAACACGAAGTTGATCAGCGAGTCGAAATCGCCGGTAAAGTGCTGATACTTGGTTTTGAAAGCACGCTCAGCAGCACGAATGTCCTTGATGCGCTCGATTACCAAAGCCTTACGCTGTGCGGTCTCCTTCTCGAAGCGAATCGGGGTCGAGATCTGGTCGTAAATCTTGTAGCAGAGGAGCAAAATTACGATGGCCAATACCACCTGAACAAGTTTTTTAATCATTTTGTTATTTTTTTAAGTTTGTATTTCTATCTTTGTGGTAACGAAGGCCCACAAGGAAGACGAATGCCCGAGTGTGGCAAACGCCGGCAAGCAAGCCCTAAGTTACACCCTTTTAACCCGTTTATTATGCTTAACACGGATATTGCGACCCAAATTTACACTAAAATTTGTTTTAAACCAACTTTTTGCCAAAAAAAAATCGTTGAGCAACTCGCAAATTTCCTTTCAGACGAAGATTTTTCACGAATCTTTGTCCTCAATGGCTATGCAGGAACGGGTAAAACCACGCTGATATCCGCCCTCGTAGAAGCTCTCAACGAACTGAATATCAAAACTATACTACTTGCACCTACCGGTCGTGCCGCCAAGGTACTTGCCCGCTACTCTCGCCAAAAGGCCCTCACGATCCATAAACGAATCTACCGCGAGCGCACCAACGCCCAATACGAGTCGAAATTCTCGCTCGATCTGAACAAAGAGCAGGATGCAGTCTTCATCATCGACGAGGCCTCGATGCTGGCCAATGCCTCGGGCGAGGGACAACTCTTCGGCTCGGGGGCCCTGCTCGACGACCTGGTAACCTATGTGCGTAGCGGCAAGCGCTGCCGGCTGATCTTGGTGGGCGACAGCGCCCAGCTTCCCCCCGTAGGGTCGGATCGCAGCCCGGCCCTCGATCCCGACTACATGGCGCGTTACGGCGAGGTGGAGTACGGCTCCATGGACGAGGTGGTACGCCAGGAGGCCGACTCGGGCATCCTCTTCAATGCCACCCTGGTACGCTGCATGTTGGAGCAGGGGATCTACGAAATTCCGCGCTTTCGCATGGATTTTCCCGATATTCAAAATCTTACGGGTGGAGAGTTTTTGGAGACCCTACAAGATTG
>JAEIGA010006450.1_pt1 | contig 17860 bp, 11 predicted proteins | sample 9270691 | NCBI WGS metagenome assembly JAEIGA01 (sample SAMN17057246, study PRJNA624740) | gut metagenome | biome: biome; isolation source: fecal sample | host: Bos grunniens | place: China: Xizang | collected 2019 | reverse complement strand
CGCATTTCGAAAGTGCCAAAGGCTATACCTACTATCTCTATTCCTCGCTTCAGCTTTACGGAGGTAGCTCCTCTGTTTGAAAACTTACCCGAGGCAAAGCACGATGAGCAGATACGCACGATGGAGGAGTATAATCAGGGCTTCGGCTCGATACTATACCGCACTACCCTGCCAGCAACAAGCCCTTCGGCAACGCTCACCGTAGATGAGGCTCACGACTACGCACAGATTTTCATTGACGGCAAATATGTAGGCTCACTTGACCGTCGCAACGGCGAGAAGAGCATTACTCTGCCACAATGTGAGCAAGGTGCTCAGCTGGATATCCTGGTGGAGGCTATGGGCCGCATCAATTTCGGTCGTGCGATAAAGGATTTCAAGGGTATTACGGGCAGTGTGATGCTTGATGGAAGGAGACTTACGGGATGGGATATTTATAATATTCACGATGAATACGCAGTCTATAAGGCAATGAACTTCCGCCCAATCGGTGAGTTACGCGACAATAGCCGTGTGGCAGGTTGCTATCGTGCTACCTTTAACCTCGACAAGGTGGGCGATACATTCCTCAATTTTGAGACTTGGGGCAAGGGATTGGTATATGTCAATGGACACCCTATGGGTCGCATCTGGGAGATAGGTCCGCAGCAGACACTCTATATGCCTGGTTGCTGGCTGCAAAAGGGCGAGAACGAGATTCTGGTATTTGACATCGTAGGTCCACGCAAGGCTGTGAGTGAGGGACTGCGTGAGCCAATACTCGACAAATTGCAAAACTTCGAGCAGGAGAAGCCTGCGGGTTATGTAGATATGAGCTTTAGCGAAGATGATTTGTGTATAAGTAGCTCATTTGCTGCCGGTAATGGCTGGCAAAAGGTGGAACTCACAGAGTCTTTGCGAGGTCGTTATCTTGCTCTTGAAGCACTCTCGGCTCACGATGGAATGGAGATGGCTGCCGTGGCGGAGTTATACCTCATAGACGCTGATGGTAAGCGTCTGTCGCGTGAGCAGTGGCGTGTGGTAGGTGTTGATAGCGAGGATATCGCATCGGCAAACCACTCGGCAAAGAAGACTTTTGATCTGCAGGAGTCAACATATTGGAGCTCGGAGCCTGGTAAACAATTCCCTCATCGCATAGTGATTGATTTGGGGGCAGACTACGACATTTCAGCCATTGAGTACCTGCCACGTATGGAGGAGGGAGCACCACATAGTATTAAGGATTATAAGATTTACTTAAAGTAGTATATGGCTGACAATTACATAGGCAAAAAGATGGAGGACTATTATGCCTCAAAGGGCACTTCCTCGCAAAAGAAGAGGTCGTCACTCAAGCAGTTGCTACAGAAAAATCGCAGCTATCGCGGCTATGACAACAGCTATGAGGTGCGTGCTGACCAGCTGCGACGTATCATAGAGGTTAATTGCACCACACCATCGGCGATGAATCAGCAGGTGTTGCGTTTCCGCCCCGTGCTGATGGATGAGGCAGATAAAGTGTTGCCACACATACGTCTGGGAGGTGCTCTGCCAGAGCTTCATCTGCCACTTGCTGGCAGCGAGCCAAGAGCGTTTATCGTTGTGTGCTCAACTGTAGCGGAGGGACGTTATGTCAACATAGACTTAGGTATAGCGGCACAGAGTATGCTGCTGCAGGCTGTGGAGATAGGTCTCAACGGCATCTGTATCGCAGCCTTCGACAAGGGAGCAGTGCAGGAGGCTCTCTCGCTTGAGTATGAGCCACTGCTGATTTTAGCCATAGGCAGAGGAGCTGAGAAGATTGAGCTTACCGACATATCACCTACCGAGAGCCACGCCTATTATCGACGTGATGGGGTGCATTATGTGCCGAAACTACGACTTGAGGATTTAATTCTTGGGTAGTGATATCGGCTAATTTACGGTTAAAAACGCAAAAAGTAGGCTAAACGTTTGGTTAATTCGATTTTGTTTCCTACTTTTGCCCTGCTCTTAAGGAGATTGTTGCTGTTGTAGCTCAGTGGTAGAGCACTTCCTTGGTAAGGAAGAGGTCACGAGTTCAAGCCTCGTCAACAGCTCAGAGTAGAGATTAAAAACGGATGCCACCTAAAATTAGGTGGCATTTTTATTATATAGTAAGCACTAAATGTTCACATTTAAGTGCTTACTATATGATGAAAATAAGACCAATTGGTCGTCCGTTTTTAATCTCTACCTTAGCGTCTCGAGGCAAGACGGAGCGAAGCGGAAGTCAAGCCTTGAAAGCCAACGCAAGACGGAGCGAAGCGGAAGTCAAGCCTCGAAAGCCAATACCTCTACTCACCATACTTCGCCTCGGCACCTATCTGCTCCTCGATACGAAGCAGACGGTTGTATTTGGCGATACGCTCCGAACGCGAGAGTGAGCCCGTCTTAATCTGTCCACTGTTGGTTGCTACGGCGATGTCGGCGATAGTGGTATCCTCAGTCTCGCCTGAACGGTGAGAGATGATTGTCGCAAAGCCATTTGCCTTCGCCAAATCAATCGCATCGAGAGTCTCGCTCAAACTACCAATCTGATTAGGCTTGATAAGGATGGCGTTACCACACTTTTGATCGATTCCGCGACGCAAAAACTTCACATTCGTAACAAAGAGGTCGTCACCTACAAGCTGGCACCTATCGCCTATACGGCGTGTAAGCATCTCCCAGCCAGCCCAATCGTTCTCGCTCATACCGTCCTCGATAGAGTCGATAGGATATTTCGATACCAACTCCTCGAGATACTCCACCTGCTCCTCTGAAGTGCGGATGCGTGCCTTCTCACCCTCGAAGCGGCGATAGTCGTATACACCTTCGGCATAGAACTCCGAGGCAGCACAGTCCAGAGCGATGGTCACATCCTTGCCTGCACGATAGCCCGCCTTCTCGATAGCTAAGAGAATCATCTGCAGGGCATCCTCAACGCCATCCAACGCCGGTGCAAAGCCTCCCTCATCGCCTACGGCAGTACTCAAGCCTCGCTTCTTCAGCACACCCTTCAGCGAGTGGAACACCTCGGCTCCCATACGTAGAGCCTCGTGGAACGATGACGCACCCACAGGGCGAATCATAAACTCCTGAAAGGCTATTGGAGCATCGCTATGCGAGCCGCCGTTGATGATATTCATCATAGGGACAGGTAACTTGTGAGCATTCTCACCACCAAGATAGCGGTACAGAGGCATATTCTTTGCTGCAGCTGCAGCACGTGCCACAGCAAGCGACACGCCGAGGATGGCGTTAGCTCCCAAGTGAGATTTAGTCTCCGAGCCATCTGCCTCAATCATAATCCTATCGATTGTTCGCTGCTCGAAAGGTGACAGACCAATGAGCAGAGGAGCTATGTGTGAGTTGACATTCTCCACAGCTTTGAGCACACCCTTGCCACCATAACGCTTCTTGTCGCCATCGCGGAGCTCCAAAGCCTCATTCTCACCTGTAGAAGCACCCGAAGGGACTGCGGCACGTGCCAGGACACCATTGTTCAGAACTACATCAACCTCGAGGGTTGGATTGCCACGAGAATCCAATATCTCGCGAGCGTGAATATTTGCTATTTTCATAATTTCAAAGTTTTATCTGTTTATCTCTGATGCAAATATCGGGACATTTTAAGACTCGAGGAGGGATTTTTTATCACTTATACTTATAGGGGCATAAGAAAAGTGCGGTCCCCAATGTGGAAACCGCACTCTGTGTAGTATTGAGTAATACTCTACTCTGTCAGGACCTTGATGGTTGCACCCTGCTTAAGTGACTCGTGGTCAACGAACAAGCCCTCCAGAGGCTTACCATTGCACTCCACAGAGAGCATCTTGCGTGACTTACCATCCCACTCTACGGTGAATGGCTTCTCGCCAAGCTCAAAAGTAACCTTATCGAACAAAGGTACAGTAACAAGGTACTCAGCATCGGCTGGAGAGTAGGTGTAGAGTCCCATAGCACTCATAACAAACCACGCCGACATCTCACCCGCATCGTCCATACCAGCATAAGCCAAATCGTGCTCACCAAGAGAATAATACTCGTTGAGGAGGTGGTCGATAAGAGCCTGCGACTTCTCGGGCTTGCCGATGAAGTAGTAGAGGAAAGGTGCTGTGTGGTCGGGCTGGTTGCCGTGGCAATACTGACCAACAAAGCCAGAGAGGTTGTGTGCCTCGTGGCCCTCCCAAGGGGTGGTATAGAACTCATCGAGCTTCTTCTCGAAAGGCTCAGCACCACCATAGAGAGCTATCAAGCCCTCGGTGTCGTGTGGAGCAAAGAATGCTGACATCCACGCTGTAGCCTCACGGAACTGATAGTGGTAGTATGGGAAGCAAGGGTCGAAGTTCTCTACCCAGCGACCATCGGCGAGCTTACCACGCATAAAGGTGGTAGAAGCATCGTAGAGGTTGCGGTAGTTGTGAACTCGCTTCATCAGCATATCGTGGCTCTCCGTGTCGCCCAACTCCTTAGCCAAGAGTGCAACAGCATAGTCATCATAGCTATACTCCTGAGTCTTGGTAACACTTGCCTTAGCCTCGGTGTGAATCTCTATCTCACCCTTGAGCTCCTTCTCGGCAACGTAGCCGTTGTCGATATACTCCTGAAGGAAAGGACGTGATGGTCCCTCCTCAGTAGCGTTACGAAGCATAAGTGAATATGCCTTCTCGACATCGTAGTCACGCAAGCCACGCAAGTAGCTACCTGTAACGAAAACCGAAGCGTGGTCACCGTGGAAGAAGGTTGGCATCCAGCCACCCATAGCCTCGCCCATAACGATACAAGAGCTGACTACATCGTTGGCAACCTCGGGGGCTACCATACCCATCAAAACGAGCTTGTTGCGGTAGTCATCCCAGAATGATGGCTCGGTATAGTAGTTAAAGCCCGTATTCATCACCTCGCCACGAGGATTGGTAAACGAGCCATCGACATCGCTACGCAATGCTGGCCAGAGCAGTGAACGGTAGAGCGTGGTGTAGAAGAGGTTCTGCTGCTTCTCCGAACCACCCTCGACCTTAATCTTTGAGAGCATAGCGTTCCAGGTGTCGTTACCCTCCTTCTGGACCTGCTCAAACGACTTGTCTATCATCTCAGCCTCGAGATTCTGTTTCGCTCCATCAACACTCACAAACGAGAAACCAATCTTCAGTTCCAAAGGCTCAGCCGATGGCTTGAAACGAAGGACAGGGATAGGTCTGTCGTAGCGGCGGCGGAAGCGTGGGTCAGCACCCGCAGCATCCTCACTATCGTAGATAGCACCACCATTGTTGGCAGTAATCTCCTCGACGGTCACAACCTCGTCGTTAGCCACACCATAGAAATAGATGCGGGCACGACCTGCCTGCTGATAGCCAGAGAAGGTACGTTCGCCACACTTATCGATGCTAAACTCACGAACACGCTCATTGGAACGTGGGAGGTTGACAAGGACACTACGCTCGCCCTCCTCATCCCACTTATAGCGATGGAAAGCGGCACGCAGAGTAGAGGTCAGCTCCACCTCTACGCCATAACGCTCCAAATAGACGCTATAGTACGCTGGGCGGGCAGACTCACGGTCGTGGCTATATGGCGACGCATAATCGTCGATAGAGATATCGCCTCGTACGGGCAAGATGGGCACGTGGTTGAGATTCCAATGACCCTTATTGGTATGGCTGAAGCCATAAATGAGGCTATCCTCATACTGATAGCCCGCACCCGAACGGAACATAGTAACGGGGCTGACCTGCACCATAGCGAATGGGAGTGAAGAGCCTGGATAGACCTCAGCACCCCAAGTGCGTCGTGTAGGGACAAAGCCCAACTCCGCCTCGTCCCACATAGTCTCGGTGCCGAGGAATGGATTTACGCGGTCGGTATACTGCTCTACAACCGCAGTAGGTGTTGTTGCACAGCTACCCACAAAGAGTAGCACGGCTGCTATAAATAAATACTTTCTCATAACCTGCTGCTTTTTCAAAAAGGGCTCGGCGACCAATAAGGTTAGCCGAGCCCGAAATTACTAAACTATTCTATTATCGACTACTCGTTACGAGGGTCCTTAAGGATGCACATCATCTCCATAGTTGTTGCACCGCTGGTCTGCCAGCCGAGCAGTGGAGAGGTATATGCACCACCCTTGCTATAGTATGCCTCCTCCTCGGTCAAACGCCAATCTGGAGTAAACAGACCATAAGGCTCGCCATTCTCGTCAAATGCCATACCATCAGTCCAGAGGGTGATAGCATTGTGCTTGAGGAAGTCGTGGAGAGCAATACGAGTCGCCTTATCCATAGCCTTATCATTAACGTAAGCGGTAGCATAACGCATAAAGATACCCTTGAAAGTAGAGTTGTCGCCACCTGCACCCTCGTCGCGGAGAATACCGTCAGCGGTGATATGGTCGCCCATAGCGAACTCAACAGCCTTCTGTGCATCGCGAGCGTATACATAGTCACCTGTAGCCTTGTAGAGGTGGTGAGCAGCAGCGATGAAGGTACCCTGGTCATAAGAGAGGGTGAAAGCTCTATCTACGCCATTAGCATTAACACCACCATAGGTCATACCTGTCTGAGGGTTGAAGAGCATAGAACGAATCCAATCGTAGCTCATCTTAGCCTTAGCGAGGTAATCCTCCTCAAGGTACTGTGGGAGAGAGTTTGCTGCGTAGTCCTCACGCTGGCTCAACTCATACATACGAACGCACAACAGACAGCCAGGGTTGTTAGAGCAAGCGTTCTTCGATGGGTCAGAGTTGTAGCTCCACAAGAAACCACCATTACCACCTACATCGGTGAAATCGGGATTCCAGCCAATAGTCCAAATCTGATCGAAGAGCTTCTGTGCCTCGTGGAGGTATACTACCTCACCTGTAGCCTCGTAAGCACGAGTAAGGGTGAGTGCGTGCCACTCCATATCGTCGATGAATGGGTTACCGAAGCAAGGTGAGATCTGACCAAAGCGGCTCTTGTCACCATAGCTTGTCCAGAGTACGCCCTGACGATTGTCGCGAGTACCGTCGCCAATAGGATACTTGTAACCATTGTCCAACATCTCCTTATACTTAACATCGCCCGTACGCAAGTAAGCGTCGATAACGACATCCATACCGTGAGCATTTACCCAATAGTTGTTGTTAGGGTCGTTGACACCCTTAACACCTACTGTAAAGTGGTAGTCAGGAGTGTTGCTCACGAAACCATTGTCCGAAGTCTTCCAGAACTTATCAACAAGCTGCTCAGTACCGAAATCGGCAGCAGCCTCCCAATTAATCTTAGAGTCATCGGGAGCAACCGTACTATCGCTTGGAGTAACCTCCGGACCATAGTACTTATCCTCAACCTCGCAACCTACTGCCAAGGCTGACAATGCTAAAACTACTAATATCTTTTTCATATTTTACTCCAAAAATTATAACTCGTTAGCAATATAAGTAAACTCTGTCTGGTGAACAGCATTGCGATCGCCTGAGTAACCTGAGCCCCAAACTGCACGGAATGAGTAGAATGGGTGGTTGTGCTTCTCGTTACCGTTCATATGCAGATACATCTCCTGGATAGTGTGCTCGAAGCCTGACTGACCACGACCATCCTTGAAGGTATAGTCCCAACGAGAGATGTTACCACGCTTCTGGATGTAGATATACTGTGGAGGACAATCCTCAGCAGTTGGGTCTACATCCGCGGTGTGGAATACCTCAGGACCGTCATTGTTAGAACGGCTATAGCCCCACAACTCCTCTACATCGGCAGCAAATGCTGCGAAGTAGTAACGATCACCCCACCAGCCGATACGAGAGATGTGTGACGCAGGGTCAATAGCAGACCAAACACCGCCACCGATATACTCGAAGTTGGTTGTCCAGTTACCGTTACCCTCGTTCTTGAGCTGTACGTTAGTGATAGCCTCCAAAGTGATGCTCTTAGCTGCTACGTTAGCTGTGATACGGTATACAGCCTCGCTGTCGTTCTGCATAAAGCCATCACCCTGAACGAACTTACCGCCATTCAAAGCGTAGAACTTAGCATCAGCACCTGTAGAGGTAGCGAAGCGGTATGTGCCTGCAGTGAGCTTGGTGTAGAGGATGAACTGACCACTACCCTCCTTGCCTACGATGTTCATAGCCTGAGCTGAAGCCAAATCCTCACCGAACTCTGTTGCCTCACCTGTCAGGTAGAGTGCTGTAGGCAAGCTCATACGCTTAGCTGTGAAGACTCCCTCATCGCAAGTCTGTGCAGCAGTGTTATTGAGGATGAATGCCTCAACCTTCCAGGTAAGAGTTGCACTCTCACCAGCAGCGATACCAACCTTATCGAGGATGTTGTCGATACGACCAGCCTCAACAGTAAGAGAGGTAGCCTGAGTCTCGAAAGTCTCAACAGCAACACCGTCGTGAGAGAAGATAACACGATACTTAGGTGCAATCTTATACTCACCACCCTCAACAGTCCAGCCGAATACGAATGGCTCGGTAACAGTGTTCAAATCCAATGGATTATCAACTGTTGACGCAGCCAAAGCGGCTGGTGTCTCAATAGCTGTTGCAGGGTTAGGAACGATATTACCAAAGTCAAGAACGTGGTAGTTACGTGCACCAAGGTGGATATATACGTCGCAAGTCTGACCGCGAGTAACGCCCATAAACTTGAACTTATAACCCCACTGGTCGTTAGTACCCTTCTCGGTGAATACCAAATCGAAGTAGTTGCCGTCCAATGTAGAAGGCTCGGCATCGTTAGAAGCAGGGGCACCCCAGATGTACTCTACACCATTAACCAACGCACGGAAACGATAGCGGTTATCGCCTGTTGGGATAGTGTAGTTAGCAAGCTTGAATGTACCCAAGCCCTTATACTGCAAAGCATTCTCGTCATAGTTCGGAGTCCAGCACCAGTGAAGTGCTACACCCTCAATCTTCTCGAGCTTAACGCGTGCTGAGCCAAGATCAACCTGGATGTGGTAAACACCATCCAAAGCTACAGACTCACCATCACCCTCAGCCAAAACGTAAGCACCATCCTGCTCAGCGATGTAGAAACGACGAGCAACAGTACCGTCGCCACGGTTGGTGATAAAGATGCTATCCTCTGGTGTTACCTGAGTATAGATATCGAAAATCTCACCGTTAGCAGCCATAGTACGAACAGCAGCACCCTCCTCCATATCGGCGATACCGCCCATATAGAGATTAGATGGAGCATCCTCGATACCACCGTAGCGAACAACAGTGAGGCGGTTGCGAGCCGTTGTAGGCTCTGCCTCGTTGTTACCGTTGTAAGCAATTACATTCCAATACAAGTCACCAGCAGCTGCGGGAGCAATACCTGCACGCGATGCGATAGAGGTGAGGATGTCGTGGCTGATGAGAGCCTCGCTTGTAGACTGACCATTGTCAATGCGGAAGAGCTCATTGCCACCTGTTGCGGCGTTGTAGAAGACAACGTAGTACTTCTGAGTGGTAACAGCATCACCTACAGTCCACTCGAAGAGAGTTGTCGCCTCCGCATTGTTGATAAGCACCATCTCGGCGTCAGCAGCTGGTACGAGCAGCTCCTTGACAGGCACGGTGCCATTGTTGTTGTACTCCATATCCTCGGCACAAGAGACCATACCCAGAACGCCGAACACAAAGAGCATCAAGTATATAAAATTCTTTTTCATCTTTTCTGAAATTTAAGCGTTACTACTCTAAATCGGTATAATCGATTGTGTGGTAATACTCTGCAGATGCGTTCATAACCAGCTTAACATTGACGTGCAAGCCAACAGAACCGTGGTATGCAGAGATAGCCTTGAAGCTATAGTCCCAATCTGGGTTACCCTCCTCGGTGAAGTAAACGTTCCAAGTGTAAGATGGCTGATCGGATGGAGCACCACCGAAGTCCATCTTGTTGTTACCAATCTTAATGGTCTGACCATTGAGCTCGGCACGGAAGAAGTAACGGTCATCGTTCCAACCAGAGTTGAAGTTGGTCTCGAAGCCCTCGCCATACCATACGCCATTGCCCTGGTAAACCATTGGACAGAGAACATTCTTCTGGATACACATCACCCAACGCATATTATCAATCTTGTCGATAGTAGCTGCACAAGTAGCCATATCGATGCGGATGCGATATACGCCGTTGTATGAGCTTGAGATAGGAGAAGAGTTCTCCTCAGAAATCAAACCACCGCTGATGTTGAAACGACGAGCTGCATCGGTTGTGCCATCGGTGATGTTGAAATCACCTGATGAGAGCTGAGTGAAAATCTCGAACACCTCACCATCATCGAATACAGAGAATGGCATTGCGTTAGCGATAGAAGCACCAGCCTCAGTAGCAGAACCTGTCAGATAAAGACGCTCAGGAGCAATCTTGAAGCCCTTCAAACGCTTCACATCCAAAGCACGAGCCTTAGGTGTAGACTCCGACTCAACGATGCTGCGTGAAGCAACAGCCGACCAATAGAGGGTACCGATAGCCTCTGGCTCAGTGCCAATGGCATTCATAACCTTGTTAATAGTTTTGTGAGGAACAGATACCGAAGTAGATGTACCTGCACTGATACGTGAAATCTCCTCCTTACCAGCAGCATCCTTATAGAATACCAACTCATACATAGGAGCATAACCGTCTGACACATTAGCAGGCGACCAGCTGAAAGTAGTAGCTGCTGTGCTACCGCTAACCAACTCGAGGTAGTAACCCTCGCTTGGTGCGTAGAGCTCCTCGATAGAGCTTACGTGGCCTGCATTGTAATCCATATCCGAAGTGCACGCCGCAAAGAGTGCAACAACGCATACTGACAATAACTTTACTATCTTTTTCATATCATCTCAGGTTTAATAGCCGCTGTTCTGTGGAGCAAGCGACGGATAGTTATTAATCTGTGACTGTGGTACAGGCCACAACATATCACGCGAAGTGAACTTATACTTGAAGATTGAGCTCTGAGCTGTGGTACCTGTGAACTTAGCTGACATCAAGTCGAAGTTCAGAAGCTCAAGACCTGCATTCCAGCGGATGATATCGAAGTAACGCAAGCCCTCCAATGCCAACTCGCAACGACGCTCGCGACGGATGATATCACGCATAGCAGCCTGATCGAGGTTAGGATACTGCAAAGCACCCTGCTGTGTGAAGCCCGCACGCTCGCGGATAGGACGGATAGTTGTGTTCCATACCTGCTCCGACATCTGACCAATCTCGTTCATTGACTCAGCATACATCAAAAGTACGTCGGCATAACGCATCATAATGATGTCGGTAGAAATCAACATATCGGCACGGTGTGCTGGGTCGAACCACTTACGCACGTAGTAACCTGTCTCGGTAGCGTTACCCTTGTTGATACCATCGGTTGCATCGCTCACGATGTTGATAGTCTTGGTTGTAGCAGCACCTGAAGCAACGTCAACATCACGCCATACAGCATTGTGACGAACGATAGTTGCATCCATACGTGGGTCACGGTCGGTGTAGCAAGAGGTGTTGGTGGTAGGATACTCGAACTTAGAACCATCCAAGCGGATATACTCCTTAGCCAAAGACTCTGTTGGGAAGAAATATGCACCCATAGAGCCTGGAGTTGAGTTAGGCACCTTGTCGTTGAGTGACCACTCGCGGATGATAGGCATCATAGAGTAGCTCAGGATAACCTCCACGTTGAACTCGTTAGCAGAAGTGAACAAGTCCTCATAAGAAGAGTATACAGGAGTCTTGGTCTGGAACAACTCATAGTGACCATACTTGCCATCGATGATGTCGGCACAAACCTTAGCTGTGTTCTCGAAATCACCGTCATAGAGGTAGAAACGAGCCTTCAGCATAGCAGCTGCAGCCTGACGAATCTCACCATTGCGAGCCGCAGGAACAGACTGTGGCAACTGTGGGATAATCTCATCCAACTCCTTGTGCAATGCTGCGATAACGTCAGCACGTGGAGTACGAGGCATAACCTTAGCCTCCTCGAGAGTGATGTCACCCAAGAAGAAAGGTACAGCACCGTAGAAATTGGTCAAACGGAAATAGAGGTATGCACGGATGAAACGAATCTGTGCCTCCATAGCCTGACGATCCTCGTCAGAGAGGTTAGGTACAAGATGAATCTTATCCATAAATACGTTGGTAGTCTTGATACCACCATAAGCCCAAGACCACTCGCTTGAGAAAAGTCCCATACCTGGGTGAGCACTACCCTGACGAATCTGACGCTCCTCAGGATTACGGTCACGCTTAGCGATCATATTATCGCCCAAATACTCATCTGACCACATCTTACCTACACCGTACATCTGATTGTATGCCATATTGACAACCATCTGTGCACGGTCCTTAGAGGTCCAGAAGGTATTCTCCTCAAATTTGTTGGTCGGAGCCTGATCGAGGCTATTACAACCCCAAAACGCCACTGCTGCGACGATACCGACCATTATATATTTAAAGGTATTTTTCATAAACATCTTCAATTTTGATGATTACTCTATATTAGAATGTAAGGTCGATACCACCACCGTAGTAACGCAATGTAGGATAGTTACGAGCTGAGTTTGCTCCACCTACGTTCATATTTGAACCAACCTCTGAAGACTCAGGATCGATGAATGAGTTGTGAGAGAAGGTAAATGGATTCTGTGCATTTACGTATACTCGGAGCTTCTCAATACCAATCTTCTTAGTCCACTTCTGTGGCAAGGTGTAACCAACCTGGATGTTTTTCACACGCATATAAGCACCATTGAGCTTATAGAGGTCTGAAGCCAAACCGTAAGTACCGAAGTTGTTAGACTGTGAGCCCGAACGTGAAGTGAGCTGTGGGTACTTAGCATCGGTGTTGGTTGGTGTCCAATAGTCGAGCTGGTGCTCGAAGATGAGGTGGTAGTAGTTAGCGTGGAATGGCTCCATCATCTCACCACGTACGAACATATCACGCTTACCTACGCCCTGCAAGAAGATACTGAACTCCAAGCCCTTCCAAGAGAAGTCGTAGTTGAAACCGAAGGTGTAGCGTGGGAAGGCATTACCCAAATAGAAACGGTCGTTACCGTCGATTACACCGTCGCCATTGCGGTCAACATAACGCAAGTCACCAGGAGTTACGCTTGCACCAGCAGGAAGAGCTGCCTCAGCAATCTCCTCATAGCTCTGGAAGATACCGTCGGTCTTCAAACCGTAGTATGAGTTGAGTGGCAAGCCCACACGACGAATCCAAGATACACCGTCGTTGTAGTGGATAGACTCAAAGCCCTCATACTCGAGTACCTTATTCCAAGAGTCACCAATATTGAAGCGGAAACCGTGGCGGAAGTCACCGTGCTCGAGGTTGTAGTTAACGCTCAACTCCCAACCCTGAGTACGCATCTTACCAGCATTGTGGTTAGCGAGTGTAGTACCGAAGATTGAAGGAATCTGTGGTGTAACCAAGATATCCGATGTGGTCTTGTGGAAGTAGTCGAATGTAACGTTGAGTGAGTTACGGAAGAAGGTCAAATCCAAACCTGCATTGAGTGTACGAGAAACCTCCCAACGCAAGTTCTCAGTACCGAGCTGGAAACCTGCACCACCCACAGGGTTGTTGTTGAAACCGTAAGTGTTAGAGTAAACATCGTAAGTGGTGAAATACTGATAGTCACCTACTGACTGGTTACCCAAAGTACCGTAAGATACACGTACCTTGATGTCACCTACGCTGTTGCGGTAAGTATCCATAAAGTCCTCCTCCGACAGACGCCAGCCGATAGATCCTGATGGGAAGAATCCCCAACGGTAATCCTTACCGAACTTTGACGAACCATCATAACGGAAAGTACCCTCGATGAAATACTTCTCCTTATAGTTGTAACCTACACGACCAAATACAGAGTAGATACTACGCTGAGTTGTGCTCTCAGGAGTAAGCCAAGAACTACCTGGAACAACCTCTGTTGCATCACCCTTAATACCCAAGTCTGGGTCAACGAACTTCATCGCTACCTGGTTGCTCTTAGCAGAGAAAGACTCGTTAGAGAAACCAACCATAGCGTTTACAGTGTGCTCCTTAGCAAATGTCTTGTTATAGTCGAGCAACACCTGTGAGTTGGTGAGCCACTTCTTCTCATTCCAGTCACGGCTATCCAGGTCGGCGTTAGCCACACGAGGAGTAGTAGCCTCTGGAGAATCGTAGAAGTTCACCTGATAAGCACGTGAATATGAGTGGTTTGCATAGATGTCGGCACCAAACATACCCTTAATCTTCAAACCATCCAAAATCTGATACTCCAAACCTACATTGAGGTTGATGTAATCGTTGTCAGCCTTATCAACGCCACCCTCCTTCAACATACCAAGTGAGTTGAACTGACCGAGAAGGTCATTCAACAGATACTTGCCTGTTGCAGGGTCATACTGGCGATAGTAATAATAATTAGGTACACGCGATGCGTCGGCGATAGCATTGCCCTGACCCTGAGATGTTGTGCTCTCAGAACGACGGTATGAAATCAGACCTGTCAGCTTGATACGCTTGTACTCTGTTGTGAGGTTGGCACGCAAGTTATAACGCTTGATACCGAGGTTAGGACCAACGAAGTTGCTCTCCTGGTCGTAGTAACCAGCCGAGAACATATAGGTTGAGTTCTCACCACCACCCGACACGCTTGCGTTGTAGTTCTGCTGAAGTGCAGTACGCAAAATCTCATCGAGGAAGTAAGTACCGTTGCCGTGCTCATACATATCACGAATCTGCTCTGGAGTGAACTTCAAAGCCTCACCACCATTAGCCAGACGTACGTTCTGCAATGTAGCATTCACCCAGCTGTCAACAGGAGTGTAGAGCACCTTAGGATCCTGAGCACCTACCATAGCGTTGAACTGAACGCGTGGAGCCTGATTCTTACGGCCCTTCTTTGTTGTTACCAACAATACACCGTTTGCTGAACGTGAACCGTAAATGGCAGCAGAACCCGCATCCTTCAATACTGAGATGTTCTCAATATCCTGTGGGTTGAGTGAGTTGAACGCACCACCATCAGCCACCAGACCGTCGATGACGATAAGTGGAGAGTTGTCATTCATAGTACCGATACCACGAATGTTAAGGTTGGTGTTCTCACCGTTAGGGTTAAAGCTACGCTGCTGGATAACGATTGAAGGAGATGCTCCCTGCAAAGCCTGAGTCACGTTGGCAACCGAACGCTCTGTGAGGGCTGTAGCCTTAATCTGGTCTACTGCACCGACAGCACTCTTACGGGTAGTAGTACCGTAAGCGATAACCACCAACTCCTCCATTGCGATAGCGTCATCCGACATCACAACGTCGATGATATTGGCTGCACCGACTGTCTTCTGGATAGTCTCGTAGCCAATGAAAGAGAACTCAAGGACACCACCTTCAGCACATTTGATCTGGTAGCCTCCCTTAGCATCAGTCGTAGTACCGGTTGTGGTACCCTCGACCATCACTGTAGCACCTGCTACCGGCAGACCCTCAGAGTCGGTAACTGTACCGCTAACGACCTTCTGGGCTTTGGTAGAGGTCCCTGCTGTTTGTGCATCTGCCACGAAAGGCATTGCGAGTGCAGCAAACAGCGACAAGTAAAGAATAAAATTTTTCATCATAGGTTTGAGTTTAATTCTACTGTTAACTCGTTTGTTTTTTACTCGGGGCATAGCCCCACTAATTGTTGATTTGTTTGGAATTTGAATTTGGCTTTTCTGTTTTGTTAATTATTAAAATTTTTAAGTTTATGTTTATGTCTTAACGCTTCATTACGGATACAAAAATATATAATAAAAAGGTGCGTATTGTACGATTTTGTGCAAGATAAGTAATTTATGTGGGCAAATATCGTATTATTAAAAATATTGCATAATGACAAGCTGAACGAATATGTGCCACAAAATATAACTTTACGACAAAAGTGTACGATTTAGCGGAAATGATGACAAAAGCCGCAATCGAGCTGGAAAATTGCGAGCCGAGGACACCATACATTATATATATTTTTTATATTTTTGCCCAAACGATATTACATAACCAAAAATATTTTATAAATGAGAAAACTATTTTTAGCAGGTGTGGCACTTCTGGCAACCTGCACAGCAATGGCTCAGTGGAAGCCTGTCGAGGGACGTATTATGACCTCGTGGGCTGAGGAGATTAATCCAGAGAACGTACTTGCAGAGTATCCACGTCCACAGATGGTACGCTCGGAGTGGCAGAATCTGAACGGTATGTGGGAGTATGCTATCGCACCACGTGGCGAGAAGCCTGAGGCGTGGGACGGCGAGATACTCGTTCCTTTCGCAGTGGAGTCAAGTCTCTCGGGAGTTGGTAAGCGAGTAGGTAAGGATAAGGAGTTGTGGTATAGCCGCACATTTACTCTCCCTGCAGCGTGGGCAAAGCAGAACATCATACTCCACTTCGGTGCAGTGGACTGGAAGGCTGACGTATGGGTGAATGGCATCAGCGTAGGCTCTCACACAGGTGGCTACGCAGCATTCAGCTTCGACATCACATCGGCACTCAACAAGAAGGGCGAGAACGAGGTACTTGTACGCGTATGGGACCCAACAACAGATGGTTACCAGCCACGCGGAAAGCAGCACAACAATCCTCACGGCATATGGTACACTCCTGTAACGGGTATATGGCAGACCGTATGGTTGGAGCCTGTGGCAGAGAGCCACATCGAGGCTGTGAAGACCACCCCTAATTTGGACAAGAGCACATTCAGCGTTAAGGCAGAGGTGGCAGGTGCCAAGAGTGGTGATTTGGTATCAGTTAAGATTTTCGACGGCGGCAAGGTCGTAGCTGAGGGTAAGAGCACAGCGTGCACTGCAGCAGAGATATACATTGCTAAGCCAGAGTTGTGGTCACCAGAGAACCCTCACCTCTACGATATGAAGGTGGAGTTGCTGCGTGGCGGAAAGGTTGTGGATAGCGTGGAGAGCTACACAGCAATGCGTAAGTTCTCTATCGGTCCAGACAAGGATGGCATTATGCGTATGATGCTCAACAACAAGCCTATATTCCACTTCGGTCCGCTGGATCAGGGATGGTGGCCTGACGGATTGTACACAGCACCTTGCGACGAGGCGTTGGCATACGACGTAATAAAGACCAAGGAGTTTGGCTATAATATGATTCGTAAGCACGTGAAGGTTGAGCCAGCACGCTGGTACTACCACTGCGACCGCTTGGGTATGATTGTATGGCAGGATATGCCAAGTGGCGACAACACCCCTCAGTGGCAGATGCACAACTATTTTGACGGTGCAGAACTGGTACGCTCGAAGGAGTCGGAGGATAACTTCCGTCGCGAGTGGAAGGAGATTATCGATATGCTCTACTCGTTCCCATCAATCGGCGTATGGGTGCCATTCAACGAGGCTTGGGGACAGTTCAAGACTGCTGAGATTGTAGAGTGGACAAAGGCATATGACCCATCACGTCTTGTAAACCCTGCCAGCGGTGGTAACCACTACCAGGTAGGCGACATCCTCGACACACACCACTACCCACATCCAAAGCTCACTCTGGTGGATTCACGTCGTGCAACCGTTCTGGGCGAGTATGGAGGTATCGGCTACGTCATCAAGGAGCACTTGTGGGAGCCTGACCGCAACTGGGGCTACATCACTTTCAGTTCTCCAAAGCAGGTGACAGACCAGTATGAGGCTTATGCAGAGAAGCTGAAGACACTCATTGAGGCTGCATTCACCGCTGCGGTATACACTCAGACAACAGATGTCGAGGTGGAGGTTAACGGTCTTATGACCTACGACCGTAAGGTCATCAAGGTGGAGGCTGACCGCATCCGCAAGATTAACCAGGAGATTTGCCACTCATTGGATGAGAAGTAAAATTTCTTGTTAACAACAAACAAGAAAACCGAGGTTTCGCAATTGAAACCTCGGTTTTTAATTTATAT
>JAEIGA010006449.1_pt1 | contig 17860 bp, 17 predicted proteins | sample 9270691 | NCBI WGS metagenome assembly JAEIGA01 (sample SAMN17057246, study PRJNA624740) | gut metagenome | biome: biome; isolation source: fecal sample | host: Bos grunniens | place: China: Xizang | collected 2019 | reverse complement strand
GATCAACGATAAGATCGGTGAGGTTGAGGGTGACAAGACTATTGCCGAGATGATTGCTGATATAGAGTCTGCAGCTTCTGGCAATGACACCGAGGTTCGTGGTCTAATCGAGTCCAATACTCAAGCTATCGAACAGGAAGTGTCTGACCGTGAGGGTGCAGTTTCTGGTCTAAAGACTGAGCTAGAGGGTAAGATTGACACTAAGGTTGAGCAGTCTGATTACGATGTCGCAGTTGCTGCACTAGAAGCTGAGGACGCAAGACTAGCTGGTCTAATCGGTGATAATGCTGATGCTATCGACGGTGTTGACGCTAAGGTCGATGCTCTAATTGGCGCTGACACTGGTAAGACTGTTCGTGCTATTGCTAACGAAGAACTAGCCGCTCAGCTTATTGCCGAAAATGCTGCTGACGCTCTAGACTCTCTACAGGAGATTGCTGCTTGGATTCAGGCACATCCAGGTGATGCTGCTACTATGAACGCAGCTATCGAGGCTTTACAGGCTAAGGTAGACACTGGCGATCAGACTGTGTCTGCATATGTTACTGCCGCTATCAATGCTCTAAGCATTGGTGACTATGCTACTGTTGCTGCACTAGGTGAGGCTGTTGAGCGTATCGTTGCTCTAGAGGGTGCTTCTGCTACTCACGCAACCAAGACTGAGATGCAGGCTGTTGCTGACGCTCTAGATGAGTACAAGACTGCTCATAACGGCGATTATGACAATGATACTATTGACGCTAAGGTTAAGGGTGTTCAGGATCAGATTGATGTTCTAAATGATACTTATGCTACCGATGCAGAACTAACTGCTGCTATGAATGCTGAAGTTGAGCGTGCTAACGGTGCTTATGCTGCTAAGGCTGCTACTGAGACTCACATTGACAACGCTGATATTCACGTAACTACTGAGGACAAGGCTAAGTGGAACGGTGCACAGGCTGCTGCTGAGGCAACTGCTGCTGCTAACCTAGCTACTGCTCGTACTGAAATCACTGCAGAGATTTCTACTGCAAAGGGTGAGGCTATTGCTGATGCAGAAGGTAAGATTGCTACCGCTAAAGCAGAGGCTATCGCTGATGCTGAAGGTAAGATCGCCACTGCTAAGGGTGAAGCAATTGCTGATGCTGAGGGTAAAGTAAATGCTGCTAAGGCAGATCTACAGGGCAAGATTGACACTGTTTCTGGTGCTCTAAATACTTACAAGACTGAAAATGACGCTGCTGTTGCTCTAAAGGCAGACGCTTCTGCTGTTTATACTAAGGCTGAAGTTGAAGCTATGCTAACTTGGGCAGAGTTCTAAGATAAATTTAATGAATTTATGGGCTGGCGAGGAAACTCGCTGGCCCTTTTAAAAAGATACAAAGGAGAACAAAATGAAAACTGTATATTTAACATATGATGTTAAGTTGAAAACATATCTAAAAAATAAGGGTTTTAGATATATTATCTGTGGACTTGCCCCAAATGAACCACATGATACATTTTGGGTTTATGAACGAACAAATGAATTTAATAATGAATTGGTAAAGTGGCTATCTGAAAAATGATAGTCTTTTTTTGATTTGCGATATGTGAAAGGATGAAACTAATGATGAAGAGTATTGTTAAAACAGATAACGGATGGGTTGATTTAAGTAACCTTGTGTACAATGGTATCCATGTGAATTGGAGTGAATCTATTGGAAAAACAGTTGATTTTCAATATGATGATATTGTAGCAACATTAACTATAACTGGAAGAGCTGATAATATTCAGTATGTATATATTGATGTTCCAGGATATGTAGAACATTATAGAATTTATGTAGGGCAAATTAGACATGGGCAACTTGGAGGCGTAATTGGAAAAATAACACCAGATTTTAAGTATGAAATTGGTGACATAGTGAATGACTTGTTGCTTACTGGAAAGTATAGAACACCTGGATATAAACACTATAATTATTGTTGCATTAAAGATGGATATGTTGGTGCGATTAGAGAAGACCATTTATCTCATGGACATGGATGTCCAGTGTGTAGCAACTCTATAGGAGAAAAGAGTGTTATCAATTATTTGTCAAAACATAATATAGATTTTTTACCGCAGCACTCATTTGATGATTGTGTATATAAAAACCAATTACATTTTGATTTCTATTTACCAGATCTTAACGTGTGTATTGAATATGATGGAATCCAACATTTTGAGCCTGTTGATTTTGCAGGCAAAGGTGAAGAGTGGGCAAAAGAGCATTTTCATTATACGATATTGCGTGATGAAGTAAAAAATAACTATTGCAAAAACAATAATATACCATTATGTAGAATAAAATATACACAAGATGTAGAGAAAACCTTAAATGATTTTTTCAATACTTTATCAAACAATACAAAATTAATATGAAAATAACATTTGGTGCTTTAGGTTAGGCAGAGCCACTAAGGTTCTATTTTTAACATAAAGCCAACAAAATCTATTCTTAGAAAGGATAGTGATATAATTGGCACTTTTTAAACCCCTATTGGGAAAAAGAGAAAATTTACCCACTAATTTAACAAGTGGATATGCTTATTTTTGTACTGACGACGGCAGTTTCTGGATTGACTATACAGATTCCGATGGCGTTGTCAAAAGAAAACAAATTAATGCGCAAGAAGCCGAGAGGCTTATTGATTATGACATTGCAGAAGATGTTATAAATGATTCTACGTTGATACCTACTTCAAGTGCTGTCTACTCTGCTATCGAATCAGCCACTGAGGTTTATGTTGGTCCAACTCAACCAACAGATCCTAACATTAAAGTATGGATTAATACCTCTGAAGAGGGTGCTGGTGTAGTTCCTGTGCTTCCAAGAGTTGCAACTATTACTTTAGCTGCAAATGCTTGGAATGGCAGTGAAACTCCATATTCTCAAGCAGTAAATGTTGCTACAGTTACTGCGTCTACCAAGATTGATTTACAGCCCACTGCACAGCAAATTATTGCGCTTAACAATGAAGATATTGCACTTATAGCACAGAATGATAGTGGAGCGGTTACAATCTATGCTCTTGGCGGTAAGCCTAGTACAGATTATGCCATGCAAGTTCTTCTTACGGAGGTGGCTTACGTATGATTATAGGTAATATGGTAGGCAATTATAGTTCCATGGGGAAAACAGTTATCCTTGTAGACGAAGATGGAAATGAGACTTTAGGCGTTGTAGTAGATTCCGAAGTTATTTTCACAGCTACAGATTCCGACGTAAGAAAAGGCAAGGTTTACGCATCTGATGAGGGTGTATCTGTTGGTACACTTGAAATATAATAAGTATATTTTTATAAAAAATTAAACAAAAGATAAAGGAGGTTGCTTACATGGCAACAACATATGTACGCAATCCACAAACCAATGAATTTGAACTAGTTGGCCCCGGTGGAGCAACTACAGACACCACTCTTTCACAGCTAGGTGTGCCAGCGGATGCTGCCGCTGTTGGCGCTGCTCTAACAAATTATGCCACAGAGGCTTATGTTAGTGGCATAACGAACAATCTTCAGGCTCAGTTAGATGGCAAAGCTGAATCTAGCCATGGCACACATGTGTCTTTTACAACAACTGCGCCAAAAGTGGCCGGTACTGCAGCAGCTGGCTCTGCCACCACTGTTTCTAGAAGTGATCATGTGCATCCTGCACAGACAACTGTTTCTGGAAATGCAGGTTCTGCTACCAAATTAGCTACCGCAAGAACTATTCGCACCAACTTGGGCTCTACTAGCACTGCAAGTTTTGATGGTACTGAAAATATAACTCCTGGTGTCACTGGGACATTACCTGTAGCTAATGGTGGCACTGGTCAAACTAAAGCATGGACAAATGGTACTGTTTCTAGTCTTAGTAACACAACCGTTACGTCTGCGCAATTTGCGACATTCCCATACTTAAATAAGGCATTTATCAGATTGAATATTCTTACCACAAGTGCCATTTCAGCAGATGGTGCATTATTCGTTGCGCTACCATCTACAATTCCTACTGCACATACAGCACTAGCTTGTTACAATGAGATTGGTTATGATATTCATGCTGGAATATCTTCAGTCGCTGGCAAGGGAGTTTATATCATGAATTCTGGTACCTCAAGTATGCCATCTGGTACTCGTTTATACATAGCTGGATGGTATTCAATTTAAGGAGGGCAAAACATGAAAATTTTAATTGATGAAAATAAATACTTGACTTGCTTTTGCATAGATGCAGAATTGGAAAATGGCATTGAAGTGGCAAACCCAGATGATCTAGAGGTTTTCATTGATACGTTCAGAGCTTATAAATATGAAGATGGAAACTTGCTTTTAGATGAACAAAAATTACAGTCTGTAAATGATACACGCATTGCAGATGAATTAAGATTTAAAAGAGAAAAAGCTTGTTTTTCAATCATCAATCGTGGCGAATTGTGGTATAGCAGATTAACTGTAGATCAGAAAAAAGAGTTGGATGCTTGGTATCAAGCATGGCTTGACGTGACTAATACAAAGGTATTGCCTGACATGCCAACGTGGTTAAATTAATAATAAAATTTCGATTACGGAGCCCACTATCCCTGGGCTCCTTTTTAAAACTAAAAGGAGGGATTTAAAAATGTCAACAAAAAAAATTCAAATTTTGGGATCTTTATCTAAATCTAGTGCAAGAATTGCATACATAGACTTGCTTGCAGCAAATTGGATTGGTGATTCAAGTCCCTATTCTCAAGTCGTCGAAATCGACGGTGTCACAGAAAACAGCCAAGTTGACCTAACACCAAGTATCGAACAGCTAGTTGTCTTTTATGAAAAAGACCTTGGCTTTGTAACAGAGAATGAAGATGGTGTTGTTACTGTATATGCTATTGGTCAAAAGCCAGAAAATGACTATACAATGCAAGTTACTATTACGGAGGTGCATGTATGAGCAGAAAAATTATTGGTGTAACCGTAGGTACTTCATTGCCTAAGCCAAATTTTGATCAAACTGACCCTAATAAGGGAGACTATATTAAAGGTGATCGTTCATTTTTAAATATGGACGATACATTAACTATCGCAGGAAGACCTGCAGATGCCAAGGCAACAGGTGACGCAATAAATCAATTACAAGCCAACATTGATGATGTTGCAATTCTAGTAGGAGATTCTTCAGTTGCAGATCTGATTGCTGGCAAAGCGGATATTGATGACGTGATTACAGTAGAAGGTGGCGGCACTCTGACATTAGAAGATATTTTCGGTGAACCACCGTATACAATTGAGGTTACCGAAGAAATAGAAGAGTTGTCAAATATTACTGTTGCGGCAGGAAGTGATTATACCACATATCGCCTACGTAATGTTGCTATTGTAACTGAGGTGCCAACGATAATGAATGATGGTGATATCGCTTTGGTTATAAGTCAGGAGGGCTAATGTATGGATGTTGCTAAAATTGGTGAAGTGACATATGAAACATTTGCTGACGCTATTGCCGCTGCCAATGCCACAGAGAGCGAATCCACTATTACATTAATTTCTGATATTGAAATCAATGAGGCGTTTATAATTTCTAAAAATATTACTATCTCTGGACCCTATACAATTACTCGTTATAAAGATGATGTTGGTAGTTATTATACTGGTACACTATTTACTGTTGATGCTGGAGCGTCTTTGACATTAGATGGTGGTTTAATTATTGATGGTGAAAATCACTGGACTATGGATATGGAATTATACAATAGTGATTTGTATTCAATGAATCGTGTATATGCTGGAGAGTGTGAGAAATATTTTATATTAATTGAAGGCGAACCTAGAGCTACAGCGTTTATGATTACTAGTACTGGAGGCATTATAAATCTAAACAATGTAACATTCAAAAATAATTTTTCTACTAGGTCTGGCATAGTCAGCGTAGGAGTTGGTTCTACTGTTATATTGACAGGCGCTACAATTACACACTGCGCTTCTACTCAAGGAAACGGTTTGGCTGTAAATGCGAACGGAGCCAATATCAATGTCGTTATGAACGAAGGAACAATTATTAATGGTAATCATATTGGAGGAAATCATGGTGCATTTTTAGTTTATAATGGTGCTTTATTTACCATGAACGGAGGACAAATTACAAACACAACTGGCTGGGATTCCAATGGAGTTGCTATTGGAATATATAATGCTAACTTTATAATGAATGGTGGAAATATTGGTTATAATTCAAGTATTTTTGGTACCAGCAATGGCAGAAACTGTGCAGTATACGTTCACTCAAATGCTACTATGACTATGAATGGTGGAGTTATATATTGCAACATAGGAAAAGATTTTGCAGGCGGCATTGCTTCTTATAAACCGACTTCCACTCTTATTATTACTGGTGGCAGTGTTATTAATAATGTCTCTTTAAATAATGGAGAAGTCGGTGATGATATTCATTTTTCAAGCCCTAATAGTACCATAGAAATATCAGGTGGCACCTTTACACAAGATGTATCTCAGTGGTGTGTTGAGGGTTTTGGAGCTGTCAAACTTCCCGATGGCACATGGGGCGTTAAAACAACTAATTTTCAAACATATGTCTGTGTTGACGGTATCATATACAAGGCAGACATGTATGCTTGTATGAACGGTACAATATACAAGGTAAACGGGATACAGTCTCGTTTGGATTTAAGTTAAAAAGGAGTGATAACATATGGCGTTAAAAATTAACGGAATTAGAGTAGCTGGCATTGGGTCTGATGGCAAAGATGGAGTCGGTGTTGTTGCGGGCGGCACAACTGGTCAAGTATTAATCAAAAAGACCGACACTGATTACGATACCGAGTGGGCTAGTTTACCTTCTATTGACTCTACACTAAGTATTGAAGGGCAAGCTGCCGATGCCAAGGCGACAGGTGGTGCGCTAAATCAATTGCAAGCCAACATTGATGACAAGCTTGACACCATGCAATTAGATATCGACTCCAAGGTTAATGCTGTTGATGGTATGGGCTTGTCTACAAATGACTATACCAATGCAGATAAAGAAAGACTAGCAAATGCCGCTCTGATAGACGATGTTAATACTAAATATACAAAGCCAGAAACTGGCATTCCAGAATCAGATTTTTCAGTTGATGTTCAAGGATATTTGGCTTTAGCAAATACAGCCCTTCAAGAACACCAAGATATTTCTGGCAAGCTAGACACAACCGCACAGGCTGCAGATAGTGCTAAGTTAAATGGGGAATTTGCTGAGTATTATCTTGATTATAATAATTTTGCTAATGTTCCCACCATTCCTTCTATTGAAGATTTGGCAACAGAGTTACAAATTGCTAAACTTCAATCCGATATCGACACAAAAGTAGATAAGGTTGAAGGAAAAGGCTTATCTACAGAAGATTATACTACTTCTGAAAAAGATAAATTAGCCACAATTGAAGCTAACGCAAATTTCTATGAGCACCCCACTCATGATTCTCATAATTTAGGCTTATACAAAGTCACAGTTGATGATTCTGGTCACGTATCTGGTGCTACTCTTGCAGAAAAAGAAGACATTGTTGCTCTTGGAATTCCAGCAGAAAATACTGTATATGATGATTCAAAGTTAAGTGGTAGAATCGGTGATGCCGAAAATAATATTATTATTATTAACAGAGAACTTGAGAAAATTTCTAAAGGTTTCGATGGTTATAAAGAATCTAATGATAAGGCGGTTTCAACAAATACTAGTAATATTGAGGCTAACAAACTCGCCATAGAAATCTTAAATGGCGAAGGCGATGGATCTGTGAAGAAATCCATTGATAATGCTATTGATAATGCTTTTAATGAATTTGCGGCAAATGTGACAAATGATGATGTTGTTAATACATATAAGGAATTAATTGACTATGCCGCAACACATGGTCCAGAGTTTGCTACTCTTGTAGGTGAAGTTGATACTATTAAAACTAATGTTGGTGAGTTTGAAACTGATTTTTCTAATTACCAAACTGAGGTTTCTGAACAATTTACTGACGTTGATAAAGCAATTAATAATCATGTCACTAACACAAATAACCCTCATAGTGTTACAAAAGAACAAGTAGGACTTGCTAATGTTGACGATACTTCTGATTTGGATAAACCAATTAGCTATGCCACACAAGAAGCTTTAGACGAAAAAGCAGATGTAGAGCATATACATGAAGTTGGAGAAGTAGATGGTTTACAGGATTTAGTTGATGAATTACAACTTAATATTGACAATCATATTGAAAATAATGATAATCCTCATGCTGTAACTGCGGAACAAGTTGGTGCTTACACGATAGATGAAGTTGATACTAAAGTTGCATCATTAGAGGTTCTTGTAGATACAGACGATGAGGGAATATTACTTTTTAATATCAATATGTTGGAAGACGCAAGCGAGGTGTTGGTCTAATGAGTGATAAATATATAATTGGATTAGATCTTTTGCAGGAAATCGCAGATGCTATTAGATTAAAAACTGATGATACGAATTTAATTTTTGTAAAAGATTTTCCAGCAAATATATTAAACATCACAGGCGGAACAGTAAATATCATATCTAAAATTGATGAGCTAGGTAATGTTAGTGTATACGGATTTAATTCGTTTGATTATGAAAATGAAAACGTGATTATTTCTTGAAAGGAGGAGTTAAGTAATGTCTAATTTAATGAAAACATTAACTATTGGCAGTTCCACATACGAAGTGTGCGATGCAATTGCAAGAGAACAGATTAGTAATATTTCTGACGGTAATGTTAACTTAAAGGGTTACGCTACTGAACAGTTTGTGCATGATAGTTTCCAGCCCAAGGGCGACTATCTGACCGAAGTCCCGGAAGGCTATGCCAAGACCGAGGATATCCCCGATCCCTATACCCTGCCAGTGGGCGGTGACGCACTTGGTGGTGTAAAGAATGGTGGTAACGTGGTTATCAATTCCGATGGTACAATGACTACCCAAGCATGTAGTTGGAACGACCTTAAAGACAAGCCTTTTTACAAGGAAAATATTGCTGTCATGTATGAGAATCCGGAATTCTGGATTGATGCAGAAGGTTATGGTTTTGCTGCAGATGCAGTCAATTTCTTAGAAACAGGCGAAACATACGAAGTTGAATTCAACGGAAATCACTATACCTGCACATGTACTGAGCAGAGATATGGCGATCAAATTGTACGCACGATTGTCGGAGATGACGTTAGAATCTCTCAAAATGAAGGTTCTGATGGTTTTACTGTCATTGCTGACGCTGAAGTTATCTACAATGTGTTTGCCCCTTTGAAGATCACTAAGATAGCTATCAAACAGCTTGACAGCAAATACGTGGATTTGAGCGGCTATGCCAAGACTGAGGATATTCCCGATGCATACACATTGCCTGTGGGCGGTGACGCACTTGGCGGTGTAAAGAATGGTGGCAATGTGGTTATCAATGCCGACGGCACTATGACTGCCACGGAAGCTGGTGGGGGATCTGGTGTAAGCAGTTGGAATGAGCTTAAGGATAAGCCCTTCTACGATGAAACTGCTGTTCTGTATGAAAATCCAGCACTCTATGTAGAAGAAGATTCCGCTAGTGAAAATATCACAACGAACTTCTTAGAGGAAGGTGAAACGTATACTGTCGAGGTTGATGGAAAGCCGTACTCGTTAGTATGCGAAATAAGTGATGACATGGAATTTACCGGGAATGTATACTATTGCCTAACGTCTGACAACTTCGAAGTTTATACAGCACTGCCTGATCTTACTTTTGAATTTTACAGTAAGAATTATAACAACAAGACCATTTCTCTGAAAATCAGCAAGCCAAGCATCAAAAAAATTGACAACAAGTACCTTCCGGAACATCTACAGTTCGGTGATGAATCTGTTGTTCTGTATGAGAATCCGGCACTCTGGATTGATGAAGAAAGTATGGCTGTCATCTATGATGTCGGAGCAGACTTTTTGGTAGAAGACGAGACATACGAAGTTGAGTGTAATGGAAATCACTATACCTGCGTATGCACCCTTAAAGAGAGCTACGGAGGCGGTAAGTATCATCTTATCGATTTCGGTGACACTTCTATTACTCAACACGCAGGTGACGATTATTTTTTTGTCAGTAGTATTGAATTTTATGAAGAGACCATTTCTTTGAAAATCAGCAAACCCAGCATCAAAAAAATTGACAACAAGTATCTGGACTTGACCAGTTATGCCACTGAAGAATGGGTAGGTGGAAACTATCAGCCCAAGGGTGATTATCTGACCGCTGTTCCCGATGGTTATGCTCAGAAATCCGAAATCCCCACCAAAGTGAGTCAGCTTGAAAATGATTCTGGTTATCTGACTGAGCATCAGAGTCTTGACGGTCTTGCAACTGAAACTTATGTAAATACACAGATTGCAGCAATTCCCACTCCTGATGTTTCTGGTCAGATTAATACTCACAATACAGCAACTGATTCCCATAATGATATCAGATTGCTAGTTGATGGTTTGACAACTCGTTTGAACGCGTTAGCTAATAGTGATGATGCTACCCTTGACCAGATGAGCGAGGTTGTTGCTTATATTAAGAATAATAAGTCATTAATTGAAGGTGTTACAAATAGCAAGGTTAATGTTTCTGATATCATTGATAATTTGACTACAAATGTGTCAAACAAACCCTTGAGTGCAGCTCAGGGTGCTGCTTTAAAAGCACTGATTGATGCTATTGTTGTACCTACTAAGGTAAGCCAGTTAGAAAATGATAGCAAATATCTAACATCCATTCCTAGCGAATATGTTACTGAGTCGGAATTAAATGCAAAGAAATATTTAACTTCTTATACTGAAACAGACCCAACAGTGCCTTCTTGGGCAAAACAGCCTGAAAAGCCTAGCTATACTGCAAGTGAAGTTGGTGCATTACCTAACACAACAGTTATTCCAGATGCCCTTTCTGATTTAACAGACGATACCACTCATAGATTGGTAACCGATACGGAAAAATCTTCTTGGAACGCCAAGGCTGAAGTCTCAGCAATTCCCACAAAGGTTAGCCAGCTAACAAATGATAGTAAATTCTTAACTTCATTTACTGAGTCTGACCCTACTGTACCAGCATGGGCAAAACAATCTACTAAACCTACCTATACTAAGTCTGAAGTTGGTCTTAGTAATGTTGATAATACCTCTGATGCCAACAAACCAGTTTCTACGGCACAGGCTACTGCGATTGCTGATGCTAAAAAAGCTGGTACTGATGCACAAAGTAATTTAACTACTCATATAAATAATAAATCTAATCCTCATGGCGTTACTGCATCACAGGTTGGCGCAGACGCTTCTGGAACTGCTGAAAGCAAGGTATCTGCACATAACGAAGACACTATGGCACACACTGGTATCAGAGAGCAAATTAGTCAGCTTTCTTTGGAGATTGCAAATATTCCTAGTGAGATATACATTGGTTCAGGTACTCCTGCAAATGATGAGAAAATTCAGATTGACCCCAACGGTGAAGGAAACACTTTTACTATTCCAGATGTTCTTCAGACAACTGGTACTAGCACAGTTGATACTATGTCGCAGAAGGCTATTACCGATGCTTTAAATAGTATCGAAAGCGGCGGTGTGACTGATGGACAAATTGCTTCCGCAGTTGAAGCTTATTTAACTGAAAATCCAATTGAAGGAATAAATGGCAGAGGAATCTCTTCTGTTGCTCGTACAAGCGGAAATGGAGCTGCTGGAACTACCGATACCTATACTATTAAATATACTGATAACACTACTAGCACGTTTACCGTTTATAATGGTAAAGACGGCACAAATGGTACTAATGGTAAATCTGCCTATTCATATGCGCAAGACGGTGGATTCACTGGTACAGAGGCAGCGTTTACTACAGCTTTGGCAGCGACTGCGAGTTACACCACAGAAACATGGACGTTTACGCTTGAAGATGGTTCTATCGTTACTAAGGCGGTGGTTATTGGATGAATTTTGCTAATATAAAATCCATTGCAATTCCTGAAGGTGTAGTTACAAAGATTGTTTTTGGAGCGAGTGTTCTTTGGGAGAAAATTAAAGAAGGTGTGTCTTATATCAACCAAGTTCCTATTTCAATAGATACAAGTGGTAATATTTTTAATGGTAGTGGTTATAAGGCTGGATATAGATTGTCCTCAAGTGGTGTAGAAAAAACACTTTCAGGTTCTGTTGTTACAGGATATATACCTGCAAAAAACGGAGATGTTGTTAGGTTTAAAGGTATTAAATGGCTAAGAAGTGAAACGTATGACCTAGATTCTAAACAATATTGCTATATATCTTGTTTTAATTCTACTTTTGGACATGCTGCTAGTTATGGTAATAATGCCTCAACGGATAGATTTACTAAGGATGAAAATGGTGTTTATACACTGAATAATATATTGGCAGCTTCTACTGCTTATATTAGAATTAGTGGTATAGGTAATGGAGAAGATTTGGTTGTTACTGTGAATGAGGAAATTATTGAATAAAGGAGGAATGATAAATGGCAAAAGAATATAAGACATCTATCTTATCAGTTTATGATGAAAGCGGAAATAAAATTTCTATTCCTGCTGTCAGAGGCAAATCTGCATATGAATATGCAACAGAAAATGGATATACTGGCAGCGAAGAAGAATATAAACAGGATATGAATCCCGATAGCATAAATAATAATGCAGAAACATTTATTATTTCCGAATTGGCAAAGAGGAACCAGGCCCAACCTATTTTCGTCAACTCTGCGGAGGAAATGACCGACACTACGAAGCTGTATGTCTTGCTGCCAGATTGCATGATTTATGCCTATATGCTGACAAAAGTGGAGAGTGGGCCTACTTATCGAAACTGGCTATTGGAAGCAGTTAACTCTAACAACGAACCGTATAGGGGCGATAATGGCGAAATTGGTTACCGTGCGGGCTATCGTGTTGATTCGTCCGGTGCGGAAGTTCAAAGTGAAAACCATACTGTTACTGGCTTTTTGCCTATAAAAAGTGGTGACATTGTGAGGGTAAAAGGTTTTACAGAATACGCAGGAGGCAGCAATATCGTTCACCATTATAATGCTGATTTCACCAAGTATGGCAATGCGAGCTATCCAAATTCATGGACTGATGAAGGCAACGGGATAAAGCGTTTTACAGTAGGCGGCGTTGACTCCACAGCGTACATCCGTATTGCTGTTGGTACGATTGATTCTAATGCTGTTGTTACACGAAACGAAGAAATCACCGAAGGTAGCACAGAGATTATAACAGAATCCGCATGGACAAGTACCGGACATGCCTTTGTTCCGGCTGACTACGAAGATCGTATTATCAAACTGGAACAGAAATCCACCCAAAATACTGTTAAAATTGCTGCTCTTGAAAAAGCAACAACGAGTGGCACCATAGATGAAACCGAAGCGAAAGCGCTCGAACGCATTAAGATGTGGGACAAGCCAGTTTATGATGCTGCGCCAATTACGTTACTTGGCGAGGAACGTAACAAAGCTGCATTGACTTCTGACGATAAGACGATTGCGGCGATTTATGCAAAATATAGAGCATTGATGGCAGCAAATCCAAAACTTATTACAGAAACCAATATGGGGCCTTGTACAGCTTCCGATGCATTCCCTGCTGTAGATATGCTCCGTTTCGATTTTAAAGAACCCGGTGGAATGACACAGCCCAGTATGAGTGACGCTGCACGACATGAAACCAAGCCCAAACTCATTTTTATGAGCGGTGTTCATAAAGAGTGGGCTGGCGTATGGGGGCTGTATTACGCACTGGAAGAAATCGTAACTAATCCCGATTTCGACGATATCCGCAGAAATGCTCACATCATCGTTATTCCATGTGCAAATCCCTTCTGTTTGACTTCACAAACAGCAATTGAAGGATGGCAGATGAGTCATGTCAATGCAAACGGTATAGCCATTCACAATAATTTTGGTGTTGACCATCGTACAGCTGGTGCAGTGGGAGAATATAATTATGGCGGCACTACCCCGTATTCCGAACTTGAAACGCAGTACATTGATGCTGTTGTAGCAGAAAACTCCGATGCGATTGCATTTGTTACTTGTCACAACAACGATTACAGCACCTATTACGGTTCTCATGTGATTTGGGCCTCTTCTGCTACCTATCACATGTGCAATGTTACTTTCCGTCTTGTCGATAAGATGACAAAAGCTTGGATTGATAAGTATGGTCAAACCTTGAAGGATGCCATTGATGAATATAAAATCAACATGGATGAGGATGAATATCGTCTTGGACGTGCAACAATGTCATCTTCTTATGGCACCGAGCAGAAAAACGCAACAAAGTACGGAATTCAGGCAACAAACCTGGAGATTCCTAGAATGATGTATGTGTTTTCCGGTAAAACGGACTGTTCTTCCGAAGTTATGACTCGTGGTGCAGAGGTATACGCAAACTTTATGCGAACCTTGCTTTGGAATTATGACCATAACGATAAGCAGGAGTACGCACCGAATCTGCCGTGGAGTGAATAATCTGCATTCCGAAGAGAAAGTTAACCAAAAATGAAAGCACCGCCCTTCGGGGTGGTGCTTTTGAAATTAAATATAAGGAGGTTGTTTAATAGAAATGGCTGATTATATTACTAGAATCCGTACGATAGACGGAGATAAGCAAATTGATTATAATGCATTGGCGAATTTGCCAGACCTTAGCCTTGTTGGAGAGGTTAAAATTTTAGATAGTTCAGATAATGTAGAAGCAAGAACTGTAACATTAACAGATAATGAAGATCAACCAATTGCTCCTATAACCAACGCAAATGCTGTTGCATATGATGAAAATAGTACCGTTAAAGTAATTTTGGATCGATTCGCAAACGGTATTATTCTAACAGAGGGAATTGATTATGGTTCTGGTGATCCAGGAAGCGGAGTTTTGGGTCAGTTGTATTTTAAGAAGGTGACGTAATGGCAACAGTAAATCTTCTTAATAACGACTGGCAAACAAGGAAACAGACGAGCTCTATTAACATTGATGCAACTAGCACATATGTTTCATTTCAATTAGATGCATCACAGACAACAGGTAGAGCAAAGGCATGTATTGAAATTGACGCAAGTAAATACAAAACTATTTCTTTTACGTATAGCAAAGTATCTCGTATGGGTACTACAGACTTAGTGTTTGGTGTTTTTGATAACATGGATCCTACTGATAGTTCTGGAGTAATCATACTTAGTTGGGCAGATTTTAATGCAACAAACGGTGGCTCTGTTAGTAAAGATATCTCGTCTTTGTCAGGAACTAAGTATGTTGGATTTTGGTTTTATGCTAACACTAATAATGTTGGTACTTGTAAAGAGAAACCTTACATAACATCTCTAACTGCCATCGAAAGAGGTTATACTCTAACCTATGATGCTAATGGTGGTTCTGGGGCTCCAAGTTCAGTAAGCAATATTACATCTACGACCATATCAAGTATAGTTCCAATTAGAGATGGTTATGACTTCTTAGGTTGGAGTACTGATGAATATGCAACGTATGCAAGTTATGTTGCTGGAGATTCAGTATCATTAACTTCTAACACTACGTTATATGCTGTTTGGAGAAGGATTGTTTATACTATAACATATAATGCTAATGGTGGTAGTAATGCCCCTTCATACCAAGAAAAATTACACGGAGAAGATTTGATATTAACAGAAAGCAAACCGACACCTCCTTCTAGGGAATCTGTGACATATACCATATATTTCAACACAAATGGTGGAATTTGTGATACGGACTCTGTTGAGGTAAATGATTATACGGAATATTATTTTGAAGGTTGGAACTCTGATGTTGGAGGTGCAGGAGACACATATTATTCTGGTGGAAAATATTCACAAGATAGTAGCGTAACTTTATATGCTCAATATAGCTCTTATTCTTATGATGCTGTGACAAGATTGCCAACTCCAACTAGAGAAAATTATGATTTTTTAGGATGGTCAACTGATCCGTATGCGACTAGTGGTACAACCGGAAACTATAATCCAACAGACAACGTGACTCTATATGCTATTTGGAAGTGTAAAGGCAACGTATACATTAATGATGGTTCTGGCTTTAACCCATATCAAGTGCTAATTAATGATGGTTCTGGATGGAATCAATATATACCTTATATTTATACTGAATCTGGTTGGGAAGTATATTCTGGATAAGAAGGTGAGATTATGACTGTTAAGCAACAGCAACTGCTATTATCTTTTTTAGGTTATTATAAGGGAAAAATAGACGGTATTACTGGTCCACAAACACAAAATGCAATTCGTAGGTTTCAGAGTGATTATGGCCTTCGTGCAGATGGTGTTTTCGGGGCGTTAACAGAAGCAAAGATTCGTGAGGTAATTGGAAATCCTAAACTGGAAAAGAAAGAGGAAAGTACTCCTGTAGTGAATAAACCAGTTGTAAATACGCCTGCTACTGGTGATGCTTTCTGGGACGGAATTAAGTATTTCCGACCTGAAGAGTTCCAGTGTCAATGTGGCTGTGGTGCAAAGAATATCGATCATGATCTTGTAGTAATTCTTGAAAAAATTAGAGAACATTATGGCAAGCCTGTGAGAATAAACAGCGGTGTGAGATGTAAAACTCATAATGCCAGAGTCGGTGGAGCGGCCAATAGTCAGCATCTTAGTACATATGGTAAAGCTGCCGATATCGGTACCATTAGTGGAACTACGCCTCGTGCTATGGCAGCGTATGTTGAGACTTTAATGCCTAATACTGGTGGTATTGGAATTTACTCATGGGGCATACATGTGGACACACGTAAGACAAAAGCACGTTGGAATGGATAATAGAGAGGGCTTAGGCTCTCTCTTATTTAATGTGTTTAAAAATAAAGGGGATGGTAATATGAAGAATGAAGAAATTATATGGAACTTTTTTAAATCTAAAGGATTAAATGATTATGCTTGTGCAGGAATTGTTGGGAATGCATATGCGGAAAGCGGATGTGAGGCAAATAATTTAGAGAATATGTATCAGCAAAGATTCGGAATGTCTGACAATGAATATATGAATGCTGTAGACAACGGAACTTATACAAACTTCGTACACGACTGTGCGGGTTGGGGAATTTTTCAATTTACATATTTTACATTGAAACAGGGCTTACTAGATTATGCTCGTCAAACTAATAGATCCATCGGAGATATTAATATGCAGCTAGAATACAGCTGGTTATTATTTGAAAAGAACTATAGTGGGATGTTAAAGAAATTAAGATCAGCTACATCTGTACTTCAGGCTTCTAATGCCGTTCTTTTGGATTTTGAACGCCCAGCCGATCAGAGTCCCTCAGCACAACAAAAACGTGCAAGTCTTGGACAGAAATTTTACGACAAATATGCTGGTAAAAAAGTGGAGAAGTCACAAGAACCAGTGCAGGCAAAACCAGTTGCTAACGACACAATTTATACGGTCAAGTCTGGTGACACTCTATCTGGAATTGCTTTGAAGTATAATACTACATATCAAAAATTAGCTGAATATAATAATATTGCTAATCCCAGTATTATTTACGTCGGACAAAAGATTAGAATCTCATGGAGGCCACAAATTGGAGAGATTGTCACATATAACGGTGCTGTTCATTATACTAATGCCTATGCTGATGCTGGCTATAATTGCACTGGTGGCAAAGCGAAGATTACACAAATCCATCAATTAGGCAAGTCAAAGCACCCATATCATTTGGTTGGGATAGATTGCTCTGTTCATGGTTGGATTGACGAAGGCACTTTTACGAAGGCATAATGGAGGCGTTCTATGGCTAAGAAAAAGAGGAAAAAGAATATGGAATTTTCTAAGAAGATTTTGTTTT
>JAEIGA010006448.1_pt1 | contig 17861 bp, 13 predicted proteins | sample 9270691 | NCBI WGS metagenome assembly JAEIGA01 (sample SAMN17057246, study PRJNA624740) | gut metagenome | biome: biome; isolation source: fecal sample | host: Bos grunniens | place: China: Xizang | collected 2019 | reverse complement strand
TACGACCCTGCCTACCGTGCCCTGCACCGGTTTGACCATTGATGATTCTTCTATTGATCTGACCTTTGTAGGCGATAGCTGGCAGATCACCGCCCAGGCTGAGCCTCTGGATACCACTGACACCATTCAGTTCTTCAGCAGCAATGAGGAAATCGCCGTTGTCACATCCACCGGCGAGATCCGCTCCGTTGGTGAGGGTAATGTGGTCATTACCGTGGTGTGCGGTGATCAGTCTGTGGAATGCTATGTCAATTGCACTGTTGCCACACTGCCGCCGGAAACCACTGTTCCTGAGGAGACAGTGCCTCCCACCACCGAGCCTGTGACAGAGCCTACCACAGAGCCTACCACAGAACCTACCACCGCTCCCACAGAGCCTGCCGGCGATCCCAATGTTGAACATATCAACTCCACCACCGGTAGGTATACCATCCGAATCAATGGAGAAAAGCGTAAGCATTACGATATTTCCGTCGGTACCGGTGACAGCTTCACCATTACCCTGGTGGATAAGGATGGCAACAAGCAGGATGTTACCTGGAGCGCTTCCAATTCCCGCGCCTCTATCAGTGGTAACAAGGTTACCTGCAAGTCCTCCGGCACAGTCAAGATCTCCTGTGTCATGGAGGGAGAAAAGTACACCTGCATCGTCCGTATTTCCGGATAAAAAATTGCCGGCACCCAATGGGGTGCCGGCTCTTTGTCAGTCGCCGTTTGTGTGCATACCCTTACGAAACAGCAGAGAAACGCACCACGCGCCAGCCAGAGCAATGACTGTGTAGATGATCCGGCTGAACAGACTGTCCTGGCCGCCAAACAGCCACGCTACCAGGTCAAACTGGAACAATCCCACAAGGCCCCAATTCAAAGAACCCACGATGGAAAGAATCAATGCGATGGTATCCATATAGTTAACTTCCTTTCCTTTGTTGGATATCACTAGAATTCCCTATGAAGCTGTAAATATACGCACAAATTAACTGAAATTTTTCAGACAGTTGCAAAAAACTGATTTATTCGCTATAATAATCAAAAACCACCAGAAAGGAAGTATTTCCAATGAACGCATTTCTTCCGGCAGATATTCTGCTTCCCCATGACGCCGATCTGAATAAGTGGGCAGTTATCGCCTGCGATCAATTCACCTCCGACCCTGCCTACTGGCAGCGGGTTCGTGCTGCGGCAGGTCAGGCACCGTCTACCATTCATATGATCCTGCCTGAAGCCGAGCTGGACAGTCACGACGCCTCCAGTGTGGATGCCATCAATGCCACCATGGAACGCTATCTGGCAGAGGGCGTTTTTGATGTTTACCCCAATGCTTATATTTATGTGGAGCGCACTTTGGAAAACGGATCTGTCAGACCCGGTCTGGTAGGTGCTGTGGATCTGGAGCAGTATGATTATTCCCATGGCTCCGGTTCTCCTGTTCGCGCTACGGAAATGACCGTATTGGAGCGAATCCCTCCCAGAAAGATGGTTCGAAAGGATGCTTCCATTGAGCTTCCCCATGTGCTGATGCTCTGCGACGATGAAAAGATGGAGCTGATCGAGCCGGTTGCAGCCATCAAGGAAAGCCTTCCCAAGCTCTACGACTTTGAGCTCATGGAAAACGGTGGACATATCACCGGATGGCTTGTTCAGGGTGAAGCCGCCGAGGCTTTCAACAACCGCCTAAGCGCCTATACTCATACTTACGAAAGCAAATATCCTGATCTGGCCGGTGCCAAGGTTCTGCTGGCCGTCGGTGACGGAAACCATTCCCTGGCTACCGCAAAGAGCTGCTACGAGGATTTGAAGGCCGCTAACCCCCAGACGGATCTGTCAAAGCATCCTGCCCGGTTTGCGCTGGTGGAGCTGGAGAACATCCATGATCGATCCTTGTCCTTTGAGCCTATCCACCGGGTATTGTTTGATGTGGATCGGGAAAAGCTGATGAACGATCTGGAAAGCATCTGTGCTGAGGATGGCTTCGAGATCACCCTGACCTTTGGTGATACCCGGCGTAAGGTATGCCTGGACAGAAGCAGGGGAGAGCTGGCTGTTGCTGTTTTGCAGGAATTCCTGGACCAGTGGCTGAAAAATAATTCTGGCAGAATCGACTACATCCACGGTGAGGAGGATGTTTTGAAGCTGTCCACCCCGGATAACACCCTGGGTTTCCTTCTGCCTGGCATGGAAAAATCTCAGCTATTCCGTGGTGTGATCGCCGGCGGCGTATTGCCACGAAAGACCTTTTCCATGGGACACGCCCGTGAAAAGCGGTACTATTTGGAAGGTAGGCGAATTAAATGACAACTTTGTATGAAGGCGCTTTTGCCAAAGTGAATCTGACTCTGGATGTTTTGGGTAAGCGGGCAGACGGCTACCATGATCTGAAAAGTGTCATGCAGACCCTGTCCATCCGGGATGATATCGAAATCGATGTCGGTACAGGAAAGCCCTGGAAGCTGCTGTGCGACAAAGAAGGCATCCCCACCGACGAAAGAAATCTGGCCTGGAAGGCTGCCCGGGTTTACTGTGATGCCCTGAATAAGGATCCTGATGGTCTGGAGATCCGCATAACCAAACGGATCCCCTCCGAAGCTGGAATGGGTGGCGGCAGTGCCGACGCCGCGGCTGTGCTTCGTGCCCTGAACCGGCATTTTGGAGAGCCACTGTCCATTATGGCATTGGCTGAGCTGGGTGCTCAGGTTGGCAGCGATGTTCCTTTCTGTGTGCTGTGTGGCACCGCCATGGTAGAAGGTCGTGGAGAACAGCTTCGTAAGCTGCCCGATCTCCCGGAATGCTTCTTTGTGGTGGTAAAGCCCGAGTTTTCCTGCTCCACCGCTGAGCTTTACCGCAAGCTGGATACCTGCGAGATCGCAAAGCGTCCGGATCACCAGGCTATGGAAAGCGCGCTGTTGGCAGGCGATCTTGGTAAAATCGCGGAAAACATCTGGAACGTATTCGATCCTGTGGTAACAGCCGAGCATCTGGAGATGAATTATATCAAATCCATCTTCAATAGCTATGGCGCCGTTGCCTATCAGATGACCGGTTCCGGTTCTGCCGTCTATGCCATCGTTCCCAGCTTTGAATATGCGGCAGTGATCTGCAATATGCTGCGGGACAATTACCCTCAGGTATTTATCGGAAAACCTGTATAAAATTGTTTTATACCGTCCATACTGGAGATAATTTCAGTATGGACGGTGTTTTTATGCGAAAAATCAATCACTTATTGCTGATCCTGTTAGGTTTTTGGATTCTTGGTGGATTTGCGGGTTTAATCCGTGACAAGATGGTATTAAAACAGGAGATCGTACGGCTTCATGTAGTGGCTCATTCTGACTCTGATAGAGATCAAATGCTGAAAATGCGTGTTCGTGACGATGTGATCAGTTATCTGGATTCTGCCCTCACTGATTGCACCGATCCTACCCAGGCGTATGAGTATCTGTCTGAAAATCTAACAAACATTCAGCAGTTGGCACAAGCTGCTTTGTATACTCTGGGAGCGGAAGAATCTGTCACCGTATCTCTGGAGAGGGAGTCTTTTCCAATACGCCATTATGACACCTTTTCCTTGCCATCCGGGATTTATCGTTCCCTTCGGATCTCCATTGGAGATGCTGCCGGAAAAAACTGGTGGTGCGTGGTATTTCCCAGCTTGTGCGTTCCCTCATCTGCCCAGGAGCTGAAATCTGTGGCAGCAGGAGCCGGATTCTCCCAGGAGTTAGGCAGCACCCTGACGGGAGAGGAAGGGTATGAGGTTCGATTTTTCCTGCTGGATCTGTGGGGGAGAATTGAAAATATTCTGCACTAACGTAAACTTATCCTATTTTTTGGACGCAAGCTGTGGTATAATAGATCAAAAAAGCGAAGGAGGCGAGTGTTGTGCTTGAATTGATCCTGGGAAAAGACTGGACTGTTAACCGCAGAGAAGTGCTGAGCAGAGTAGCTGCTCAGGTGCAACAGCGCCATAGTGGACAAATTATTCTTGTACCGGAGCTGATCAGCCACGATACAGAACGCAGACTCTGTGAATCTGCCGGAGATACCGCCAGCCGCTACGCCGAGGTTTTATCCTTTACCCGTTTGGTTCGTCGTGTGTCAGACTGGACAGGAATTGCAGTGGAGCCATGCCTTGATAATGGCGGGCGGGTGGTTGCCATGGCTTGTGCCACAAAACAACTTTCCAGCCTTCTAAAAGCATATGCTGCTGTGGAAACGAAGCCGGAATTTCTTACTGAGCTTGTGGATGCAGTGGATGAGTTTAAGAGATGCTGCATTACCGCTCAGGATCTGAGTGCCGCCTCCCGTCGCAGTCAGGGCAGTCTTGCCGAAAAACTGCAGGAGCTTTCCATGCTGCTGGAAGCATATGATGCGATTTGCGCACAGAGTAAACGTGATCCCAGAGATCTTCACACCTGGCTGCTGGAACAGCTTGAGGACAGCGATTACGCGGAGCAGCATGAATTTTACATAGATGGTTTTCCGGATTTTACTCGTCAAAATCTGCTGATCCTGGAGCATTTGATCACTCATTCGCCCAAAGTGGTGGTCAGTTTGAATTGCGACTGCGTTGACAGCAAGACACTTGCCTTTGAGAAGGCAGGAGAAACCGCTGCGCAGATCCTGCGCTGTGCTCAGCGAGAAAACATTCCATACAGCATCACTGTACTGCCTGAAGATCCTCGGGAAAGTGTTCGAATTGCCGGCTGTCTTTTTCAGGGCAGACCGGAACAGCCGTTTGAAAACTTAACTGCGATACGTGCGGAATCTGTTCATCAGGAGATTGAGGCCGCTGCGGAAGAAGTGCTGTCCCGTATTCGTAACGGCTGCCGTTACCGGGATATCAGTCTGGTATGTGCCGATGTATCCTACGAAAACATCGTCCGCATGGTATTCACCCGCTGTGGTATTCCGGTTTATCGCTCCGGTACAGAGGATATTCTCTGCAAAAACGTGATCGTTACGGTGTTGGCAGCATTGGAGGCTGCACTCGGCGGATTTGAGCAGAAAGCGGTCCTTCGGTTTATGAAATCCGTTCTATCTCTCGTTTCTATGGAGGAAGGGGATCTTCTCGAAAACTACGCCATTCTGTGGGGAATCACCGGCAGCCGATGGACGACGAAGTGGGTATATCATCCCAGGGAGCTGGGAGGAAAATGGACTGACGATGCAGATAAAGAGCTTGCTCAGTTAAATACTCTGCGCAGTCTGTTGATCACACCACTGGAGCATTTACAGCATCGCTTTCGCTCTGCCAAAAATCTTGCCGGTCAGGTGGAAGCAATTTATGATTTCCTGGAAGAAATCCAGCTTGCACAAAAATTGGATGATCTGGCGAAAACCATGGACGCCCAGGGGGATAACCGCAGTGCTCAAATTCTGAATCAGCTTTGGGAAATTCTGTTGACTGCCATGGAGCAGCTTTATGACACACTGGGACAGACCGTGTGGGAAGCAGAGGTTTTTACCAGATTATTTGTGCTTCTTCTCAGCCAGTATGATGTTGGCACCATTCCACCGGTTCTGGATGCGGTGATGGTTGGACCAGTTACCGCCATGCGGTGTCAGGAGCCAAAGCATCTGCTGGTTCTGGGAGCGGCAGAAGGCTGCCTGCCTGGTTACAATGGCTCGTCAGGCGTACTGACGGATCAGGAACGTGTTGCCTTGCGGCAGCTTGGTGTTCCTCTGACGGGAGGTGCTATGGATGGCATTCAGGCAGAATTTGCGGAAATTTACGGTTTATTCTGCGGTTCTGAAAATTCCGTCTGGATCTCCTGCTCAGCGGCACAGCCATCTTATCTTTTTAACAGACTGGCACAGTTTAGCGGCGGTGAGCAAACAGCAGGACCGCAGCTAGGTGCAGCTTTGGGAGATCCTTGGGAGGCTGGTGCTTATCTGGCACGATTTAATGCGTCCAGAGAAGCGGATTCCCTTGGTCTATCCGGAAGTTACCGCCAGGCATTATCCCTGCGCAGCTATGACCTGGGGGAAATTTCCCGGGAAAACATTCAAACACTTTATGGCAAAAGATTGCGGCTCTCTGCGTCCCAGATCGATTGCCAGGCTGACTGCCGGTTGTCCTATTTCCTGAAATACGGCTTGCGTGCAAAGGAAAGAAAGGAAGCAACCATCGATGCGGCACAATTCGGAACCTATGTCCATGATGTGCTGGAAAACACTGCAAAAGCAGTCATGGAGCTGGGAGGCTTTCATCAGGTTTCACTGGAAAAGACTGTGGAATTGGCACAGTTTTATTCCCAGGAGTATACTGCCACTCAATTCAAGGATATCGATTCCCGCCGGATTCAGTATCTGTTCCAAAGAAATGGCCAGGAATTAGAGATGGTAGTAAGAGAACTGTGGGAAGAACTTAGCAGATCGGCCTTTGTACCTGTGGATTTTGAAACCGCCTTCGGTTTTGACGGCGGATTGGATGCGGTGCATTTCTCCGGAGAATTGATGGAAGGACAACTATCCGGATTTGTAGACCGGGTGGATGCCTGGCAGGAGTTGGGGCAGAATTATTTCCGTGTTGTGGACTACAAAACTGGTAAAAAGTCCTTTGATTACTGTGATGTGTTCAATGGATTGGGATTGCAGATGCTTTTATACCTGTTTGCCCTGGAGCAGCAGGGCCAGTCGATCCTGGGGCAGAATCCCGTTCCCGCCGGAGTACAATATTTTCCTGCCCGGGCACCCTTGGTCACGGCTGACGGCAGTGTGACGCAAGCGGAAGCCGAGAAGCTCCGGGATAAGGAATGGAAACGAAAGGGACTCCTGCTTGCTGACGATGAGGTTCTTAAAGCAATGGAGCCGGAAGGCGCGCCTCCAAGACTTTGCTGCAAATGGAACAAGGATGGTGTTCTTTCCGGTGATATTGCAGACCGTCAGCAATTAAAACAGCTAAAAACCTATATTTTCCGTCAGCTTGGGAAAATGGTGGATGATATTGGATCCGGTAATGTAAAGCCCAATCCCTATACCCGTGGCACCAGCCACAACGCCTGCACCTATTGTCCTTTTGGCTCGGTATGCGGAAAAGGTCAGCTTGGAACGAGAAGAAACTATAAAGCAATGAGTGCCCAGCGGTTCTGGGAGGAGATCAGAAAGGAGTTGGATGACCATGGCTGAACAATTGACCGCCCAGCAACGGCAGGCAGTCTATGACCGGGGTGGAAAGCTGTTGGTCAGTGCTGCTGCCGGCTCCGGTAAAACCAAGGTCCTGGTAGACCGGTTGATGCGCTATTTAATGGATGAAGAAAATCCTGCGGATCTGGACCAGTTTTTGATCATTACCTACACCAAAGCCGCTGCCGGTGAGCTGCGTGGCAAGATCGCAAAAAAGCTCACAGAGCATATTGCCGCCAACCCCGAAAACCGCCACTTGCAGCAACAGCTTCAACGGCTTTATTTGACAAAAATCTCTACTGTACATTCTTTTTGCTCCGATATCCTCAAGGAATATGCTTACCGGTTGGATATCCCCGCAGACTTTCGGGTTGCAGATGAAAATGAATGCCGGGAGCTTCGGGAGCTTGTGATGCAGGAGCTTCTGGATGATGCTTACGAAGCGATGGAAGAATCCTTCAGCGCATTTGTGGATACCCAAGGACTGGGCAGAAATGATGCTTTGGTGCCTCAAATCATTGAAAAGGTCTACGACAGTTCAAAATGTCATCTGGACAGTCGTCAGTGGCTGGACCGCTGTGTTGAAGAAGCCAGGGTGGAAAACCTGACCGATGCCTCCCAGACCCTTTGGGGCAGATATCTGATGGATGACCTGTTCATATTTTTGGACCGTCAAATCGATGCGATGAACGTCTGTGTGATCCTTGCTGAGAAGGCAGACGGGCTGGAAAAACCGGCTTCCTTGCTTCGTGCCACACTGGAACAGCTTCGATTTCTGCGCCAGGCATCCACTTGGGATGAGATCGTAGCACGAAAATCCATTGACTACGGAAGGTTGACATTCCCCAGAAAATTTCCTGACGAAGAACTAACCGCCCGGATCAAGGCTGTCCGGGAAAGCTGCAAAACGGATCTTGCCAAAAAGTTAACCTCTTTTTCCGACAGCAGTGAGCAGGTATTAAAGGATCTTGGACAGTCCTTTCTGGCTGTTTCGGGATTAGCCGCACTGGTACGGGAGTTTGATAAACGATATACCGATGGCAAAAGACGCAGCAGAGTGCTGGATTTCAGCGATTTGGAACACAGCACACTGGATTTGCTTCTTGGCAAGAACCGCAGTGGAATTACCACCGCTGCAAGAGAAATCGGAGAGCGGTTCCGTGAGATCATGGTAGACGAATATCAGGACTCCAACGGCGTGCAGGATGCAATCTTTGAAGCGCTGACCCGCAGCCGGCAGAATCTCTTTATGGTGGGGGATGTGAAACAGTCCATTTATCAGTTTCGTCTTGCGGATCCGGGGATTTTCCTGGAAAAATACGAAAAATATGATCTTGCGGAAAACGCAAAACCAGGCGCAGGGAGAAAGGTGCTGTTGTCTGCAAACTTCCGCTCCGGCAACGGAATACTCAGTGCCACCAACGAGGTTTTCCGTACCTGTATGTCACCGGAGGTGGGTGGTCTGTACTACGGTGAAGGAGAAGCCCTTCGCCCAGGTCGTCAACTGGACTCCCTTCCCGACACCGAAGTGGAGCTTCATGCCGTGGAGGTAGATGAGGAAACCTATCCTGAGGAAGCAGCATATGTTGCCGATCAGATACAGACTATTCTGGATGGCAAGCATTTGATCCGTGGCGAAAACGGGCTGCGTGCTGTTTGCCCGGAGGATATCGTGATCCTGCTCCGTTCTCCCGGATCTGTTGGTGGTTATTTTCAGCAGGCACTGGAAAAACGCGGCATTCGCTGTGCCTCCGGTTCCGGCATTGACTTGCTGCAAACCCATGAGATCGGCGTACTGCGATCCATCTTACTCACCATCAGCAACCCCAGACAGGATATTCCTCTGTTGGCGGCCATGATGAGTCCGGCTTTTGGCTTTACTGCTGATGATCTTGCCCGGATTCGTGGTCATTGGAAATCAGACAGTATTTACGATGCCTTGCTTCGAGATGATAACCCTAAAACCGTGTCCTTTCTGGACCGATTGAACGCACTGCGTCAGGATGCCCGCCTCCAGACCCTGGCAGAATTGTTGGAACGGATCTTCCAAACCACACATCTGGACAGCATTTTTTCCGCAATGACAGACGGAGATACACGCAAGGCTAATCTGCAATCCTTCTATCAGCTTGCGGTGGATTTTGAGTCCAGCGGACGAAGGGATCTGCCCCAATTTCTGGATCATTTGGCAGCTCTGGAGAGTAACGGATTGATATCCGGCGGGGAGAAAATATCCGGTGCGGTCACCATTATGAGTATCCATAAGTCCAAAGGACTGGAATTTCCGGTGGTTTTCTTGTGCGGTTTAAGCCGTGAATTTAACCGGGAATCCGTGCGGGCACAGGTGCTTTGCCACAAAGAGCTGGGCCTGGGCTTAAGCTGTGTGGATACTGCCAATCGAGTGCGTTATCCCACCATCGCCAAACGTGCCATTGCCGCCAGAATGGTCGCAGACAGCATCAGTGAGGAGCTGCGGGTACTTTATGTTGCAATGACCCGTGCAAAGGACCGGCTGATCATGACCTACGCCTCCAGAAATCTGGAGAAAGACATTGCAGATCCTGCCCTGCGGCTGGATGTGTGTCAGCGGCAGCTCTTGACGGCAGATGTGATCTGTCCGGGTCAGTGGGTACTGCTGGAAGCCATACAGCACACGGAAGCCGGTGCACTCCATGCGCTGGGTGCAAGACCTGCGCAGACCAGACTGGGCCAGCCGCCCTGGAAAATCCTCGTTGCCAGAGCACCAGGGGAAGATTTGCAGGAAGCAGAAGCAGAAGATGCTAAAAAGCTGCCTGCGGATACCGTAGAACGGCTTCATCAGGCACTCTCTTTCCGTTATCCCTACCAGGCCGCAACAAAAACACCCTCCAAGCAAACTGCCACACAAATCAAGGGACGGGAAAAGGATCAGGAGGCTGCTGCGGATACGACTGCTCCTATAACCCACAGTCGTCGCTGGCGCAAAGCAGCTTTCCGAAGCCATGTGCAGGATGGACGGGATTACGGAATTGCCTTACATACGGCGATGCAATACATCCGCTATGAATGCTGCACTGATGAATCCGGGATCCGGGCAGAGATCGACCGTTTGGTACGTCAAAAATTCCTGACTGTCCAGCAGGGCTGCTTTGTGGATGTGAAAAAGCTTCATACCTTCTTCCAAACCCCCATTGGTCAACGGCTATGCAGCGGTGAAAATGTACTTCGTGAATTCAAATTCTCCATATTTGAGGACGCGGGAGAATCACTGGCAGATGAAAAAATCCTGCTTCAGGGCGTTATCGACTGTGCGCTGATGGAGGAAGACGGCATCACGGTGTTGGATTTTAAGACCGATTATGTCACAGAAGAAAGCATCCGAGAAAAGCGGGAGCTGTACCGCCCTCAGGTAGAAGCCTACGGCAGAGCACTCAGCCGTATTTTTGAAACTAAGGTTAAAGAAAAACTGTTATATTTCTTCCATTTGGATCGGTTTGAGCAATTATAAAGGGTGTGTTCGTATGATTGTACTATGCAGTATTTTTTTGTTGTTGATGGGGGCTGTAATGCTCCTTGCTCCTGAATTTATATATGAGCTCAAGGAGAGTTGGAAAAGTTCTACCGCTGGTGCACCTTCCCAGTGGTACATCATCCGCACCCGCTTTGGCGGCGTGTGCTGCATGGCGGTAGGCATTGCCGGCATAATTTCTGTATTCATATTGTAATTACCAATATGTCTAAAAGTTGACCGCAGCACCATTGATTTGGTGCTGCGGTCGTTTATTCGGTTGACAGCGGATCTCTTTTTAGCGGCAGTTCTTGTTCTGGTTTCCGTTCTGGTTGGAGTTGCGGTTTTGGTTGCTGTTCTGGTTCTGATTGGCGTTACGGTTCTGGTTGTTATTCTGATTCTGGTTGCTGTTCTGGTTGGAATTGCGGTTCTGATTGGCGTTACGGTTTTCGTAATTCATAACAATTACCTCCTGAATTCTGTACGCGGCAAGCCGCTGTACTTAGCTTATCCCAGATCTCAGGATTTATCCTTCGGCTTGAATAGCAAAGAAATCATCAAACCGGCGAAAATCGCTGTGCAGATCCCGCCTGCACAGGCTTTTAGCCCCCCAGTGAAAATACCCAAAAATCCCTGTTCCTTTACAGCTTCCCTAACTCCCTTTGCTAATGTGTAGCCAAAGCCGGTGAGGGGAACCGTCGCGCCGGCACCACCAAAGTCTATGATCTTATCATAGATACCCAACGATCCCAAAATCACACCCACGACCACGTATCCTACCAAAATTCTGGCTGGAGTCAGTTTTGTCTTGTCGATCAAAAGCTGACCAATCAAACACAGGCAGCCTCCAGTCAAAAAGGCTTTCAAATATTCCATATCAGCGACCTCCCAAAATGGACACAGCATGACATACCCCGGGAATGGGGAGATTTTGCTGGGTGGAGGTAGGGGAGAGCAATGCTCCCGTTCCACAGAATAAAATATGCTTCCATTTTCCACGATTGAGCTTATCCAGCAAATCTCCACACAACGTGATGGCACTGCAGCCACACCCGGAACCACCTGAGTGAACATCCTGCTTGCCAAGATCAAAGACCATACATCCACAATCTACCAGCTTACCCCCAAGCTGGATCCCCTCCTGAATGGCAAGCTGGAGCAGTAATTCTTTTCCGACAGCACCCAAATCACCGGTAATGATCAGGTCAAAATCATCCGCTGTGCGCTGAAGATCTTCAAAATGAGCCTTGATGGTTGCAAAGGCAGCAGGAGCCATGGCTGCACCCATATTATTGGCGTCCTTGATCCCAAGATCGGTGACAGTCCCAATGGTAGCGGCGTCGATCCTGGGGCCGGAACCACATCGCTGAACCAATGCGGCACCGGATCCTGTAACTGTCCACTGAGCGGTAGGTGTTCGCTGTCCTCCGTATCCCAAAGGAAATCGATACTGCCGCTCCGAGGACGCAAAATGAGAGGACGTCATGGCAACTACCTTGTCTGAAAATCCGCCTCCAACGCACATCGCTGCCATCATCAGACTTTCCGCCATCGTAGAACAGGCTCCATAAAGCCCCACATGAGGTACCCCTGTATTTCGAAGGGTAAAGGAAGAACCGATACACTGATTCAGCAGATCTCCAGAAAATACGACTCCCAGATCGGATGGTCTTAGAGCGGCTTTTTTCATTAAGGTCTGCAATGCGAGCTGCTGCATCCGTTTTTCTCCCTGTTCCCAGGTCTTTTGCCCAAACAAGGTATCCTCGTCCGTAATATCAAATCGATTTGACAGTGGACCTTCTTTTTCTTTTTTTCCAGCCACGCTGGCCCAGTGGGTGATCACCACCGGTGTGGGTAAAATAAAGCTTTGTTTTCCGCGCATATTGGTATTCAAGAGATTCCCTCCTTTTCACTATTATGCGCAAAAAGAACTCGTTTACACCAGCCCTTTTTCTGCTTGCCCCCTGAACAAGCATATTCCGGGATGTCCGGCAGAAAATTAGAAAAAACCTCCTTTGATCCCACGGTAATTCTCATTACCAGGATCAAAGGAGGTTATAAAAGCCGAAAATGACCGATATACTGTTTGTTTTATGTATTGGATCAGGATATCTTCACGCCGAACACCCGACCGCCACGAGAGCCAATAACGATCATGTCATTGAACACCACAGGAGATGCTTCCACAGTGGAACCAAAGCTGATGGTGGTGAGCCGATTACCCTGGGCATCATAGAGCTTGGCATCGCCATCTACGTCGCACTGGAAAATATAGGCTTTACCCTCGGGGGTATACACAGCAGTGGGGGAGCTCCAGGCATAGTTACCGGTGGAGGCTTCCCAGACGATTTCACCGGTTTCGGTGTCGATAGCTACCAGTTTGCCCTTGTAGTTACTGGGGCAGCGGGCAATGGGATAGATGATCAACCCTTCAAGCTCGGTGCCTTCCTTGCCCAGCAGCGGAGTTCCCTGGACACCACCGGAAAGATCGGTGATGGTGCTGCATTCAAACGGTACTTCCCAAACGATCTCGCCGGTGGAAGCATCCAGCTTATAGACAGAAATGGTGCCCTTGGAGCTGGAATTCTTGGTCCAATGCAGAGAAGGAGCCGTATAAATATATCCGTTGCCATCGTCATCCCATTGGAATACGGGGGAGGAGTTGTTGTCATCCTTGGTGTCCTGTGCCCAAACAAGCTCCATGGTATTCAAATCAACACAATAGAACATTCCCGCATTGTCTGCTACATACAGCCAGCGGTCAACGATCACTACACTATCCTCGTAGCCTACATATCGGTTTTTACGGGAATAATCATCCCGATAGCGGGTCTTAACGGGTTTATCAGGGCTGACATCAATGGTACCGGCATCCTTGTCGTATACAGTGTTGAGCTTGATGGTGTACAGCACACCGTTCTCACCGGGCCAAATCAAGGTATCCGTTTCCGCATCCACCAGTGGGGAAGAATCGAAAGCAGACCAGGAACGCAGTGCGAAAGAATCACCGTTGCCATACTGATAAAGAACCTTGCCGGTGATCAGACTGATGACATACATTCTGGGTGCTTTTCCGTCGGCATAGATACCGGAACCGACGTACAGCAGGGGATAGCCTCTGGGGTCCAGTGCACCGGCACCCTTGAAGTTGGCACCCATATAAATAGGATTACGTGTCTTGGAGCCGTCCTCCAGATCGTAGAAGTAGATGTAACCGTCCAGTGTGGCGTAAATGATCTCAACCAAACCTTCCTTGGATTTCTTATCCTCAAAAAGATTCATAAGCTGCTTGGTTTCATCATCCCACTGCACCAACAAGGGTTGTCCGGTCCAACCACTTCCGGACCAGCCGTTAAAGGCTCCAATGGGCTTGGACCAAACCTTTGTCAGCTTCTGCTCCGTGACGGTGGCAGTACCATAAGTAGAGGTGTTGCGGTGATTATTGCCACGGAATGTTCCGATACCGGGCAGGGGGAAATAGTCGCAGTCATAACCGAAGGAGATTTGCTCCTCCCGCTGATAGGAGCTTACCACACTGCCACCGGCGTTGATCTCCCAGTTTACACCCCAATTTTCGGGGGCACCGGCTTCTGTGCGAACCGCCTCGAAATGGAGCCGGGGATCCTCGGTAGTGGGCGGCACAGTAGGCTCAGTGGTAGGAGGAATGGTAGGTTCCGTCGTGGGTGAGGTGGTGGGTTCTGTGGTCGGAAGGGTCGTTTCCTGTGTGGAGACTGTGGGTATAGTCGGAATGGTGCTGCTGATGATCGCCGCTTTATACTGATGCAGGCAGAAGACAAAAATCAGACCCACAAGCAGGGTAGCCAGATAAAGTCCCACGGCCATGATTCCTCTGCCGGGCTGTTTTTTGCGTTTACCAATGCTGCCGATGAGAGAACAGGTTAAAAACAGCGCGCAAAGTGCCAGCACACTCAGGATCATCAGCATGATCAGCAAAACCTGCTTCATGGTGCCAAGATCTGCGGCAGCCGCGGCATTGGATGCGGCACAGGCAGGCACCGCAAGAGTGAAAATTATACAAATCGCCAGAAAGACGGAAAGAACTTTCTTCATCCATATCCCTCCAAAATAGTCTTTTGATAGTATAGCATTTTACGGCAGAATACGCAAGGCAGATTTGTAGAATCCATCAACATTTTTGTGAGATATGCGGAAAAAGAATTTATATCTCGACAATTTTATCACCATGGATTATAATGTAAAGAAAACGGAAAAGGGGATAGATCATGTCGCTGCCTGAAAATATTATCCGTGATTACCATGCCATATTAAAAGAAGAAATGTTGGTGGCAATGGGCTGTACTGAACCGATTTCCATCGCCTATGCCGCTGCGATCCTTCGTAAGGCTTTGGCTGAGGAACCTCAGTCAATTGATGCAGAGCTAAGCGGAAATATCATCAAAAACGTAAAAAGTGTGATCGTACCTGCAACAGGAGGACTTCACGGCATTGAGGCGGCCGTTTCCGCCGGTATCATTTCCGCCGCCCCAGAGAAAAAACTGGAAGTGCTGACGGTTTTGGATGAGAAGCGTCAATGTCAGGTAGCGCAGTTCCGTGAGCGCTGCAGCTTCCGGGTGACCGAAATGGAAACGATCCATCCTTTCGATCTGCGGTTGACAGGATACGCCCAGGGACATACCGCCGCAGTGCGGATTCAGAAGAACCATACCAACGTGATCCTGGTGGAACGGGATGGCGAGGATATTACCATCGATTATCTCACTGCTCAGGAAAAAGAGGAAGATATCCGCACGGACCGCAGTGTTCTCAACGTCAGGGATATTGTTACCTTTGCGGAAACGGTGGATCTTAAAGAGCTTCGTCCGCTTTTGATGCGGCAAATCGAAATGAATATGGCCATTGCCCGGGAAGGTCTGCGGGGTGAATGGGGCGCATCCATCGGCAAGGTGCTTTATCAGGACGGAAAAGCCAGCCTCCGTGATCGTGCCCGTGCCTATGCAGCGGCTGGTTCCGATGCCAGAATGAGCGGCTGCGAAATGCCGGTCGCCATCATATCCGGCAGTGGCAACCAGGGTATGACTGCCTCCATCCCTGTGGTAGTCTACGCACAGGAGATGGGTGTGGACGAGGATACCATGCTCAGAGCGGTGCTGGTTTCTGACCTGATGACCATTCACCAAAAAACCGGAATTGGCTGTCTATCTGCCTATTGCGGTGCCATCAGCGCCGGCTGTGGTGCCGGATGCGGCATCTGCTATCTTAATGGAGGACGTTTCTACGAAATCGCCCACACGGTAGTCAATGCGGTGGCGATCCTGTCCGGCACGATCTGCGACGGTGCCAAGCCCTCCTGCGCGGCAAAGATCGCCATGGCGGTTGAGGCCGGTATCCTGGGCTTCGAAATGATGCGTGCAGACAAGCAGTTTTATGGTGGTGACGGTATTATTACAAAAGGTGTGGAAAATACCATTCGCAATATTGGCCGTCTGGCACGGGACGGAATGACGGAAACGGACAAACAGATCATTAAGATCATGCTGCAATGATACGAAAGAACCTGCCGTATCATTGATCGGAAGGATCTTCCGGTTGACAAAGATATTCATTCAGGAGTTCAGCCAGACGGGAAATGAATATCTTATTGCTGGGCTTCCCTCTGGGAAACAGCTCCGCCCACAGCGCCGTTTTATTCCATCCTGCCTGGATCACCATGCGGATGGAGTGCTCGACCTGTCTGGCAGAGGAAAAACCGGAGCTTTGAGCAACCTTTTCATAGATCACCTTATTCAGCGGCAGACTGGGACGGTCGGCGTAGAGGGGGATCGCTGCCTTAAGCTGGGTACAGCCATCCCTATGCTGGGGGATACCCAACTGCTGCAGCAGCTTTGTGACGTATGCGGCGGAACGCTGACTGTACACAGGATTGATCCGCTCTGCGATTTGGCGGATCCGGTTTGAAACAGTGTGCAAGCCTGCGGGTTTCATAATCACGCCACATACACCCAATGATTCCAATTCCGTATGGATGAAGTCGTTGGAAAAAATGGTGACCACCAGTGTGGACGGTGCAGCGGAAAGTTGGGCGGCATAATGGATCAGGGACATTCCGTCAACATAGCGCAGAAGCAGCTCTGTGATCAGAATGTGGGGACGAAACTGCTCCAGCATCTGCATTGCTTCCTGTCCATCCGTACAAGCCTGCACCAAATACCGTCCGGCAAGGCTCTGCTGCAATCCGGTCCGGAAGTCATCATTTCCGTCCACGATCAAAATTCTGATTGGCTCCACAACCATTCCTCCTGTCGATTTTTCTATGCCTAAAATATCACACCGGCAGAAAGATATCAATTGTTTCAGTCCATCTGTTTTTCGTGATTTTTCGACAATAAGGAGAAAAGGCAGACAAAAAGGAAGTATTTTTACGCTGTATTTCCGTATATAAATCTGATTCTGGAAAAATATTCACTGTATGTGAGTGAAAGACAGATGTAACCGTACCGTATTTTGTGCAATTTACATATAAATGTCCAAAATGTGAACGCAAAACTGCGCCTGTTGCATGAAATGATGAATATTAGTGAATAAGTATGCATATACGGTTGACAAAAACAGGTTTTAGTCGTATAATCAGTGCATATTTTGAAACCAATGCTTTGGAGGTAATCACTATGAACAAGCAGGATATCAAGAAGGTCGTTCTGGCCTACTCCGGAGGTCTGGACACCTCTATTATCATTCCCTGGCTGAAGGAAAATTACAACAACTGTGAGGTTATTGCGGTTTCCGGCAACGTCGGTCAGGCCGACGAACTGGAAGGTCTGGAAGAGAAGGCACTGAAGACCGGCGCCTCCAAGCTGTATGTGCTGGATCTGACCGATGAATATGTGGACGATTACATCATTCCCTGTCTGAAGGCAGGCGCCGTTTATGAAGAATATCTGCTGGGTACTTCTCACGCCCGTCCCTGCATTGCCAAGGGTCTGGTAGAGATCGCCCTGAAGGAAGGTGCCGATGCCATTTGCCACGGCTGCACCGGCAAGGGCAACGATCAGGTTCGTTTTGAACTGACCATCAAGCACTTTGCTCCCAATATGCACATCATCGCTCCCTGGCGTGAGTGGGATATCAAGTCCCGTGAGGAGGAGATCGAGTATGCCGAGGCCCACAACGTCCCCCTGAAGATCAACCGGGAGACCAACTACTCCAAGGACAAGAACCTGTGGCACCTGAGCCATGAGGGTCTGGACCTGGAGGACACCGGCAACGAGCC